>Ga0116231_10012694_pt1 | contig 12242 bp, 10 predicted proteins | sample S1TSphgellanicum_2_FD_89695 | JGI IMG/M metagenome (GOLD analysis project Ga0116231, IMG submission 89695) | Host-associated microbial communities from peat moss isolated from Minnesota, USA - S1T2_Fd - Sphagnum magellanicum MG | ecosystem: Host-associated > Plants > Peat moss > Unclassified... | reverse complement strand
TTCTTTAGATGGTTATTTTTTTTTCTTTTAATTAATTTATCATGATTTTGTTGTTTTTGTTTTTTAGTTCAATTTAGTAAAACTTTTTTTTTTTTTTTTTTTTTTTTTAACATAATTTTTTTACGAAGGATTTAAATTATTTAAATTTCATAATTACTAATTTATACACATAGTTTTTTAATTTCTTGATTTTTATCAAATTTTATGGTGAATAGTAAATCTTAATCTCATTTAAATTTTTTTTCAATTCATTAAATGTGATTTAATATCAAATATTTAAAAAAATTCAAGTTGTATTACCAAATACTTTGATAAATTATTAAATATCAAATTTTATATTCTTTGTTACCCATCACATGGAAACATTAAAAAAAATGCCATTTTACGGCATGTGGATTTCTTTTGAAATTCATTGGATATCACTAATAAGAATATATAAATCATTATTTAGTGTCGATTTTTTAAAAATCATTTAAATAAACCTTTGAACAAGAGTCTCAACTTAAATGTTTAAATTATATTCTAGGCATCAATTTTTTATTTAATTTTATGGTTTCAAGAACTTTGGCAATTTGTTTTTCATTTTTTGGGAATTTTTAAAAAATGAAACAAAATTCCCCCAATTTTTTTTTAAACCACTATCTATAAAATCATATTAAATAATTAATGACTCTAGGAAAAAGTTTTAGAAATTATAAGGTATTAATTAATTATTTGTTCATTAATTATGTGTTTAATCATCTACAAACTTATAATATGTTTATTAAGTATGTATGTTTACCTTCTAATTTTTTTCCCTTTTAATTTATAAAATTTTAATGTTTCAAATTATGTATTATTAAATAATTATATGGTATTCATGAAGAAGATTTTTAATCACATAATCCTATCCATGAAGACTTTTAGTCATGTAATCATATCCATGGTTACAATAATACAAGTAGGCACAAAAACATGGCATATATGACTTTATGACTAGAAAATGGTCAATAGTCATATTTGTCCTACTCATAAATGTCAAATTTTGGCATATTGTATGAACCACCAAAAGAATGGGAGGAAACCATGGAAGAATTCACATGAGATGATGCATTTCATGATAATCATCTTCTACTTGAACTACTTAACCAAATTAGAAAGGAACTTGGAAGAGGTACTTAGGTGTTTCATCAAACCCCACCCAACATGTAGTGCAGTGGTTGATTTCCACAAGTACACCAATCTTGTATGAAGTTATTAATAGGTGAAGAGGACATAACATTCCAACCAAATACAACAATCTAGGAGTGGGATACTTAATCAACACAATTAGAATGGTGGTATGATTGGATTATCAACAAAAAAATTCAAACATTGAATCAATGTTTTTGACTCGTGCTTTCCATAAGGTGCAAGTATTACCATCAATAAGGCCACATGGTGAAAGAATGTCTAGTAGTAGAAGAAGTAGTCTGAAACAAGGGATTGTGGAACAGGTTTTAGATGTTTTCACCACTCGAATAGTACATGTTCCAAGATCATTGAATTTGTTGCAAAAATTGGTTGGAGCAAATGTTCCAAAAATGATGTATGTGGAAGCACAAATGCAACGAACACATCAAAATACAAAATAATCAACATAAGTATCGTTCTTCAAATGACGTTTTAGCCATTTCTTAATATTATTCTAAACAATATTGGAAAATATGCCATTCAACATTGACAAAGGAAGGGAACGACAAAGGAATTAGGTTTTGAGATGCGGACAAAAGGATTCAATAAAATCCCAATATTATTATAGAGATAGCCATGGATGGTTTGTGAAAGCTTTTTAAAGATATTATAATCTTAAAAGAGTTACTTCAAAACATCATCAAGGGGTGATTAAACAACCATTTAACCCATACTTGGGTGGGGGGTATGGAGATGTTGAATATTATGGTGAATTGCAAAAGAATTCAATGGGACTTTATAGTTTTCCAAAATTTAATATACATGTACATTCAACAATCATACATAACACCTTTTCATTTTGCTCATGCACATGGAATATTTACTATAATTCCTTATACATTAATACATGAACCAGTAATAACCATGCCATGTTCTAGACCCATGTATACAACATGATTAACAACCTTAGTTTTTAACACATGCATGCATGAATCATTTATAGTTCCATAACCTATTATTGTTACACTTATGCCCACTAATGTTACTAGAATTCTTGATACAATCGTACATGAACATGTAGTTATAATACCACCTATGGTGTTTTCTTATGACTCAAGGATAAGAATCATAGTTCCTAGCATAAAAATGCATGAATCTATAGTTTTTAACTTAGTGATTTGTGAGCACACATGACTTACCATCCTTCCTACCATAATTCATTATGTAACTTTTGCAAGAGATTCAAATCTACCAAATGGAAGAAATGGACCACTAGATTTATCAAGATCGTTAAGCATATCACGACAACCATATGAAGGAATTGGATTCATTTCATACCATCCAGAAGGCCAAATAGAAAAGCTTTGAACTATTCAAAATAGAGTAAGGGTGTTGATCTAGATGCACATGTACGAATGTTCAAGGTTGCAATTCAAGCCAATGGTGAAATGGAGGTTGTTGAAATTGTGAGTTTCTTTGAATTCACTTTGTGAAACATGATCTTAAACTAATGTAATAACTACTTAAGTAATTACCTAGGAGTTAAATTTTAAGAGTTTGTAAAAACATTATGTATATGGTCTATAAAAGTGCAAAATGATGAACATGTTTATATGTGGTTGAAGAATTTTTAGCTAGTTATGAATGAATGGGTTGAAGAATACTATGAGCTATTGTTGAAACTGGCAAATAATCTTCAAACCAAAACTTTAGATAGTTTTTTTATTGATATATTTTGGACTAGATTACTTTCATATTTACACGTTGCAATAGCAAGAATGGAGGAAAGGATGAATATTGCAACATCACAAAGTGGCAACAATATAATGTGAAAATAATATATCTAAAATAGAGGTTACTAGTTCTACATGTACCTTAAACAATCAAACTAGAAAAGCACATGTGAAACAACAATCTCCAATTCGTTTTGGAATGTATGCACCAATTTTAAACATACAAATCATAATGTGAAGATATGTAGAAGCAAATAACTAAATAAGCTAGTTCGAATTATAGCAAAAGTCATAGCTCAAATTGGTAAGCCTCCAAAACTAATCAAATATTCTTGCCATATTTATGGCATAGGAGGACATAAGTTGATGAAATGCCCATGATTTGTGAAAATGAAAAAAATGTTTCAAAGGATACTTGAAACCATAGGAAACGAGACACTTGTCAAGAATGCAAACCTTGGTGCTACAATAGTGAACATGGTGGGAATAGTTAATACTAGGGATAATGTGAACGAGTAATAGGCATTTAAGGACAGGGAACCATTAAAAGGGAAGATTGTTGCAAAATGGAATGATAAAAGAAGTTGAGGCATAAGTTTGTGGATATGATATAACAAATGAATTCACAAGAAAAGGATTATGCAAGTCGCAAATCAATTGCAAAGAAATGGAATATTGGTTGGGTAGGTTTACCTAACATGAGGGCATTCCTACACAACCAATATTGCTTATACCTATTATTGGAGGACTCAAAACTGTGGAAAACATTTTTGGAGACCTTAACAAACAAATGATGGAACAAAAATACACTTTTGACCTAGGGCGATTGCTAATAATAGCAGTAGACCTTAAGAGGTACTTATTTCAAAAGTTTAAACCTACGAAATTGTCGATTTTAGTACTAGTAACAAAAGAAACTCATGTGGATGCAATTGCTATGGATGCACACATGTGCCAATAATTCAAGTGCAGATTGGGATAAACATGGTTGATAATGTTCTTTTGGACGAGGGAGCTAATGTGAACATTATCACCAAGCAATTACGCATCAAATTGGACCTGCTTAAGCCCAATCCTACACCCAATCATCTAAAGATGGTAGTACTAAACAATGTTCAAACCATTAAAAATCATCCAAATTTTGAAAATATACATCCATGGGATACCATATGTTGTGGATCCCAGTTATTCAATGTTGATTAAATGTTCATGGTTAAGGGATGTTAAGGTTACCCCTAATTATCGTAACAATGTTATTATTATTTAAGGGAATGGAATAGTAAGGATAATCTTTATGAATAAATAATTAGGGAATGAAATTAAACAACCTTAAGTTCTTGTGTGCTATGATTTAATCTAAGAGGGCCTAATAGATGAAGAAGAGGATGTCATATTTGTAACAAAGTTTAAATTGTTCTCCATTGGTATAATTGATATACCTACCATATTAGTACTTGAATTGGTTACATTTGGAGCACAAGTTTACTAGAGAGCGTAGGTGGAAACCAACAACCAAACCCAAAGTGTTAAGCTAGATGATAGTCAACTTCAACCAAAGGTATGACAAGAAAATAGATTTATCCAAAGATGTTTTATGAACATATTACTGGTGAGGTTTTGATGGACGAAGCTCTAGTTCGAGACAAGCTAAGAGACTTGCAAATTACAGGATGGATAATGACAAAAGAATAATAGGTCTAGATGTTGAACATTGGAATAGTAGAAGAACCACAATGTGTGAAAATAAATATGGAACTTATTCAAGCACAAATTTATGTATTAAAGTTGTTGTCGAAGGAATTCAAAAACATTTTTTATTAGACGTATAGAGATTTCAAGGGCATACCACCAAAGTCGACACAACACAAAATAAAATTGGATACTATTGTTCCATTTGCACTAACAAATGATATTAGTTGAATCCAAACTACACAACAACTGTGAAGTAGGACATTGATAAGCTTTTAACAACATGATTTATTCAACCAATGGAGGAAGCAACTTGGTTGTCACCCATACTTGTAGTTCTTAAGAAAAATGGGAGACTGTGAATATGTGTAGACTTTAAAAAGTTGAATGTAACAACCAAAAACACTCCTACACACTACCATTTAGAGATGATGTGTTTAACACAATGGATAGGTACCATGCATATTTGTTTTGGATGGTTATTTAAGATACCATCAAATATCCATAACATTGGAAGATAGGTAGAACCATGAAAACACATTTCTTAGAAATGGCGGGTCATGCCATTTGGAATGAAAAATGGACCTCCAACTTTCCCATGGGAAATAATGAATGCGTTTTAAGAGTACCTAAATCATTTTATGAAGATATTTTAAAATGATTTTACTATGTATAATGATATGAAAATGCACGTAAACAAGTTCAGGTTGTGTTCCAAAATGATTTTGGGATTTATTATTTCAAAAAAAGGACAACTATTGAATCTTAAGAAAATACATGCGATTGTCAACATGCCAATTCTTGAAATCAATAATAGATTCAAGTATTTAATGTCACGGTACAAATTTATAGGTATTTTATTTTAAAAATTGCATTTATCATGGCACCTATTACCAAATTGATGATAAAGATTGAATTTTTCATCTAGACACCTAAATGTGAGCAAGCATGGGAAACTATCAAGCAAAGCTATGTTGAAGCACCAATTTTGATTTCACCAAATTGGGAAATGGAATTTCATGTCCACACATATGCATCCCTACTAGTGGTAGGAACAATGTTGGCCCAATACATCACTGGAAAACATGACCATCCTATTGCATATGCACCTTGATCATCAAATCATGTATAACATAACTATACCACCACATAATGAAAGGCATTGGCGATGGTTTATTCATTGCACAAGTTTATACATTAATCATGAATCAATAAGCCAATTTGTTTACTTTGTTTCAAAGGATTATAATCCTTTTGCCATTTTTTTTTTGAATAGAAAAGGATTTTTTAATAAGTTTAAAAATATGTTATTTTTATTTACTACGCTTTCCCCAATATATCACATGTTCTTTGTTAATCATTTTCAAATAAATATGATTTTCTAAAAATGTAAAATTTTGCACTGGATTTTGTGTGTTGTTTTGAAAAATGATCGCAATTTCAAATCATGCCAAAACATGTTAATTACTTTGAAGTTTATTCTTTTGTAGCTACAACTTTGTTTTAAACACCATTTACCTTGCATCACATTTAGATATAATAAAAGATTCATGAACATCAAATAGACCCAAAATTTCAATTTTTTGGGAAAAACATCAAATTATAATTTTTTAATATTTGGAGTGTTTTTTATGTGTGTGTAATAGTCCCCTATTATCACCAACAAAAAAAACATCAAAGAGTTTGTATATTATAAAAATCAAAGGCCCCTTTGTGAAACTAGTAATGTTTGATGGAACATTTGCTTGATTCTAAAGGTCTTTTGCTCAAATCAAAACTCAAAGTCAAAAGATCCAATGGTTCAATTTAAATTTCCTAACACCCATATTAATCATAAAGCACAACTTGCCATGATTAACATGCGATTAAAGGGGCACCACATAAGCACATATATATATGTAGTTTTGAACATGATTTGACATGGTTTTTGGGTCATTGTTTCATGTTTTTATATAGTGTTTAGGGGTTTGAATATGCACATGTATATGCATATATTTGTTTAGTATTTAGGGTTTGCAAGGTTTTTTTTTCTACTATCACATCAAAGTGTTGCCAAAGAGTATTTCAATGCATTCAAATGCCTAAATGATGAAGCATTCAAGTGCACAAAGGAGCTTTTGTAAAAGGTATGCATTTCATTCTCCACCTTTAATTGTTTGCTAGGTCAAAGGTTAGAGGTTGTCAATGTTGTTAAATGTGTGAGCATTGGTTTGTTGAATGGTTATGGTTATTTTGTTGCAAATTGGAACAAGTTTTGTTGTAGCGTGTTGGAGGTATATTATTGCTTGTTAAAGTGAATTTTGTTGTCATTCATCAAAATTATATTGTAGCTCATTGAATTGAAATTTGTTACAACTTATTACAAATCTATTATAATATGTTGAAATGAATTTTGTAATAATTAATCAAAGTTTTATTGCAATTCATTGGAATTTTAAATGTTCACCATTTTGTGAAAGGTTTGTGAGACTTGTGGTTTGGAAGGTTTGAGTGATTTTGTTACAAGTCAAAACTTTGTTGCAACTTACTGGAATTCAAAACCTTTGTTGTAATTCATTAAAGTTTTGTTGTAACTCGTTTTGTCAAAACTCTGTTGCAATTCATTAGAACTTTGTTGTAATTCATTGGAACTAAAAACCTTGTTATAGCTTATTAAGTTTTGTTGCAATTTGTTAGAAACTCAAAACCTTGTTATAGTTCATTGAATTTTTTTTGCAATTTGTTGGAACATTGAACATTTTGTGAAAGGTTTAGGTTTGGTGGGTGTGTTTTGAGAAATATTTGAGGTTCGAGTTCTTTTGTTGTTGTATTGTTGCAAATTGGAGGTTGTCAAATATATATATTTAGTTTGTAGGTCATTTTTTTATAGGTTGAACTTGAAGGTTCAAAAATTCAACATTTTGCAATGTTAGAATGAATAATGGTTATAAAAGATGAAAGTTTTGTCAAGTTGAAAGTGTTGGTGGGGTTGATGGACCACATGCATGTGAAGAGGTGGCCATAAACAATTCAAACATGGAAAATATACATCTAAAACTTTGTAATTTGTTTGAAAATGAAACCTTGTAGCTTGCAACTATACAAGCTCAAGTTGCATTTTGGAAACCACACCACTAAACAATAATTTGGTAGGCCTTCTTTGCATGTGGATCTTGAAAATTTGCAAATGTTGTAATGTATTGTTTAGATATTAGAGAAAACATTAGGTAATTTTATATTTCAAAGTTTTATTTTGAAAAAAAGGTTTGATTAAATATAATAAAATGAATGGGATTATTCTTACGAAGATTCATGTTGATTGTGCGCATCTTAAGTTGTTTGCTTAAAGAAACACACATCTTGTAAAAAAGGTAACAACATGTGATGCAAATCATTTGTGACAATGGGGGAAGAAAAAAGGTGGGTCCTCCAGTTCTGCAATCACCACTTATTTTGGGTACACAAACCCTTACAAAGAAATTGATGAAGTCCATCAAATGTTTACTAAGGATGTAGTGTTCTACATTTGCAAGGGAACTTATCAAACATTTTCCAATGCTAAAAAATTTGGCCAAGAAAGTTAGTTTTATGCCAATGTCCTTAGGTTTCATTTCTTTTTCAATTTTGTTTAGATTAAGTGCTTCTTACAATGGTAAAAAAAACCTTAGATTTCCATGTATTTCCAAACCTTGCATCTATAGTCATTGTTTCTATGAGTTCTCATCTTTAGATGTTTAAAGGTGGTGTGGACACTTTTGGCCTTGTGATAAACTTTTAAATGAATATTGGACACCTACACATGTTATTGTGGGCTTATTTTGAAGCGAATGAAACATGTGGGTAAAATATGGTTATTCAACTTGAATCATTATTTTAAAAGTTTGGGTTGATGCATTGTGTGATTACATTTGTGAAATATGAAGGCAACAATTTGATAATCATGACATTTGCATTATGCTTTATCATTGATTGTGAACCTCTAAGGCTTATCAAGGTTTCAAAGGTATGTGTTTCAAGGATGTGATGTCTAAGGCATGCTAATATGCTACTAATGACGACAAAGTTCCTAAAGGTCTAATGTAGGTGAATGTGAAAGATGTGCAATCGGTTTTACATGGTCAAAGAACTTTAGGAAAGGGAAGCAAAAATGGGAGAATGCTTGCATTGAAAATGGGATGTCACTTCAAGAATTAAAAACCCATGTCAAAATTATATTTGCATCCAAAATCATCATGTTTGAGGAGACCTTGGAATTCAAGCAAGCCATCATCACTTGTTATGGAAGGTGAAAGATTGTCACTTTACAACAAATAATTCCAAAGGCCCAAGTGTGGGCTATTGGAAAGGCAATCGCATCATGCTTGAGCCCTATGGTCACAACTTGTGTTATGAACCAATTTCATAATCATTTGTTATTGTTCAATGTTTTAATTACTGTCATTACTTTAATTATCAAATTGTAAGTTGAAATGGTTGAAATGGTGTAGGTTTTCAATGAGACAAAAGCTTTGGACCAATTTAATTTTGAACTTTTCTTTTTAAAAAAAATGTAAAAAAAATTTGTGAAGTTTATGAAAAAAAAATTCAATTTTTGAATTTTAAAATTTTAGATTAAGTTCATAACATGTTTGCCATAATGTTAAATCCTTGGTTCTAACCATTATGAATCATGAAAATTTTGGTGGGATGTGGGGATGCAATTTGGCTTATTTACAAGTTTGATTTAAAAGTTATAATTCTTTTTGTCATGACATGTTTTGAAACACCCTATTGTTGAACCATGCACATATGTTGGTCATGGTGATGAGCTTGAAAATGAAGGTTACATGCTTGGGGTCGCATCATTTTTTGAAAAATCTTTTTGAACACTTGTCACTAGATAATTATTTTTGTTTAAGAGGTTATCCATACCCCCTTTTTACATGTGAAAGACCTCTTGTTTAGTTGGGCAATTGCAAAAGGCAATTTCCAAATGTGGCATTTATGGTGTTGAACAAATTCTTGGCGTTCTAAGGTCACAAATTGAAATAAAAAGGGTGTTTTAGTCTTGTTGGGTTATTGATAATTTTGTGACCATGTCGTTTTAAAGTGGAAAACTTGAACAAAATCATCATAATTATTAAAAATTGACTTTATGATTGGTGTGTTAATTGTTTGCCAAATAAGAGCATGAAAAATTACCTAAAAAATAAAAGGTCTTAAGCTAGTGACAACTATGAATTGATTGAAAAAGCAAAATATTTTGAGGATTTGAATGTAGATGGTGATTAATTTTGTGTAAGTATTCAACTTTCCCATTTTTTTCTTTTCTTTTAGCAACAAATGAATCTTTTGTTGTTGTTGTTTTTTTTTTTTTTTTTTGTCATTAACAATTCTAAGTTTTTGCAACATTTTTTCTGACTTGAGGATTTGGAAATAATTGATTTACAAGAGTTGGATATGGGATGGCAAGTTATTAGGTTTTAGTATTGGATAATTGGGGTGGGGTTTGGGGTGTTGGTGGGGCAAGTAGCTTACATTATAGTAGGTAGAGTTCTTTTGAGAAATGGGGTTTGATTCCCTTGCAAGTTATTACAATTTTAGGAATGTGCTTTCAGTGTGAGTGAAATTTTCTTATGATCATATAGATTTTGAATATGCACAACCTTGGTATGTATCCATAGTTAATGTAAATTTTACAACTGACAAATTCATATTTGCTGAAGGATCAAAATTTAACTTGAATCCACATCTGCCTCTACAAATAAATTCTTGAAAAATTTCAATGCATATCTGTTTGTTATATATATATATATCTTTACAGAATATGCCTTATTGATATCCTGGAGTTAACCGTAAAATGTTATATATGGCCAACACTGGTTCAAACCTGAGTTGACACAATAGCTCAGCTTGTACCAAAGGGGCTCTACATCAGAGAAAACGGTTCTGAAAAACACAAAGGCCTTCAAATTTTTAATTATTGGGTTTGATCTTTTCCCGCGTCCTTATTGATGCTCTCAAAATGTGCTTTGCAGGATAGGAATAATGCAAAACGGAATAAATTTTTTGCATGGATGCCGACATACAAGTAAAATTAGGACACCCCGCAGGCTGCAATCATGGAGACAACTTGATGAGGAGTTAGGCTAGTACAATTTCTACATCTCACTGAATTGATGGCACAAAAAGAAAAAGAAAAAGGATTAAAAAAATACCTATTATTATACTCACTGAATTGATGGAAAAAAAGGGATTTAAAAAATACCTATTATTATACTCACTGAATTGATGGAAAAAAAAGGGATTAAAAAAATATCTATTATATATAATAATTTCTTCTGGAATAAGAAAGTTAAAGTTGGGATGCATTGAATAGGTTATGTTGGCTGATACTTTTGATACTTTATACCCCAAAAGCCATCTGCACACAAATGAATTAGAATAAAGAATGGAGGCCAGGCAGGACCCAGTACTTTTTTAACCTCCTTAATTTTAAATTATTAATTCTTGCTTCTCTTGGGATGTGAAAAATCTGACACAATGGGTAGTAGTAAGTAGTAGGCTGCTTTGTCTTCATTGCTGCAGAGAATTTTGCTTTTTGCCCTGCAAAACGCCGTTTTATTATTACATGCCTTTGCCGATTTATTATGCTACCATGCAAAAAAGAAAAAAAACCCCATAGGGCCTATGCACTAGGCAGTTGCAGGATTAAAATATTGGTCTATTAGCTGCTAATCTACTGGGGTGTCAGTAGCAGGCTGTATAGATTACAACCAGATTTCAGGCCATGCAGTAACAGCAGCAAAGCTTGCTTAGCGAGTACTAGTGTAGCCTCTGCCATTGGCCCAAGTGTTACCACATCCTCAACTGATTTTTCCTTCCAAAACCTGGTTTTTTGGAATTTGTTTGAATTTTCAGCTGCAGAAATAATCACTTCAAAATCAATATCTCCCACATTCTGAATCCGAACCTTACCAAATAAATTCCATTCAATCCTGCTCATCAAGCAAGCTCTTTGCAACAACACCAAAGGCACATTCCAATTCCTCCGAAATTGTTAGCTACAATTTAATTTAAGTTTCAGTGAAGAAATCATTCAATATTCAAGAACTTTTGCACCACAAGTCCAAACGCCATGGAACTAAGCCCACGCACCACCCCTCGTCGTCGAAAGCTTTCGAAAGACACCAAGAACACACAATCTGAAGCAACCCGGTTCGGTGGATCTCATATCTACAAATCAAAACAAACTACCATAGATAGATAGATACATCCATGTGGAACTTATTTCATCAGTTACAGTAAATTGACGACCATATTGGGAGTTACATCCCATCCATGGTGGATGAAATTTCTCATCTGATCCGGTCCCTCTAGAGCCTTTTGGGGTTCACTGCGTTCCCAATGGCCATTTCACATGGCAGGGAACAGCCATTGGCAATGCAGTGAGCTGAAAATGCTCCAATTAGTGGTATGTGTATATATTTTTTAAAAATTGTTGCCAATAGGGGGCCTATGGGTGGTAATAGGTCTACAATCAAGAGGTCCTGAGATCAAACCTAGGCACACATGTGCAACATTATGTAATTCTTTGGCCATGGTGCAAGACCCTGGAAGTGGTTATTGCAATTCTGGTGTATCACCACCCACATAGGTATTGCAGAATTCTTTGCCAAAGATTTTTCTTAAGGCATGGAAACAAAGTAA
>Ga0116231_10012693_pt1 | contig 12243 bp, 8 predicted proteins | sample S1TSphgellanicum_2_FD_89695 | JGI IMG/M metagenome (GOLD analysis project Ga0116231, IMG submission 89695) | Host-associated microbial communities from peat moss isolated from Minnesota, USA - S1T2_Fd - Sphagnum magellanicum MG | ecosystem: Host-associated > Plants > Peat moss > Unclassified... | reverse complement strand
GTGACATCTTCAAAATTCGCAAAACCCCAGCTCATGAGCCGGATGCTTTCCTCGACCCGGTCTTTGGAGGTTGGCATGCCGTTGAGCACCAGAATGATGCGTCGGCCGCCATGGTCCGCGCTGCCGACGACGCCATAGCCGCCGGCATCGGTGTGGCCCGTTTTGAGCCCGTCCGCCAGGCCGCGCTGCACCAGCGGATTGCGGTTGTATTGGATAATGCCGTGATAGGTAAAGGTTTTTTCGGCATCGTAGTGATAATATTCCGGAAAATCCTTGATGATGTTCTTGGCCAGCGTGGCGATGTCGCGGCAGGACATATGGTGTTCCGGGTCCGGCCATCCGGTGCAATTCTTGAAGAAACTGTTCGTAAGACCCATGCGGCGCGCTTGCGCATTCATCAGCGCCACGAACTGATCTTCCGATCCCGCAATCCCTTCGGCCAGCACGATGCAGGCATCGTTGCCGGACTGGATGATCATGCCGCGTATCAGATCCTCGACGCGTATCTGGCCGTTCAGCTCCACGAACATTTTGGAGCCCTGCGTGCGCCAGGCATGTTCGCTGACCGGGAGCGTCTGATCCAGATGCAGGGCGCCGGATTTGAGTTTCGAATACACAATATACGCCGTCATCAACTTGGTCATGGAAGACGGCGGCATTTGCGTATCGGCCTGCTTGTCGAGCAGCGTGGCGCCGGTGTTGAAGTCGGTAATAAAAGCCCATTGCGCGGACGTATCCATCGGCCCGAGCGGTGTGTTGGCGGGGCTGCCGGTGGGGCCGCTGTAGGCGGCGCCGCTGTCTTCGTCGGCCGGCTCGGCCGCGGCGGTGGGCTTTTTCTTCGCATGCTCGTGAAAGGCCGGCCGCGGTTTTGCATTCGCGGTTCCGGCGGAGAGCAGGGCGATCGCGGCGGGGACAAAACTGCGGCGCGTGAACATGCAAGAATCCTATTCTACGGTGATCCGGGCATCGAGGATGCCGGCACGCAGGGCCTGGTTCAGGGCGTCGTCCGCCTCGGGCACGGTGCGGAACGGGCCCGCGCGCACGGCGTAGCTGGTCTGCCGCCCGAAACCGGATCTGATCACATCGCCACCGAGTCTGGACAGCATGGAGGCCTCCTGACGCGCATAATCATAGCTGCTGAAAGTGCCGGCGCGCAGGTATAACTCGCCGGGGCTGGCGTAGGTTTGGTAAACTTGCTCGGGGAGCCGGTCGGGCACCCTCGCCTCGGTCTTTTCGGGCGGCGGTGCGCCGATGATGTGCGCGGGGCCGGCCGGCAGATGCGAGCCTGGCGGCGGCAGAGATTCGGCCTGCACAGGGGTTGCGGGCGCGGCGGCGATAGCGAGTTTCTGGCCGTTGCCGCCAAGCTGGTCCACGAGGCGTTTGCTTAAAACTTCGTCGATGCGGATGCGCACGCGGGCGGTGCCGTTTTCCGGTATGGCGAGCAGCAGGGCGGCGCGTGGCGACAGCGCGATGATGCGCGCCGGCGAGGCTGGGCCGAGGTCGTTCACCCGCACCTTGGTCTCGCGGCCATTGTCCAGATTGGTGACGGTGACGATGGCGGGAAGCTGGATGGTCTGCATGGCGCCGGTGGCCAGCGTCGGGTCGCGCGCTTCGCCGTCGGCCGTGAGCGTGTCGGATGTGGTGTCGGTGTTCACGCTGGCGATGCCGGTGGTGTCGAGCGTGTAGGTTTCCGCCGGATAGAACCACACACCGTTTATCTGATATGGCTTGCTGAGAAAATAATGCGGCTCGGGCGTCGGTGCCGGCGGCGGAGGCGCCTCCTTCACGCAGCCCGGAATGCTCAGGAGTGCAGCCGCAGCAAGCAACCGTAGGATGGGTCTCGACCCATCATTGCGCGCCCAAACGGAGGCGGCCAGGCCGAAGCGATGGGTCAAGACCCATCCTACGGTTGCCAAACCTTGGCCGTTACTAAAAGAGAACGGCTTCCTTCCCTCACACGCAGGCATTACCAAGCAGCCCCACCGCCAAAGCATAATAATCCGACGGGTTATATCGCCGGATAACATTGAAATTCTCATACACCATGAACGCATCGCCGCCCGGCCCGTCGGGCAGCAGCACGTCGCCTGGCACGTCGTCGCGGGAGAATTTGGTGCCGTCGCTGCGGCGCACGCCTTTTTCCATCCATTCGCCGAGCGTGCGCATGCGCTGGCGGCCGGCGCGTGCGGCGTCGAAGTTGGGCGGAATGCGGATGGGCTGGCCCCAGGGCTCGCCGGCGCGCCAGCCGCAGCGCGCCAGGTAGTTGGCGACGCTGGCAAAAACGTCGGGCAGGCTTTTCCAGATGTCGCGCCGTCCGTTACCCTCGAAATCCACGGCGTAGGCCAGGTAGGAGCTGGGCATGAATTGCGGCTGGCCCATGGCGCCGGCCCAGCTTCCGGTCATGCCGGCGGGGGTGATGTCGCCATGATCCAGAATTTTCAACGCCTTGATCAGCTCGGCGCGGAAATAGCCGGCGCGCCTGGCATTGTCGTAGGAGAGCGTGGCCAGCGCCTCGACAACCCCAAAATTGCCGGTCTTCGCGCCAAAACCGGATTCCAAACCCCAGATGCCGACCACGATCCGCGGATCGGCCGGATAGCGCGCCATCACCTCGGCCAGCAGCGACGCCTGACGCGCATAGGCCGCACGCCCGGCCGCCAGGCGCGCCTCGGGCAGAACACGGGCACGATACTGCGCCCAGGTCAGGGTGAACTCGGGCTGGTGACCGTCCAGCTCCAGCACCTTTGCGTTGAGCACGATGCCCGACAAAGCCTGACGCAACACCGAAGGGCTGATGCCCTCGCGCAGCGCCTCAGCGCGCACGCCGGCTACGAACGACGCGAAGCCGCCGGTGGCACCACACAAAAGCGCAAACGGCGCGCCCAGCAAGACTCTGCGGGCTAGCAAGGAAGACGTGCTTTTTTGAAAAAAAGAACCAAAACACGTTTGGACATCAGAATTTAGCCGACACGGCCAGCGAGCCGAAATTGAAGAGGCCGGATTTCGCGCCCCTGAATTCCTGGGTCTGCCAGGTCTGCGTGTAGGTAAAACGCAAGCCGTGCCACATGACAGCCGCACCGGCGACCATTTCGCCCACATCCCAGATGCGGCTCACATGGAGCGAATGAGTACGAAACGTGCTGCCGTCCAGCGTCACATCATACCCGACAGCCTGCCCGTCCACCCCGGCAAACCCATACCAGGCGAGTGGCCGCACGTTGGTATAGGCATCGGTGCCGTTCAGCCCGGGCTCGATTCGCGGCGTGCCGAAATCGCTCGCCAGCCCCTGGCCGAAACGCAACACCCCGCCTGCCTGCACATAGTCGCGGATGTCGCCGCCGGCCAGCGTCGCCGACGGCACCGCATCATATTCGATCGGTCCGACGGTGGTCAGCGCCACCCGCCAACTTCGCTGACCGAGAAGCTGAAACGCCGGCTGATCATCGAGCTGATGGTCCCAGCCACGGTTCGGCGTGTCGCCGATGATGCTGTGAAACCCATTTTGAACCTCGCGCCCCAGCGCGCCCGGCCCGATGTCGCCCAGGCTGACCGAGACCAGATCGCGCATGAACGCATTGTCGTGCACCAGCCCGGCGGTGGCGATCAGAATACTGGCATACGGCCGGTCCTGCGGATTTGGCGGGTTGATCTGGGTGTTGCGCGGCGTGAACAGGCTCTGGCTGATGTCCAGCGACAGGCGCGTCGTGCCCTCGTCCCACAGATCATGGCCGACGTCGGCTATGAACGGCACCGCATCGGCGCCCGACGTCCAGCCGATCCGCAGGCCGCTGGTGTAATACTGGTCCGACGTGCCCTTGAGCGTGGAGACCGCGTCATTCTCGACCTGAAAACTCCAGATGCTGGCCTGGTCGGTCGTCGTCACCGTCTGCGCCAGGGCGGGTGAGGCCGCAGCGGCGGCCCACACGGCAAGGGTGCTTCCGGCAAGGGTGCTTCGGATCCAGCGAGACATCGGTTTAACCTGTCATTCAGAACGTGCCGTTTGTAAGGGCTTGCCCGCGTGTGCGGAACCCCCCTGCCCCGGCAGGGTCATGGGGTGGAGAAAGGAAGCAGTTCTTTTTTGAAAAAAAGAACCAAAAAACTTTTGAACCCTGGGCCGCGCCTTTCCGGATAGGCCGAAGCCAAAACAATCGGAAGCTGCTCGGTTTTTCAAAAAAGGAGGCCTTGCTGCGATTGCCCGGTCCGGCCGCGCGTCTTGAGGCCGCCAGCCGCGCCGGATAGAGTGCGCATTCGCCGGAAGGGTGGCCGAGTGGTTTAAGGCAGCGGTCTTGAAAACCGCCGAGGGTTCACGCCCTCCGTGGGTTCGAATCCCACCTCTTCCGCCAACCCGCGCCGCCGCCCTCGCAGCGATGCTCCGGCCCTGTCTTAAGCTCCTGCGAGCCGTTGAATTCGCAGCTCATCGAGAAGATTGGCGGACCCGATACGATTCGAACGTACGACCTCTGCCTTCGGAGGGCAGCGCTCTATCCAGCTGAGCTACGGGTCCCGCAGGGGCACTGATACAGAGGTTTTCGGCGCTCCACCAGCCCCGGGATCAGCGTTCAGCCATGCCCGCCACCGGACTCGAACCGGTACGCCCCATCGGGCTGCGGATTTTAAGTCCGCTGCGTCTACCATTCCGCCAGGCAGGCCTCGGCGTTCATTGCCGCCGGCGCGCCGGCGTGTCCAGGGGGCGGCGGTTTTGCCAAGGCAGGCGCGCGCCTGTAGCAGAGTGGGCGTAGATGTTTCGCGCCCCGCCCCTCGCCCCCCTACGCGGCCAGGCTGTTCCGGCCGGCCGGCCATCCGTCGTGCGTTTCCCCTGGCGTCTGCTGCGCTGGGGGCTCATCCTGGGCGTCTGGGCCGTGGTGGCGTGCGGGCTGATCCTCCTATGGTTCGCGCGCGACCTGCCACGGCCGGAAGATGCCCTCGATGCGGTGCGCCGGCCGAGCCTGGTGTTGCAGGACGACCGGGGGCGCACCGTCGCCACCTACGGCGATCTGGTTGGCGACCCGAGACGGCTGTCGGAACTGCCGCGTGTGCTGCCGGAGGCGGCAGTCGCCATCGAGGACAGGCGGTTCTGGACCCACTGGGGTATTGATCTGCGCGGCATGATGCGGGCCGCCGTGGTGGATCTGTTTCGCGGTCACATGGCGCAGGGCGGCTCGACCATCACCCAGCAGGTGGCCAAGAATCTGTTTCTGACCAATGCCCGCACGTTTCGGCGCAAGGTGCAGGAGATGCTGCTGACCCTGTGGCTGGAACGCCATTTCACCAAGACCGAGATTTTGGAAATTTGGCTGAACCGCGTCTATCTCGGCTCCGGCGCCTGGGGGATGGATGCCGCAGCGCGCTTGTATTTCGGGGTGCCGGCGACGAAAGTCACGCTATGGCAGGCGGCGGTGCTGGCCGGCCTGCCCAAGGCACCCTCCCGCTTCAATCCGCGCAGCGACCCTCAGGCCGCGGCTGTACGCGGGCGGGAAGTGCTCGCCGCCATGGTCGAGACCGGCGTGATCAGCCAGGCGGAATCGGACGACGCGGCCCGCCGCATCAAATTCCCGCCGCGGCCCCCAGGTGGCGGCTGGTTCGCCGATTGGGCAGCCGGCCAGGCCCAGGCGCTGGTGCCGCCGGGGACCGATGCGGTGCTGCGCAGCACGCTCGATTCGTCCCTGCAAGCGACGGCCGAAACCCGCCTCGCCGCCCTGCTCGACGGCCCGGGACGCCGGGCTGGTGCCACTCAGGGCGCGGTCGTCGTGCTTGATGCGCAGAGCGGCGCGGTGCGGGCGCTGGTCGGTGGGCGCGATTATGTGGAGGGCGGGTACAACCGCGCCACCGCCGCCCGCCGCCAGCCCGGCTCGGCGTTCAAGATTTTCGTGTGGCTGGCGGCGCTCGAACACGGCATGCGGCCCGACGACACGGTGCTGGACGCGCCGCTGCGCATCGGCCGCTGGAGCCCTGTCGATTTTGAACCCGGTTTTCGGGGCGAGGTGACGCTGGAGGAGGCGTTTGCGCAAAGCCTGAACACCGCCTCGGTGCGGCTGATGCAGCAGGCGGGCGGTCCGGCTTCGGTCGCGGCCGTCGCGCACCGACTCGGCATTGCCGAGAAACTCCCCGACCTGCCCTCGCTGGCGTTGGGCACCGGCGAGGTCGGGCTGCTGGAAATGGCCTGTGCCTATGCATCCCTGTTCAACGGCGGCCATGCGGTGACGCCGCACGCCATCGAACAGGCGACCGCAGACGGCAAGCCGACGTCTCTGCCGCCCGCGCGCGACACGATGGTGGTGGCACCGGACAACGCGGCAATGATGGTGCGCATGATGCAAGCCGTGGTGGCGCGCGGCACCGGGCGGGCGGCGGCGATTCCCGGCCGCTTCGTTGCCGGCAAGACCGGCACCACCCAGGACAACCGCGACGCCTGGTTCATCGGTCATGCCAGCGGGGGCAGTACCGGCAGCCAGGTGATCGCCGTGTGGATCGGCCGCGACGACGACCGTCCGATGAAAAACATCATGGGCGGCGGGCTGCCCGCAGTGCTCTTCCGCCAGATCGCTGTCAGTCGTCAGTAGTCAGCCGTCAGAAAATCGCGCCGACGACCGACGGCCGAAGCTTACTGACGACTGACGACTCAAGCCTGACGACTGAACAGCGGTTGATTTTTTAAGAACACACCGTCAAAAATCGTATATGTACCAGTTTGTGAGTCGCGGAGTGCCGGATGGCTAGGAGGATTGTCTTCGCTGGCGGCCAGCAGATGCGGGCGCTCGCGCGCATCTACCGGGCCGAGGTGGCGACGGAGACTGACGAAGAGATCATCTACATCGGCTCGGAAGCGATCGGCCGTGATGCGGCGCGCCGGGCGATCGACGCCGCCGACGTTGCCGTGACCGAAACCCGGACTACCGGCACCATCCTGCCTGAGGAGATGCTTCGGCGCGGCGTCGGCCTGATCCGCGTGCCGCATGTGGTGGCGGATTACCTCTGGCCGTACGCCGGCCGGCCGCATCCGCGCAACCGCGGCGAATTCGCCATCCAGGGCGGCCCTTACCCCGCGGATTTCGGCGACAGTTTCCTCGATTCGATGATGGAGGACAACGTCCCCGAAGATGAGGCGGTCGAGCGTTACGGCACGATCAATGTCGCTTCAGCCGCACATGTGGAGACGTTGCGCGAGGCGCGGTACGCTACCCAGATGCGGCTGGACGAGATGACAGGGCTGGCGCTGGCCGATTTCATTGCCAGCAATGTCGGCACCCAGCCGCTGTTCCTGTCACGCGAGCGGCCAGGGCTGCCGCTGGTGCGGCGCATCACCGCCATGCTGTTCCGCCGGCTCGATGCCGATCCCGGCCGGGCGGCACGGGTGCGGGAATCGCCGTTCCCAGGCGGGTCGCTGCCGTTACACCCGTCGGTCGCGGAGCATTTCGGCCTGACCTGGCTGCCGGAAGACCGCCGCTATCCGATGAACGATGAAGGACGTTTTACGTTCGAGGAATATTGCCGGCGCTACTACCGGTTCGAATGGAACGAGGCGCTGCACCTGGCGCTGGCCCGCGCCGAGGTCAATCCGGCCGGTGCGGTGCGCGAGTTGGAGGCGGCACTGCTGCGCTCGCCCGGCTCCCGCCGCGGCCAGCGGGCGCTGGAAATCGCCCAGCGCGCCGCCGGCGGCAAACCGCCTTCCGCACCGCTCGCCGCCGAGCCGGAGGATGAGCCGCCCACGGGCAATTTCGCGCCCGCGATCGTATCTGCAAATCTGCCCGCAATCGTGCCCACAAACCTGCCTGCGGTCGTGCCCACAAACCTGCCCGCAGTCGTGCCCGCCAGCAAATTCCTCAAGCGCGCCGTAGCGCCGCCGGCCAGCCCGGTGGCATTCACCCCCTTCCCCAGCCTGCCTGGCGCCGAAGAGCCATTGCCGGAAGGGCCGTCCATCCGCACCACGGCACCCTTGCCGCTGGAGCCGGCCATGGCGGCACCGGCGGCCTTTTCGGCGTTCGAGCCGCAAGCCTATGTAGAGCTGCCGCGCTTTGGCGAAACCGAGGCAGCGGCCCCGCCCCCGCCGGTACGCGACCCGCGCGAGCCGCTCGCCCCTTGCACCGACCTGATTCAGGTTCTGCCGCGCGTGCTGCCCAAACCGCACGGGCTGGTTGGCGTCACCGACCGCCCGTTCAGCGCCATGCCCGAGACCATGCCACCCCCGCCGCTGCGCCCGGTATTGCCGCCCGAACTCCCGCCCGAGCCGCCCAGACCAGGCCTGTTTGCCCGCATCTTCGGCCGGACCGAGGAGTAGGCGAAGCCAGAACATCCAGTTGTTTTTTGCTTGTTTCTTTTCAGAAAAATGTGCCTTCTTCCTGTTTCCTCACGGAAAGAAGCAAATAACTCTTACTCATAAAATATAGCCGCATGCAGCGAACCGGAATGCGGGACTTCGGCCCGATCCGGGCTGGCAATCTCGCTCCGGCCAACGCGCCGACCCCGTCTTCCGCTCCGCTTGATAACGGGCGACGGTACGTAGTGATCAAACACGATTGTCCTGTCCGCCCTGCGAGGCTGAGCACAGGTCGATGGTGAGTTGCTCTCATATAGGAGAACCAAGAATCACGAGGCCGCCGCCGTCAACTCATTGCAGATTGCAACGAGCTTGTCCTTCACGTCCGCAACCGTAGCGACATGCGAAACCATGTGCGCGGACCCTGCATAGGACTCCAGGCACATCCGCGCCCGGTGAAGAGACATCGTCGCGAGCGGCGCCTGGTTCAGACGGATGAAGCCGCGCGCGAGGGCAAAATAATCGTCTGCCACATCCAGTGGGTCGGTGCCGCCAACGTCGGGGGGGAGGCAACCGCTCAGGATTTGTAAAGTATGGAGTTGAATTTTTTCAAGGTCACGACAAGATTCGAGCGATGCGAGGGCTACCGCCACGCGTGCCGTTCTGATCCTGCATCTGAAATAGGCAATATCTACGTTCGTCAGACTGACGGCAGGCAAGTCTGACAATATGCCGCGATTTCCCTTCACCACGCTGTGGAGATCGATCGAGGGCACGGAAGGTTCACCGCGCACGATGGGCAGCAAAAGCATGTCTGTCTGCGAGCCATCTGTCGCAGAAATGCGGGCCAGCCTGATCGGCCGCTGCGGCCGCACTGTCATTGCGTGCCGCGACAGGCGCCGCACATGCAATGCTGCCTGGGCGAGATTGTTACGCACCCGATCCGCGGCATGCAGGTGGCAGCACAGGATGGCAAGTGCCAGGCTGGTGACGATGCATTCGGCGTCATCATCGGCCGGGTTGGCGGCAAACAGCCGGGCGGGCATTTCCGGAAGGCTTGCGTGTTGCATGTATCTCAGGGTCCCCCGATAGACCATGCATCATAGGCGCGCCGGCAACGTTTTCGATTAAATTGAATTTTATAGCGCCGCCCTGGCGTCTGCCACGCCTACAAGATAATTCTTGCAGATAATTCTTTCAGAGGCATCAAACGCCTATTGGGCGAGCGCGTTGTAAAATGGAGTTTACTTGTGGGCGCCGTAATCACCGACTAGATTAAGGGGCTTTGACAGGACGAGGAGGATGCTTGCGCGCCCGATGTCGTATTCTCCTTCGCTCACGGACACCGCTGACGTGTGTCCCCTGCATCGGCACCGTATTCTGCTCATCGAAGATGATCTTGGACTGGCGCAGACGATTACCGGGGAATTGACGCACCATGGCTACGCTGCGACGCATGCAGCGGATGGCCAAGGCGCTCTCGCTTCGGTGCAAGAAGCCAGTTACGATCTTTTGATTTTGGATCGCGTGCTGCCCGGTATCGATGGCATTACCCTGATCCAGAACATGCGCGCCGAAAGCATTCAGGTCCCTGTGCTGATGATCAGTTCGCTGGGCACGGTCGATGAGCGGATTGCCGGGTTGAAGGCCGGCGGCGATGATTATCTTGCCAAACCCTTCGATCTCAACGAACTGATCGCGCGTGTCGAGGCGCTGCTGCGCCGCCCGCGCGAGACGCGCGAAACCGTGCTGCGCGCCGGCGATCTGGTGATGGACTTGGTGGACCGCAGCGTCAGGCGGCGCGGCCGGGTGATCGAACTTTTGCCGCGCGAATTCAAATTGCTGGAATATCTCATGCGCCGCCCCAATCGGCTGGTGACTCGGGCCATGCTGTTCGAGGAGGTGTGGAACTACCGGTTTGTGCCGCACAGCAACCTGGTGGACGTGCATATCGGCAAGCTGCGCCGCAAGATTGACGTGACCGGCGAGGCGCCGTTGATTGAGAGCGTCACCGGGTCGGGCTTTATCCTGCGTGCTTCGGGCCGAACTTCTCCATAGCTCGACCTTCCGCACGGCCGTGATGGTGTGCGCCGCCTTTGCGGCCACCACCCTACTGCTGTTCGGCTTCATCTACTGGCAGACGGCCGGCCTGGTGTCGGCCAGGATCGACGACTTCATCCGGCACGAGCATGCGGCCTTGCTGCGCGAAACGCCTGCCGTGATGGCGGCCGATGTGAATACACGCTACGCCGACGATCTGCATCGCCTGAGTTTCGCGGCGATCTTTGCGCCGTCCGGCTTGCGTGTTGCCGGCGGTCTGGCGGCGCTGCCGCGAAACCTGGCCGACGATGGCAATCTGCACGATATCGAGGTGCTCCGACGCGGCGAGCAGGGCGCTGCGCCCGAGGTTGCACGAGTGGCCGCCGACCGGCTGGCGGATGGTTCGGTGCTGGTGGTCGGCCGCAGCGTGCAGGATCTGACGGACTTGCGCTCGCGGATCGGGCGCGCCTTGTGGTTGGGGCTGATGCCGGCGCTGGCCGCGTCGCTGGCCATCGGCCTGTTCGCCAGCCGGCGCACCATCGTGCGGGTGCGGGCGGTGAATCGCGCCATCGCCCGAATCATGCAAGGCCATTTGCAGGAGCGCCTGCCCTTCCGCGCCGGCGGCGACGCGCTGGATCAATTGGCGGAAAGCTGCAACCGGATGCTGGGCGAGATCGAGCGCCTGCTGGATGAGGTGCGCGGCGTGGGCGATGGCATTGCCCACGATCTGCGCGGCCCGTTGAGCCGTCTGCGGTTCCGCCTTGAGGTCGGCCGGGCGCGGGCCGCCACCCAGGCGGAGCTGGATGCCGTGGTTGCGCAGGGTTTGCAGGATCTGGATCAGAGCCTGGCCACCATCACCGCCCTGCTGCGCATCGGCGAAGTGCAGGCTGAGCGGCGGCAGGCGGCATTTAGCCATGTCGGGCTGGCCGAGCTGCTGCGCGAGGTGGCGGAACTCTACGCGCCGTTGGCCGAACACCGTGGCCTGACGTTCGGGCTCACGCTCGGCGCGGATGGGGAAGTTCCGGCGGACCGCGCGCTCCTGCTGGAAGCCGTGGTGAATCTGGTGGACAATGCGGTGAAATTTGCCCCCCAGAGCGGCACGGTATCGATGGCGCTGATGTGGGAGGGCGCGACGCCGGTGCTGCGTGTGGCCGATAGCGGCCCAGGCATTGCTCCAGCGCATCGCCAGGCGGCGCTGGGGCGCTTCTACCGCGCGCCGCCGAGCCAGCATGTGGCGGGCACAGGCCTGGGGCTCAGCCTGGTGTCGGCCATTGTGCGGCGGCATGGGTTCGAGCTGCGCATGTCGGACATTGCGGGTGGATTTGCCGTCGATATCGTCTGCACGGCCCCATCCGGGGCCATGCAGCCGTAGGCTGATTTGGCCAGGTTAAGCTCGCCACACCTATCCAAAAGTTTTTGCTTCCTTTTTCAAAAAAGAAGCAAAAAACTTGTAAAAATTAGCTGAACGGATACCAGCGGAAGCTGACGAACACCATGTTCTCGTCGGTCTTCGGCGTCGGCCCGATGCCCTGGAACACATAGCGCCGCGTGTAGGAATACTGCACGCCCACCTGCATCTTGCCATACGGGCCCTGGATGAATTTCCACCAGTCGCCGATGGTGATCTGGCCGTCGCCCGACGTGGTCGGGTTGCATGCTGCCGGCGTAGTGTCGAGTTCGGTGCTGCAACTGACGTTGTTGATCAAGTCGCTGCCATATCCTGCCAGCGTGGTCAGCTTCTTCTTGACGATCGCGTTGTCGTAGCGGGCGCTCACGTGTTCCACGCCGACATAGGCGTAGAGGTCGTTGTCGGCGACATGGCCGATGACGCCGACATAGCCGCTGTAGCCGGGCAAGGCGACCGGCCGGCCGGCGGCGTCGTAGGTGGCATCGGGCAATTGCGAGGTGCCGTAGCGCCCGACGCCGTCACCGATCAGGCCGCTGATATG
>Ga0116231_10012692_pt1 | contig 12243 bp, 10 predicted proteins | sample S1TSphgellanicum_2_FD_89695 | JGI IMG/M metagenome (GOLD analysis project Ga0116231, IMG submission 89695) | Host-associated microbial communities from peat moss isolated from Minnesota, USA - S1T2_Fd - Sphagnum magellanicum MG | ecosystem: Host-associated > Plants > Peat moss > Unclassified... | reverse complement strand
TTCAAGATTTTTCTTTGTGTATTTTGGAGGTACACTTACAAAGGGTAAAATCTTGCAGGGCATTTAGAAAATGAAATTGTTTCTTCAAATGCCTCACATCATATTTCCCTCCCCGCCCCCCCCAATGGTACCCTCCGGGTACCCACCCAGGGTTGTCAAGATGTTACATTGGTAGCAATCTAACCCCAAATTAACTCTACATGCTACATAAGAGTTCTATAAACATTGCACCCTGTATGCCTTTACCTAACTAAACCACTGAATTCATTTGACATGTGAAGTTTGCAAATTTTACTTATTGTAAAATGTTAAGCAAAGTGGCATATTAGAGAAGTTTCCCATTTTCCTAATGGCTAAAAATTATCAATATCTTTTATTGTTCCCAAGTAAGAAATCACATTACTTTTGTGATGTTTATATAACAAAAATGATAATTCCTTTTTGGAAAAAAAATAAAATTAGGTTATGGAATTACAATCTCAAACCTTGAGTGAAGGGTTTGCAAGCTACTTTTATGCAAAATTATGTTTATTGCCGCCTTTTGGAGAGTCTCGTATCCTTTGCATATTTATAAGTTCAAACTCAATTTCACATTTTTAAAAACCTGAACTTCATGTAAATTATAATTAGCATGCCCAAGGAAATCACTTCCATATTTTTTCAAACCATTTTTTTTTTTTTTCAAACCACATGCAAAAAAATTATAGGGTGCACCTAATTCATTAGGAAATATTTTTTATAATCTACTTAGAGGTAAATAAATAAAGGTGCTTAGATCTATTGTAAAAATATCTCTAAAATATATCTAGAATTTTCTGAATTTTAATGAATTTTCTTTTCAATATTCCATCATTTGCTAGTGTACTTAAAAAATACCCCTTTTATCACAAGTGTTTTAGAAAATACCCAAAGAGCAACCTCCCATTACACTCCCTCATTAGCCATTACACTCTTGCCGGTGGAGCTACTCTAGCTTCATCAATTTGCAAGAGCAGCTTGCAAATCCCTACCATTGCAACTTGCAAGAAGGACCCACACCCTCATGCCACAAATGTACTACTACCTACAATCCAAGGAACTTGATCCTCTTTGGACTCCATTGTGATAACTTTGTTCTTTCATTGCATCCCCAAAAAAGGAAGGCAGGCAAGTGTAAGACTGAAGTAGTTGATAGTACTCTTGGGATTAGGGACTTTGCGCTTTCTGGTACTGCCTGAAGAGTGTTGGGAGTAGCACACTAGTTTCATCAGTTGTTGAAGAGTGTTGGGAGTAGCACACTAGTTTTATCTATTGCATTGGGGGAAGGAAGTTACTCACAAAAACTGATGACTCTTTCCATGTCTTCCATATGAAGTACATGCCATTGCTAATGGGTCTTATGGTTGGTGTGTGTGGAACAGCCATGATTTAGTGTTGCCATCTCTGGATTCTAATGTTCATCAGCTTCTTCACCTGAGCTTTAGCTTTCATTGCCATTTGGGTACTGAGAACAATTTGCAAGCACAGAGAACTGGAAATGGAATGTAAGAGCATTCCGTGTAAACTTCTGACCCACCCATTTTAAGATCAGCAGAATTTTGTTTATAATTCCTTGGCATGATCAGCTATTTGAAGCGGAATTGTAGGCCCAAATCTCAACTTCTACATCAAAAAATCCAATTCCCAAATTGACAAAACTCATCTGAATCTGAAGAGATTTCTTTTGGTTCTGGCTTGTGAATCCACTTAAGCCTCAAAAAGTCTTCACAATCTATACCACAAAGGAACATACAAATAACTTCATCTGTTTGCAAATAGACAACGCTCCAGATGACCATGACAGCATAAGGGACAAGAATACTGAGTTTTCTAATACCGAGTCAGAAATTGTGGCATGGGTCAGTTTCCAGTTAAACATTTGCTCCTAGCATATCAAGTGCTCTATTTTTCCCTTGCAGCTCTTCTTCCATAGCAGACAACAAGAAGCAGTTCCTTGCAAAGGATGTCGGGAACTAATTGTAAGTTGTAACCCATTGGTCAGAAAGACAAAACATCTAGGTAGAAGCATCAACTTTGGACTCTGTAGATGCTTCAGCTTACTCATACATTAACACTTGATTACCATTTCAGATTTTCTCATATGAATTGTATCAGTCATCAACAAAAACCAATTTCTCTTCATGTTGTCTGTAGCTGACTTCATATCCATATCAGCTTCAAAAAGTTTAATCTACTCATATGAGCATCAGCCATCCATGTGACATAAACAAGCCTCCAATCTCGTCCATGTTGGGTGTTTGGGCATCTTGACACAGTTCTATAACTTTCACAAAGTCATTTGGAGGCTGCAACTGCAGTTACATATGATAAAACCCTGCAGAGAGTTGTGAACACATGATTCCTTTATCTTCACTGTGCTGGAGATTGAACATTTAGAGACTGACTGCAGAGTTCCAAAAATCTTCACCAATTCTAGAGTAATTCTTATTGATTGTCCTGCATATGCACCAATTGGCTAGGGATCTCTGATTAACGTATGCTTGGAGGACTTTAACCGAACATAAAACTCTGCACAAAGTAAACCCTGAACTAAGAAAAGTGCAGAATCCCAAGACCACCATGATCAAGAAAGAAGCTGTGCTGTACAGAAGGAGAAATACAGAAGAACTCAAATGCAACACTAGTTAGTGGTGTTGCAATTCACTAGCTAAGGAGTTAAGCAATTGGCACACAGTTTGTGCACCAAGAAGAACCGCGTCCTTGTCTGCAGCAGATAATTGCCGGCCAAACAACTGAAGAAACTTATCTGGGTGCCTGCAATATACAGCACTTCTTAAGGCACAATGTAGCTGTGAAACCAAGTCTCCTTCCAATCTGAACTTGCAATTAGCAATTTATGAGAATATATCCCCCCACCCAGAAAAACATGATACAGATTTTGCACAAAAGACCCACAACATCCTTTGATTGATTGCAGTCTGATCTACTCTCAACGTAACTTTGTGCAGTACTGGCTTACCATCGGAGCCGCTCTTGTTGAATCAGAGAATGCAGCTCAGGTCCAGAGACTTCAAGCCGGCTAAGTAGAAGCTCATCATCTCCTTCTGTTTGTGATCATTCCACAACCAATTAGTCCTCCTCTTAACAGTTTCCTTGCTTCTAATCATTTGTTCCAGTTTGCACAAACGGCATCCTTCCCCTATAGATATTCATCAGCCACCCATCTCTCTCTACCAAACCTAAGTTTGCAGATTGTAAACAAACTGCCTTATGTTTGCAGATTGGAACCACTATTTCCTTGAACATTACTAACAAAGATATCAAATAAGCACTTGTAAGGAAGGAATTAATGCCTTGGAACAATCAATAAGTCTCGCAATGAATTTTTCATTTGTTTTGACTCATCCCATCATCTGCATGTTGAAAAACCGTACCTTGGTCTCCTTGCCTCAGGATGAATGGCCATGGAACATTCTTGAACTTGATGACTGTGGCCTTTGAAGAGGAAACCCCTTCGGTCCCCTCACCATAAATGCGTACAAAGTCACTCCATGCAGCTTGGTAGGTGTCCCACATTCTCTGGACTGTTGGTTTTGAGGCAAGGTGAGTCTCCTTCTTGTATCTGTCAACATCCCCTTTGCCTTCATTCACTTGTCTCTCCCAGTCGGCTTCCCGAAAGAGAAGATCTGAAAGAGGTTGGTTGCGGAGATCTTGCACCTGGGCCAATCTTTGCTCTTCCTCAATTGCTGCCACCAGCCTCCTTAACCCTGCTTATATACATAACATAGGAAAGGACCACTTACATATGATTTGAATTTTTCTACAGCACTATAGAAAGCAAGGAAGAGTAAAGATTGAGGATTTCTTATTTTCTTTTAAGATAAAGGCTTTACCTAAAGATACAGGAGTTTGACCATAAGAATTAGTGGCATATACATCTGGTTTGTAGAGCTGGAGGAGAGATGCCACTTCTGCATGTTGGCCAGTACAAGCAAAATGCAGAGAAGTATTTCCAGAATTTGTTACACGGTTGATACGCTTCCCATCACCTGCCCCTGCGCCCAATAGCATTCTCACCACCTGCTTCCCTTCAAAACTCTTTTATCATAAGAGCAAAACTGCTGAAAATCTAAAACCCTACAACCCTTTCATGTGCAAGTGGTGGGAGAGGAGTGGCATCACCTGCACATGACCATAGAGGGAAGCCCAATGGAGAGCAGTGTAACCCATATCATCTTTGCCAGTAATCCGTGCCCCCTCACTTAGCAATTGAGCAACACGTGCTGCATTTCCCTCTCGAGATGCTTCATGCAACTGCCTTGTCTTCTCTTCCTGCTCAAATGCAATAAAATGCAACCACCTAAACCTCAAAAGAAATTTTTTTTTCCCACAAAACCAAGGGTTCCAAAATCTCAGTCAGGTTTTGAGACTATCCAAATGTGCATCCATGATGACAGTGCCCTATTTAGCAAGATTTGGTTGCTACTGCATCCTCAACAAAACAAAATATCCACATACAATGACCTTCTTCTTGGAGGCTGCTTGTGTGCCATCTCCTTCACACTCTGACACCTGCCTTTTTTTCTTTGAGTGTCTCTTTTCTCTGTTTTCATGCCTATGGTGCTTGAGCCGCCCCTCCACTGTGGAAGCAGCTGGACACAAAACAAACCACTTCAATTTTGTCAACACAATATACAAGACAACAAAGAACATATCTTCAAGCAGACTCAAAACCATGTGAACATGATGAGGCAAGTGACCCTCCTTGGAGCCCAGAAATTCTGTACTAGGGTTTGGTACACAAAATTGGAGACCAGTTCAAATTAGAATTCTTTATGCGCTGCAATGTCTTTTTGCAACCCTTTGTCCACAAAAAGACCCACAGGAGAATAAACCAAATGGCCACAAAAGACCCACAGGAGAATAAACCAAATGGCCACAAAAGACCCATTCTTTTTGTGCCATTGTGACACATCCTGTTCTGTGGACATACAGTTTGTCCACAAAAAGACCCACAGAAGGCTTCTAGGGTTTAAGGCACAACCAAATATATCTCTCATAAGAACCAAGAAATCTCCATTCTCACAATTAAGAAAAGGCAAAGTGAGGTTAACACTTCTTTAACCAGCCAAAGAGAATTCTAAAGAAGGAAAGACAAAACAGACAAGAAAGGGCCAAGAAACAAAAAACAAAATAAAACACAAAAGCAGTATGAACAACAGTGCCAGGCTCACACCTGTTCAGGGACTATCAACAGTAGCATGCATGATAGTGACTTCTCTATCACAACTTTCCCACTGACTTCATCAGCTCCCTACAGTGGGCAATGGCCAGTGAAAACACTAACCTGCACTGAGTTTCTGCTGCAATTCTGGAAGCAATAGGAAGACTCAGCCATGCTACTGGCTAGCAACAAACAACAACACAAAAAAGATAACAAAAAACAGAAAAACACAACAGGATAGAAAAAACACACAGAAAAAGGACAGCAGACAAGAACAAAGACCAAGGGGGTTTACAAGAGCTCCCCACTTACAAGACTTCATACAGAATCACTCAGAATACTCCAATTGCAGAAATTCCGAAAAGGAATTCTTCCTTGTTGAGCAACCCTCTAGTCCACTTTAACAGAATCTTTAGAGGGTAGACTTTATTATTCGGAAGGACAATAAGACTGACCATTGGAGAGAAAAAAAAACTCTTTACCACTACAAAGCCTCAAAAACCTGTAAAATTGACTGCTGATAACTCCCAACTGAGCAGTAATTGAGATATTGGAATGAACATGAGGCATGCGAATCATTTCAATACCTGCATACTCTGGTTGAGAACCTTTGTCAAAGATATCACATGATATACCTTGAGGACTTTGTTTCACAGGTAGATCCAAGAAGTTACAACCAAAGTAAGGCGCAACCAAAGTACATGACTTCTTTGCCAAGAACTTCAAGCAGACTGAAAACCATGCAAACATGATGATGCAAGTGACCCTTGCTTGGAGCCCAGAAATTCTGCACTAGGGTTTGGTACACAAGAAATGGAGATCGGTTCAAATTGAAATTGCTTTATCAGCTGCCATGTGTTTTCACAACCCTTTGTCCACAAAAAGACACACTGGAGGATGACCCAAAAGGCCCATTTCTGTTTGTGGCACTGTGTGACACATCCTGTTCTGTGGACATTTGGTTTGTCAACAAAAAGACCCACAGGAGGATTTCTAGGGTTTAAGGCGCATGTGCTTGGGATGCTGAGAGGTCCATGAGTCTACATGCTGAGGGGACTTACCTTGGGGTTGGGAATTGGGTACTACAGAATTCCGCAAGGACGTCCAGGCGGCTAGTAGTCGTTGCCTTCTCTCAAGCGCAGTCCCGTGCGGGTGCAAGAGTGCTGCTCGTAGCTGATCCACTGCTTCCTCTTCCGCAGGCGTGGCTTTGGCATCTTGCATTGCTTTCCTTTTCGCTTCTCTCCCCTGTCTCACTTGTGCACTCTCTCTCTCTCTCTCTCGCTGTCTCCAACACAAAATAACTTGTAAAATGGGTTCTTAAGACCTATTCCTTAAGAGTGAGACGGTTCTCACATCTTTAAGACGAGGACATATGATGCATCTTAATATTTTCTAGGAGGAGTATTCATAAATCTTAGGTGCCCTCCAAATACACTTTGGAAAATTCTCCGTGTGCTTTAAAATGAATGGTATTTGTGCATGAAACAATGTAGATTAGTGAAAGGGTTTCATGGTACCTACATCTTTACAACAACCATATCAAGCAAACGCACACTAAATATAAGGAATGTCAATATATGTTCAACTATGCCATACTATTTGCACATCAAAATGAAAAAGAAATAACCTTACACCTTTTGAACTTAAATTGAATTCCACAAAAGAAAATCGACTTGTTCCAAGTGATAAGGGAAAGACTTTTGTTGTAAGCAAAGAAAATTTTCTTCTTCATAACACATTTTATTTTGAAGGTTTAGGGTTTAGGGTTTAAACCCTAAAAAATAAACCCTAAACTCTATTGGTAGTATAAGTAACATAAAAAAAACATTCACAAATTATCAACTATACTAACAAGAACATTCTTCTCAACTTTCCAAAATCTATAAAAAAATCTTTTTCAAACTTTTGAATGAAAGTTGTAAATGACTTGTTCCTTTTGTGAAGGAAAGGAGTTCTTTTAGTTACAAAATGAGCAAGAGTTCAAAACAAAATGCCAAAGAAGGAAAATATTTTCAAAATCCATCTCTAACTAACATTAGTACAAGTCTTGTTTTGGGAATGCCACCACCCTAGGCCTTCACAAGACACATTGTCCTTGGATTTTTTGTTGATGATAAAAGAGCTGTTTTAAATATCAAAAGAAGCAAAAGCCTAACATCCTTGAACTTTACCCATAGGTGTTTGAATGCGCCTTTCCTTACTACGGTAGTACCTTGGCCATTTCAACACATGTCCATCGAATAATTATTTAATTTTGAAAAAATCATTTAAAAAAATGGAATATTCCTAAATATTCACTATTATCGTTCACAATTTATTTTTTTGATTTGAAAGAAATAATTTTTGAAAATTTCAATGTTTCTGAAAATAATAAAATTAGTGTTGAATTGGCCAAGGTACTAAGGTATTAGCATTGCGTAATGAAACATAATCAAATTATACACACCATGATGAATGTGAGAATGAATAAGATCGTACATGTGTAGGTTTAAGGGGAGGAAGAAGGTTGCGTTTTTTTCCCCTTTCCAAAGCGGCCATGTTTTAAGTGGGGTGGGGAGGAAGGGGAGCTACGGTTTTTTTGTTTTTTCCCATTTTGAAAAGGTTGTTTCTTGGGTTGGGTGTGGTGGGGGAGGGGTGGTTTGGTTATTTCTTAAAAAGGAGGTCGCGAGGAGTAAATAATTTTTAAAAGACCTTTATTGTATTTAATATAAAACCCTGAGGTTATTTGTACTTCATATATTTCTTTTTTTAAATCTAGTATATATTTTATAACAATGTTTATATTGCCTCCACTTTGTAAATTGCTATGAAATAATTTGAGTATTTTTCATTTTTGTCATTTTTTTCATCCTTCAATGATAGTCAATATTTTCTAATGGTTAAAGTTATCTTTAAAATTGTGCCTTGTTTGGGTGGGGGTATTTGTTTCATGCCTAATTTGTTATTATCCTTTAAATCCCCAAGTTGGGGGTGAAACAAAGGATGAACCCCGCAAAACAAACCAAAAGCTCAACCCAAAGTCCCCTTCTCTATTGCTCATAAAAACAAAAATGCTCTTCATCACTATCACATTCCCATCTTCCACCATTACATGAAAATTTTAAAAATCAAGGCTTCTCTCCATGACTTTCTACTCCCACTTTTCTCCAACATAATTTCCTAAAATAATAATAATAAATAAATAAATAATTTTTTTTTAAAAACAAGAAAAATTACATATTCTCTCCACCACTCTCCTATTCTTGCTTTTTTCCATAACAATTGGTATAAGAAACAAAAAAATCAACAAGGGGTCCGGGTACAATAAAATGACTCACATCCAATTGCATTGTCTATTCTAGAATATATGTTATCAGAATCTTTTTCAAAACCTTTCAAAATATTTTAAATTATTTAAGTTTTTCTTTGTACTCTTTTGTTAGGTTGATATAATTATATAGTTTTCAAAAATATGTCATTTGAAAATCTTTTCAAGTTTTTTTAGAATTTTCTTAAACAAAAAAAAAAACATTGGTTATAATGTTTTAAAAAATGAATTTTATATTTTATATTCATTGATTCATTGATTCATTTCACATGTTTTCATAATATATTAAAAAATTTGTTGATAATTGTATAAGTACCTCAAAAAAAATTTACATTAACTTGATTTAGCTCTTAAAAATGTATAAAATTAACCACTAGTTATGCCTAGAGTGGGTTGTTTTACTATATTTGCACCCAAAACACCAAACACCCACAATTACACTTTTGACAAAATGTTCAATAATTTTTTTAAAGCATTTCCATGGCTCATGCTCATGGAATTCTCAAATGCTTTCATGTTCCTATTTGACAAAATGCTCAAGTTCTTCTTCAAACTTTTCCCAAGCCTTCTAAAGTCCACTTTTTGAAAATATTGCCAAAAAAAATTTGTTTTCCATCAAGTTTTTCCCGGAAATATTTGCAGACAAGAAAAAATTACCTTACAAAATCAAAGTTATTCCTTATTCTTGAAATTGCTCACTCTTCATTCATTTGCGCAACTTTCCATGTAGTGCTTCAACCTCTTTACAATTTCTTAAGAAAAACACACGAAAATGTTCGATTTAATGCTAAACCCTGCTTTGCAAAATACTCAAAATTGGTGATGGAAAGAGTTTCACCTTAACTTTACCAAATAAATTCCATTAGGTCCTGCTCATCAAGATCTTTCCAACAACACCAAAGGCACATTCCAATTCCCTCCAAATTTTCAGTTACGATTTAATTTCATTTTCAGTGAAGAATCATTCAATATTCAAGAACTTTTGCATTGCAAGTCCAAACGCCATGAAACAAATCCAAGGCACCTCTCCTCCTCGAGAGCTTTCCAAAGAGACCAAGAACACGATCTGAAGCATCCCAGTTATGTGGATCTCAGAAGTATAAACAAAACAAAACAAACACGCTGGCCCCAATTGTTTAACATATGTAGATATGTTGCATGTAAATATTGTGTAGATAATATTTTTATATAATATGTTTGAATTGAAATATTCAAAAATAATAATTTTGACATGAATTTTTTTTAATTCATTAATTATTCAACAAACATGTGTTGAAGTCATTTTACTATATTAATAGAAAATATTTAAATAATTTTGAAAATTTTATGAATTTATTAAATTATTTGTGCTTTTTACATCTTATGAATATGTTTTATAATGTGTGTTATTAATTGAATTAAATACATAAAAGAATGAATACTTGTTGTCATAGAAGTTTTACAAAAAGGAAAAAGGAAAGTAAAGAAGGGATTTACTATTTTTTGGTATTTTAAGTTTAATAATGATTTTAATTTTTAAAATTAAATTAATTTCAATTAATCATATTTATTAATTAAGTCAAATATATAATATAAAAATAATTTAACTTCAAATTATTATTTTTAAATAATTTAAGAGACATATTGAACATATTGAAAATGAAACATCTATCAAAACATATATTTCAAAGTTAACAAGTCTATATTATTTTTATCAATGTCATGTTTATGAAAGTAATTGAACTTAATAAAGTCATTTCAAACCTCAAATTCATTAATGTTTCACGGGAGGTGGGATTTAACAAGCTTTTAATATCACCTCCACACATGATTTGGAGGCAAACATTTCAATTTCTCCCTCTCAACCACCTTCTCCTTGGAAGTGGTAAGCATTTTTTTTTCTTAATTTTTTTTCAAAAAAATAGAATGTATTTTCTCCTTTAATCTTGGTCTTTTAAAATTAGTGAAAACTTTACTTACTTAACATTTTCAAAGTTTTTTGAGCTTTTAAATCACTATCATTGTTGTTATATAAAGGTTTTCAAAAAGAAATCTCAACAAAAGATGTTAACAATTATTTTCAAATCCAAACATCTTTAATCAAAATTCAAATCAATGCAATGATTTAGTTTGGGAATGACCTAAGCTTGATCAACAATAGAAACACATTCAACAAAGACAACGAAACATGAGGCATAACCAAAAAAAAAGAAAAAAAAGAATGTTGCCAAGGAATGACAAAAAGGTAAGAATCAATAATAAGGTTGTCAAAAAGGGATGCTCAAACACTAGGGGTGCTAGGTTGGATATAAAAAAATTCCTTTTCAAGCAATAAGGGCACTAAGTTGTTGAAGGTTGAAAGAATTTGATACAATGTCAAAGGACATCGCAAAATACATAAGAACTTTTAAATTGTCCATGAAATCATTTTCATTTCTATTAATTTTTTTAAATATGAGATTTAATTTTCACCTCCATCTGCTATATTTGAGCACAAGCTTGATTCTACCTTGATTCTAGCCTCAAGCCCATATTGACGTAAAATTTTAATTCAAGTCTCAAGTGCAAATGGGTCCTAAGGTTGAAAGAATTTGAGAAATAAATATAACCCCAAATATATGTGAAAATAAACACATTTTAAAGATTAAAAGACAAACTGTTTTATACTCCCTCCCCCCCTATGAATGATTTTTGGACAAATTTTGTTATTTTATTCACAAAAATATTTGGGTAAATTTTGGAGAAATTGTTTTTCTAGTGTAAATTTGACTAATTTTCTTTATTTTCTGGAAAAAATCAGCAAACTTTTCAATATCATATAATTGATTTTTGAATAAACACTCCCTCCCCCCCCCAAACAAAAGTTTTAAATAAGAATAAAGGTGTATTCACACTTGGTGTTAGGGACTTTAGTGTTGAGTACCCTAATACCATGCTAGTCATTTGGGACGTATACTTACCACACACATGATATGTTAAGCTAACATTCAGTTAACATTAAGCTATTGCCCATTTAACATTAGATGCCACCTAGGATGCCACCTAGATTTTCATTTAACATTTCCGTAAGATCAAGTGTGAATGCACCATAAGAACAATTCCATTCAAGAGGTTGTTGCCACTGAGTACGCGTAAAGTACAAACAGTAAACCCGGTCCGTAAGAATCATTTACACTCACCCCGAAGAGAGTTTCACTTTACCATCCAAATAACAGGAAGCCGTTGGTTTGCTTAACTGACACCACACGACCGGCAGTTAACGGTCACTGTGGGAGCCGCTCCCAGTCCCGGTCATAAATTTACCGCTTCCAAGATTGCTGGACCCAAAGGACCTTCTCTCTCAGATTTTTCTAGGGGTAAATTTTTTTTCTACCGCGTGTAAAAAACTAGTGGGGGCGTTTTGGAATATAGAATGGTCCCAGGTGGTGTGGGCATTTCCAAAAAAAACAGAATTTTGGGGGGGGCGGGGGGGAGGGATTTCTCATCCAATTTCTTGATTTATCACCTTTTCTTTTGATATGTCTATAATTTTAACATAATGGGCAGGTGTAGTGTTCTTTTTTTGGCAAATTTTCATCAAATTTTGACCTGAAAAATGTGATTTTGATCTATGCAAAGGATTTCTAATGAAAGAACTGACCCAAATTTGCCAGATTTTTTTATAAAAATAATAATTTTTCTTTATACTTTCATACTTAGCATGTAACCAAATGTGACCAAATCATTTTATGATGATGGCCAGTTGAGCTACATC
>Ga0116231_10012691_pt1 | contig 12243 bp, 9 predicted proteins | sample S1TSphgellanicum_2_FD_89695 | JGI IMG/M metagenome (GOLD analysis project Ga0116231, IMG submission 89695) | Host-associated microbial communities from peat moss isolated from Minnesota, USA - S1T2_Fd - Sphagnum magellanicum MG | ecosystem: Host-associated > Plants > Peat moss > Unclassified... | reverse complement strand
CGATCAGGCTGGTCTTGCCGGCGCCGTTCGGACCGAGCAGGGCGAAGAAATCGCCCTCTTCCACCTCGAGATCGATCCCCTTCAGGGCCACCACCCCGTTGCGATAGACCTTCGTGACCCCCCGAACGCTGAGCGCCTGCATGCCTTTAAGTCACCGTGACCGGAAAATAATGTGATGCGCTTTCGATGAACCCGGAGCCTCGCGGGACTTCGCGCACACTCAGGCTTCGTTCGTTATGTCAATTTAGCGGGATGAGTTTACGCGCCCCCGGGCCCGGCAGCACCGCTCGCCATCATGATAATCATGCCGCACAGCGGCCATCCCTGTCGCCGGCCTCCGACATTCACATTCCGCCGTGGCAGGCGCCATAATGATCGGATTCCAGGGGCAGTGTCGATGAGTCGGAACGCGTTCGGAACCGCAGGATGATGGCGCGATCGTTAGGGCGGGCATCGGCCGGTGTCGTCCTTCACCACCAGTTTTACGTGATGCTCCGGGAGCGGCTGCGCGAGGGCGCCTACCCCGCGGGGCGTCCCCTGCCGAGCGAACCGAAACTCGCCGAGGAGTTCGGCGTCTCACGCACCACCGTGCGCCGGGCGCTCGCGCGCCTCGAGGAGGAGCAGCTGATCGTCCGGCGACACGGCTCAGGCACCTTTCCGCTCCGGGCGAGCAAGAACCACGCGATCCGGGAACAGGTGATCAGCCTGTTCGACAACCTCGCGACCGTGCACAAGACCACCACGACGCGCCTCGCGCGCTTCGCCCGCGTGGCGGCACCGGCCTTCATCCTCGATCGGTTCCCGGACTTCGGCGGCCAGTGCCGCCTGGTGCTCCGCACCCGCAGTTTCGCCGGCGCGCCGTTCACCCTGCTCACGAGCTACGTCACCGAAGCGATCGGCGCCCGGCTCGATCGCGAGCGGCTCGGCCACAAGCCGCTCACCTTCGTCCTCGAGGAACTCGGGGCGCCGGCCGCCCGGGCCGAGCAGGCGATCGCCGCCGTCGCCGCGTCGCCGGTGGCGGCGAAGTACCTGAATATCTCGGTCGGGGCGCCGCTCCTTGCCGTGCGCACCCACCTGCTCGGCGAGTCCGGTTCCCTGCTCGCCCATCTCGAGGCGCTCTACATCCCGGATTTCTATGAATACCGGGTCTCGATGGATCGCAGCGAGGCGGGTCCCTGGGTCGCGGACGACCTGCCCTCCCCGCGCTAAAGTTCCGCCGCCCACCGCCGATCCCGGGATACGAACGAACCGGCTTCACGAATGCGCCGGCGGCAGCTCCTCCTCGCGTGAGACCGGATCCTGGTACTCCTTCCGGTCACTGTTCGGCTGCCGTCGGCGCTGCTTTCCCGTGCATTCAGGACCGCCCCTGCCGCCAGGCCTCCGCGGCGAGCAGCTGGATGCCGCGCAGACGCGCGCGCTCGAGCGCCGCCTCATCCCCGCTCAAGGCGGCGGTGAGCGCATGCTTCCAGACCAGCGGTCGATCCGCCCAGCGCAGTGAGAGTTCGAGCGTCCGCGTCTGCGCCAGGCGTTCGAGCCCGCGCAGCGTACAGCCGGCGAGCGCCTCGAGCATGCCGGGCTCCATCCCGAGCATCAGGCGCGCCACGGGGCGCCCGCTGCGCGCGAGGTACCAGGCGAGCATGACGACCTCGCGGGTGAGCTCCGGGCACTCAGCACCCGCGAACACCACGGCATCCCGACCGCCGTCACGAACTTCAGTGCCGCCGCCGCCCCGGGTTGCCACGAACACGCTCCGCACCAGCGCGTAGGGCACGCGCGCGGCACGCGCGATCGCCTCGTCGCCGAGCGACGCCCAGAGCGGAGCGAGCTCCCCGAGCACACGCGGCAGCAGTCGCAGCTCGCCACCGCGCACCCGCTCGCGCAGGAGCTCGAGGCAGTGCAGGTTCACGTCCACGAGCGGCTCCTGAACCTCGCTCGACAGCCAGGATTGCGCGCCGGGCGCGATTTTCATTCGATTTCTCCCCTTTCCCGGGACTAATGATGTCGCGGCGGCGCTTGGAAGCAATTTTCATTTTTGGGAGAATTCTACCAAATCGGGATTTCCCCTGATTGGGAGGCTTTCCCCATGCGGATCTCGGACGACCGCTACAACCGCGACCGCGAGCGGCTCGACCTTGCCCTGCGCCTGATCCGGCTCGAGGCGCGCACCAACACGATCCGCAGCTGGACCGGACTCAGCGACGACCGGATCCGCAAGCTCTATCGCTCCTACGTCCAAGGTGCCGCCGCCGTCGTGCCGCGGCACCGCGGCAAGTCGCCGCGCCAGGCGGCGTTCTTCACGCGCTCGGCACGCTCGAGCGGCGAGGCCTCGGCGCTCGCGAGCGTGTGCTGTCTCCTCGAGGTGCTGCCGGCGACGCGGGTGCGCGATGCGGCGCGGACGCTGCCTTCGGTGGCGCGCGGCGAGCTGCTGGTGCGCGCCTTCGACGACTTTCGCGTCCTGGTTCCGGGCGCCACCTTGAGCTTCGAGCATGCGGTGTTCCTCGTGATCGCTCTCGCCGCGGGCGACGAACTGCGCCTCGCGCACTGCGCGGGGTGCAGTGGCTTCGTGGTGGCGGACCGGATGGCGCTGCGCGAGCCGCGCTGTGTCCCCTGCGCCGAGGAGTCGGAGCGCACCCTCGGCGTGGGCACGCGTCGCCGGCGGCCGCGCGGGCACGCTCCCGCAGGACACGAAATCGAGGACATGAACGACTGCTAGAATCGGCGGCTGTGAGCCACTCCTACGCCGCCGCCCCGAACTTCTTCGCCGGACCGTACATCGACCGGCGCTCCGATGCGCGCGACGCACCGGACTGGCTCGAGAGCGCGCGCGCCGATGCCGACACCCGCTGGCTGCTCGCACGCGGTAGCGCCCAGCTGATCGCGCTCGAGCCGGAGCCGCGCATCGCCTTCCTCCGGGGTGACGACCCGCGCGTGGCGCACGCCGGGCCCGCGACGACGATTCTCCTCGGCTGGTTCCAGGGCGCGCGCTGCGTGCTCGTGGAAGACGCCGCGGCGCCCTCCGTCGAAGCGTCGGGGAGCACGCGTTTCGAGGAGTTGCGCCCGATCTCGAGCCGTCTGCCGGCCGACGAGGCGGGTCTCCTCGCCTATGCACGGGCGCTGTCGATCTGGCGTGCGCGGCATCGGTACTGCGGCGCCTGCGGCACGCCCACCGTGGCGCGTCGCGCCGGCCATTCGCTGCACTGCCCGAAGCCCGAGTGCGCGATCGAGATCTTTCCACGCATCGATCCGGCGATCATCGTGCTGGTCACGGATGGGGAACGCGCGCTCCTCGGCCGCCAGGCGAACTGGCCGGAGGGCCGCTATTCGACGCTCGCCGGCTTCGTCGAGCCCGGCGAGAGCCTCGAGGACGCGGTGCTGCGGGAGGTCGAGGAGGAAACCTCGGTGCGTGTCTCCGGGATCGTCTATCACTCCTCCCAGCCCTGGCCTTTTCCCTCCTCGCTCATGCTCGGCTTCATCGCGCGTGCGCCCGCGGACGCGATCGTGCGCACCAGTGCGGAACTCGAGCACGCGCGCTGGTTCACCCGCGCCGAAATCCTCGCCGGCGCCGCCGGCGTGCCGGTCCTCCCGCCGCGTACCTCGATCTCGCACCGCCTGATCGAGGAGTGGTTCGACTCGGGCTCCGAGATCCCGCTCGCCGCGCAGCTCGAGGCGCCGCAGTGGGACGCGCCGCGGTGAGCGGGGCTCGGTCGTGTGCCTCGTCGTCATCGCCTGGCGGGTCCATCCGCGCCATCCGCTGATCGTCGCCACCAACCGCGACGAGTTGCATGCACGCCCCGCCGCGCCGCTCGCCCGCTGGGACACACCGCCCGGCCTAATCGGGGGGCGTGATCTCGAGGCGGGCGGCACCTGGCTCGGGCTCGACCCGCGGGGCCGTCTCGGCCTCGTCACCAATCATCGCGAGCGCTCGCTGCGACCGCGCGACGCGCCCTCGCGCGGCGAACTGGTGCCCGGCTTCCTCGGCGGAAGCCGCCCGGCCGCGGAGTACCTCGCTGGACTCGAGCGCGAAGCGGCGCGCTACGCCGGCTTCAACCTGCTGCTGCTCGACGCGAGCGGACTCTGGTACGCCCGCAACCGGCCATCTCCCTTCGCGCGGCGGCTCGCACCCGGACTCTATGGGCTCGCGAACGAGGAGCTCGACACGCCCTCGCCCGAACTCCTGCGAACGCGGGCACGGGTGGGTGACTGGATCGAGCGGTCGGCCACAGCGGCAGCGACGGCCACGGCCACGGCGGGCGCGATCGACGAGCTCTTTGACATACTCTCGGCGCCCGAGGCCTTCGTTCGGCATCCGCAGTACGGGACGCGCTGCTCCACCGTGATCCTCGGCGAGCGCGACGGCCCGCTCATCGTGAGCGAGCGCACCTTCGCCGCCGACGGCAGCCGCCGCGGTGAGACGCGTCTCGCGCTCGACAGCGCACCGCTCTGACTTAGAATCGCGCCTTTCCCGGCAAGTACGTGGCGCAATGGCACGGATCGCACTCGCACCGATCGCGTTCGCCCTGCTCGCGTTCGTGCTGTGCGTGCCGGCCGAGGCCCGGATCTTCATCGACGTGAACGGCGTCGACTCGGATCTGCGGCGTAACATCCTCGTGTTCCTCAGCCTCGAGCGCTACCAGCAGCGCGATCGCCTGCCGCGGGAGACGATCGAGCGGCTCGAGAACCGCGCCCCGCGCGAGGTGAAGTCGGCGCTGCGACCCTTCGGCTACTACGAACCGCAGGTGCACACCCGGCTCGAAGATCTCGGCAACGGCCACGACTGGCGCGTGGTGATCGACGTCGACCCCGGTGCGCCGATCCTCATGGGCACGGTGAGCGTGAAGCTCTCGGGACCCGGCGCCGCCGATCCCCTGTTCACGAAGGTGGTGCAGGAGGTGAAATTGAAAAGCGGCGCACGCCTGAGCCACGCCGACTACGACGCGGCCAAGACGGCCCTGCAGCGCGCGGCCACGACCTACGGCTATCTCGATGCCCGCTTCGTGGTGAGCGAGCTCAAAGTCGACGCCGCGCATCACCGCGCCGACGCCACGCTCGAGCTCGATACCGGAGAGCGCTACCGGTTCGGGCCCACGCACATCGAGCAATCGGTGATCAGCGACCGCGTGGTGCGCAAGTTCCTGCGCTACCGGGAAGGCGACCCGTACGACGCCAACCAGCTCCTGCGCACGCAGTTCGCGCTCGATGACAGCCAGTACTTCTCGACGCTCGAGGTCCTGCCCGGCGAGCGCGATCGCGAGCGGCACACGGTCCCGATCGAGATCCATGCTGCCGCATCGCGCCGCCACCGTTACCAGTTCGGCCTGGGCTACGGCACCGACACCGGCGCCCGCGGCATCATCGGCTTTGACGACCGCCACCTCGACGAGCAGGGCCACCGGCTGCACGTCGAGCTGCAGGCCGCTGCCAACCAGTCGATCCTCGATGCGCGCTACATCATCCCGATCGAGGACCCGGCGATCGACCGGCTGACCCTCGAATCGACCTTCCAGCGCACCATCGACAACGGCGATCTGAGCTTCACCCAGCTCTCGTTCCAGCCGAGTGTCTCGCAGGTGCTCGGCAGCTGGCAGCGGGTGTTCTTCGCCCTGTTCACGAACGAGCGCACCAACGCCGGTTCCGTGTCCACTACCGACACGCTGCTGATCCCGGGCGTGAGCTTTGCATCGGTGCCGCGCGACTACCTCGGCGAGGAGCTCTTCAGCCGCGCCTTTACCGTTGACCTCCGCGGCTCGGAGCGCTATCTCGGCGCGGATTCGGATTTCCTGCAGCTGCGGGTGCACGGCGAGCGAGCGTTCGAGATCGCCCCGGCCTGGCACTTCTTCGTGCGCGGGGACCTGGGCGCGAGCCTGGTGCAGAACTTCGCCCTCCTGCCGGGCTCGCAGCGCTTCTTCGCCGGCGGCGACCGCAGCGTGCGCGGCTACGGCTTCAACGACCTCTCCCCGGTGACCGAGGACCCGAACACGCACCTCCCCGTGGCCCTGGGGGGCCGCGACCTCGCCACCGGCACGCTCGAGTTCGAACGCGACCTGCCGCAGCACTTCGGCATCGCCTTCTTCGCCGACGCGGGCAACGCCTTCAGCAGCTGGAACGACCACCTCAAGTACTCGCTCGGGATCGGCATGCGTTTCCGCCTGCCGGTGGTTACCATCGGCGTCGACGTGGCGCAGCCGCTCGTCGGCGAGGACTGCCTCAACACGAGCATCAGCACCAACCCGGAGTGCCGCCACGGCGTGCTGCCGGTCACCGGCCCGCGCCTGCACCTCAACATCTCGCCGAAGCTCTGAGATCTCGAAAGCGCCTGGACTGCCGATGCAACGACCCGTCACCCTCGCCGGAATCGCGCTGATCGTGTTCCTGCTCGCCGCGCCGATCGGCGTCGCGCTCTGGGTGAGCTTCACACCCGCCGGCCTCGCCTTCCTCGTGGCGCACCTGCCGGCGCGCATCGGTCCGGCGCGGATCGAGCTCGGCGGGGTCTCGGGGACGCTCGCCGAGGGGCTCGAGCTCGAGCACTTCGCCCTCGAGCACGAGCTCGTGAGCGTGCGGATCGAGCACCTGCGCGCCCGCGTGGGTCTGCTGCCGCTCCTCTGGCAGACCATCGACCTGCACCAGGCCTCGGCCGGCGAGGTGTTCGTCGCCGTGCACCGGCGCCGCCAGCCGAGCCGCAAGTCGCCCCTGCATTTCCTGCCGCGCCTGCTCACGCTGCGCAGCGACGAGCTGCGGATCGCGAACGCCACGGTCGTGCTCGTCAACGGCGCCCGACTGGAACTCTCCGGCCTCGAGGGGGCGGGCGTGATGCGCCGCGACCTGATCCGCCTCTACTCGACCGAGTTGCAATGGGGCGGGGTGCACGGCGAAGGATCGCTCGACCTCGTCGCCGCGGAACCGCTGCGCCTGCGGGGCGAAACCCGCTGGACGTGGCACCCCTCCGGGCAGCCGAGCTGGACCCTGGAAGCGAATGGCCAGGGAGACCTGCGCGAGCTCGACCTTCGCGGCGGCTTCACGGCGCCGTTCCGGGCCCGGCTCCGCGGCGCGCTCCACGATCTCGGCGGCGCCTGGCACTGGGCGGGCGCCGCCGAGGTCCAGGACTTTGACCTGCGTGCCTGGGGTGGCGGCGGCGCGCTCGGGCGCGTGACCGGTAACCTCGATCTCACGGGCGATGCGGCCGGCTTCAACGCGAATGGCACGCTCGACTCGGCGGGCCTCGCCGTCGGCCTCTTCGACGTGAGCCTCACCGGCCGCTACGCCGAACGGGTCCTCACCGCAAGCCGCATCGTGATCACCCATCGCGGCTCGCGGGCGAGCGTCGAGGGCGCGGGCGACATCGGCATCGTCGGCAACGGGCCGCGACTCGACCTCCGCGGTACGTGGCGCGATTTCCGCTGGCCGCTCGCCCGCCGGGAGGTCGCCTTCCGCAGCCCTTCCGGGCGTTTCACCCTGGCGGGCCTCTGGCCCTATGCGGTGAGCCTCGAGGGGCCGGTGCAGGTCGCGGCTTTGCCCGAGCCGATCCCGATGACGGTCCGCGGCGAACTCTCGAAGCACGACCTGCACGTGAGCGCGGGACACGCGGAACTGCTGCGCGGCAGCGCCGAATTCACCTCGCTCGTGACCTGGTCGCCCGCGGAGACCTGGTCGGTCAGCGGGCAGATGCGGGGCGCCGACCCCGGCGTGCTGCGTCCGGAATTCCCGGGCCGCCTCGACTTTGCGTTCAATGCCCGCGGCGCGCCCTTCGGCGCCGCGGGCGACCTCGAGGCGAGCTTCTCCGGACTCGGCGGCCGGCTGCGCGGCGCGGCGGCGGGCGGCGCGGGGCGACTGTCGCGGCATCACGAGATCTGGAGTTTCGAGGGCCTGCGCCTCGAGGCCGGGAAGCTCCGCCTCGCGCTCGACGGCAGTCTCGGCAGCGAACGCGACCTGCGCTTCGACGTCGCCGCCGACGACCTCGCGATCCTCCGCCCCGAGAGCCGTGGCTCGATCCGCGCGCGCGGCGAGCTCCGCGGCACGGCCGACGATCCGATCCTGAAGTTCAAGGGTTCGGGCCACGGCATCCGCCACGCCGGCGTCGGGGTCGGCGACTTCGAGGCGGAGGTCGACTACGACCCGCGCGCCGACCGCGAGTCGCAGGTGGACGCGCGCGCGACCGAGGTCGAGGTGGGGGGACGCCGGTTCGATGAGCTGCGCCTCCGGCTCGCCGGTCGTCCGAGCCGATATGCGCTCGAGGGGTCGCTGCGCGCGGCGAGCGTGCGGCTCGCGCTGCAGGCGGCGGGTCCCGTCGGCGCCGACGGCTGGCACGGCACGATCTCAGCGCTCACCATCGACGACGGCGACCGGGTGGCGCTCGCACTCGACGCACCGGCGGCCTTGCGCGCCTCCCGCGGAGGCGTCGACGCGCAGCGCCTCTGCCTGCACGACGCGGCCGTGCGGCTCTGCGGCGAGGGCGCCTGGAACGCAAGCGCGGGCTGGACCGCCGCGGTCGATGCCACGCGGCTGCCGATGACCACCCTCACCGCGGGAATCACCCCCGAGGTCAGCTATCTCGGCACACTCGACGTGGTGGCGCGCGCGCGCAGTGATGCGAGCGGCGTCGCGGTGGGGAACCTCCGGGCAGAGCTGCGCGACGCGGCCATCCGTCACGTCGCGCCGAACGGTCGCGCCGAGGTGCTGGCGCTCGGCTCGGGACTCTTCACGCTCGAGGCACAACCGAAGGAGCTGCACGCCGGCTTCGATCTCGACGCCGAGGACAAGGGCAACCTCCACGGCACCGTGACCCTGCAGAGGACCGAAGGACCGTGGACCGAGATGCCGCTGCACGCGGACCTCAAGGCCTCCACCGACGCGATCGGCTTCGTCACCGCCTATCTACCCGACATCGATCGCGCCGCCGGCCGCCTCGATGCCGAGGTCGTGGCGGGCGGAGTCCTCGGGGCGCCCACCCTCTCCGGGGTGCTGAACCTCCGCCAAGGTCAGCTCGACCTCTATCAGATCAACCTCGGCCTGCGCGACGTGAGCCTCGAGGCGCACTTCCTCGACAACCGGCTCGACCTGAACGCGCAGGCCCAGGCGGGTCAGGGCAAGGCCGAGGTGCAGGGTTCGATCGCCTGGGTGGATGGCGCACCCCGCGGCACGCTGCAGCTGCGCGGCACGGAACTGCGGGTGGTCAACATTCCCGAGGCGCGCATCTTCGCCTCGCCGGATCTGCGCTTCGCGATCGACGGACGACACATCGACGTCAAGGGCAGCGTCGACGTGCCCTACGCCCGACTGATTCCAGCCAACCTCACCGGTGCGGTCCTGCCCTCGGGCGATGAGGTGATCGTCGGCGCCGAACCGCCGGATCCCGGCACGCAGTTCCGGGTGCGCTCGGAGATCACCCTGAAGCTCGGCGATCGGGTGAGCATCGACACCTCGGGGCTCACCGGCCGGCTGACCGGCAGCCTCACCGCCACCGCCGACGGCGGCGCGACCACGGCCGGGCGCGGCGAGCTCAGCGTCGAGGAGGGCAAGTACGTCGCTTATGGCCGCAAGCTCGACATCGAGCGTGGCCGGCTCCTCTTCAACGGTGGGTCGGTCACCGATCCGGCGATCGACATCCGCGCGATCAAGCAGTTCCCGGACATCAAGGCGGGCGTCAACGTCCGCGGCACCCTCCAGGCACAGCGCATCACCTTCTTCTCGGATCCGCCGGTCCCCCAGTCGCAGATCGTCTCGCTGCTGCTCGCCGGCGGCTCGCTCGAGTCGCTGCAGGGCACGACGCCGGGCGCGGCCGCGGCGGGACAGAACCAGAATGCCGCCACCCGCAACGAACTCCTCGCCCAGGGAGGCGCGATGCTCGCGCAGCAGCTCGGCAGCAAGATCGGGCTCGAGGACGTGGGGCTCGAGTCGAACCTGGCCAACGAGACCTCGCTCGTGCTCGGCAAATACCTGTCGCCGCGGCTCTACGTGAGTTACGGGATCGGCATCACCCAGGCGGTGAGCGGGCTCATGACCCGCTACATCCTCAACGAGCACTGGACGATCCGCGGTCAGGCCGGAAAGGTGAACAGCTCCGATCTCGTCTACACCATCGAAAAATGAGCCCCGGCGCGAATTGAGCGCTGCGTCACTTGACGCTCACTGCATTTTTATTCAGAATCGCGCAACTTTATGCAACCCTGCCCGGCCCGCTCTCCGCGGGATCGGGCTTTTTTCATCATGCTCATGGACCATGCACAGCTCGAAAGGCGCAATGCGATCCTGCGGATCCTGCGCGGCGGTCGCGTGCGAAACCAGGAGCAGCTGGTCGCCCTGCTGAAGCGCGAGGGCTACTCGGTGACCCAGTCCTCGGTGAGTCGCGACCTGCGCGGCCTCGGCGTGCTCAAGGCGAGCGGCGGCTACGTGCTGCCCGTCGAGGAGCCGGTGCCCCCGCGCGGCCAGTTCGCGCAGCTCGCGCAATTCGTGCGCGAGGTGCGCCGGGCGGGCTCCTCGATCACCGTGGTACGCACCGCCACCGGCGCCGCGCAGAGCGTCGCGCTCGGCATCGACAAGGCGGAGTGGCCCGAGGTGGTCGGCACGATCTCGGGCGACGACACGATTTTCATCGCGACCGAGAATTCCCGCACGCAGACGGCGCTCATCGACCGCCTGCACGCCGCGTTCCGCGTCTGAACCTCCCGTCTGAATCGACTATGAGCCAACCCATCGTCCTCGCCTATTCAGGCGGACTCGACACCTCCTTTCTCGTGCCCTGGCTCGCGGAGAATTACTCGCGCCCGGTCATCACGGTCACCGTCGACACCGGCGGGATCGATGCGGCGGCGGCGCACGCGCTCGGCGAACGCGCCCGCGCGCTCGGCGCGATCCGCCACCTCCAGGTCGACGCGCGCGCCGACTACTTCGAACAGGTGCTGCGCTTCCTCGTGATGGGCAACGTCCGCCGCGGCCAGCTGTATCCGCTCTGCGTCGGCGCCGAGCGCGTCATGCAGGCGCAGACCATCGCGCGCGTCGCGCGCGAGCTCGGCACGAGCTCGATCGCGCATGGCTGCACCGCCGCGGGCAACGACCAGGTGCGCTTCGAGGTGGCGCTGCGGACCCTCGCGCCCGAGCTCGAGATCATCGCCCCGGTGCGCGACCGCGCCTTCCGTCGCGAGGAGGAACTCGAGTTCCTGAGGAGCCGAGGCTTGCCCGTGCCGGCGCATGGTGCGGCCTACTCGATCAATCGCGGCCTCTGGGGCGTCACCATCGGCGGCTCCGAGACACTCACTTCGACGGGCAGCATTCCGGAGACTGCCTGGGTGCTCTCGCGCGACGCGTTCAGCCGCCCGCGTGCGCCCGAGCGCCACGTGCTGCGCTTCGAGAAGGGGAGACCCGCGGGCCTCGACGGCGAGGCGCTCACGCCGGTCGCTCTCATCGAGGCGCTCGAGGCCCTGGCCGGCCCCTTCGCGATCGGCCGTGGCATCCACTTGGGCGACACCATCATCGGCACCAAGGGGCGCGTCGCCTTCGAGGCGCCGGCCGCCGAGACGCTGCTCGTCGCCCACCGGGAACTCGAGAAGCTCGTGCTCACCCCACGCCAGGCGCGTATCAAGGAGTCCGTGGCCGGACCGTATGGCGACTGGGTGCACGAGGGACAGCTCCTCGATCCGGTCTGCCGCGACATCGAGGCCCTCCTCCTCTCCTCCCAGGAACGCGTGACCGGAGAGGTGCACCTGTGCTTCCGGCCCGGGAGCCTGTTCGTCGAGGGCGTCGCATCGCCGTACTCGCTCATGACGGCGTCGAAGGGCGTGTATGGCGAGGCGGTGGGCGAATGGTCGCCGACCGATGCCCTCGGATTCTCGAAGATCGTCGCCCTCACGGGTGTGTTCCATCGGCGCGCCGGCGAGCGCGGAGCGGCCTCATGAACGTCATGCGCAACGTCGTCGTCGACAAGATCGCCTCCGTCACCCAGGCCTGCGGCCTGGGTCACGAGGTCCGCATCGCCACCGACATCCCCGCCGAGGAGGGCGTCGTGGTGGTGGTTGAGGTGCTCACCAACAAATCGACCTACAACACGCTCGAGCTCACGAGCGGCCGCATGGCGAAGGTCGTCAAGGGCGACGTCGTCATCGGCGCGCTCGGTCACCGTAAAGCCCTGTTCGGCTACTCGGGTTACATCCCCCGCAAGATCGAGGCGGGCGATGTGATCCAGATGCTGAACATCGGCGGCGTGCTCGGCGTCTGCGATTCGGCCACGCCCGACAAGGGCAAGCCGTTCGACTG
>Ga0116231_10012690_pt1 | contig 12245 bp, 10 predicted proteins | sample S1TSphgellanicum_2_FD_89695 | JGI IMG/M metagenome (GOLD analysis project Ga0116231, IMG submission 89695) | Host-associated microbial communities from peat moss isolated from Minnesota, USA - S1T2_Fd - Sphagnum magellanicum MG | ecosystem: Host-associated > Plants > Peat moss > Unclassified... | reverse complement strand
CAAAATCAGAATCTCATGGATTAGAAATTTACATGGAATTGGACCCAATTTTCAAACCATGCTTGGAGTTCTTGAATTTTGTAAAAACATGCCAAAATCAGAATCTCATGGATTAGAAATTTAAAGAATTGGATTCAAACTCACACCTAAAGACGCTAAAGAAAAATAAAAATAAAATGTCAAAACTGAGATCGGAGGTTCTCTTTAAAAGATGAATGAATCAACATTTGTAAGTACCTTAGTAATACAATAATATTCAACACATGTTTGTTGAAATGATTAATTAAAATTGAAAAATTCATGTTGAAAATTAAAATATTCTTAAATGCTTCAAAAGATTCCCTATATTTCTTTTTAAAATTTGTTCTTTGAAAATAACAGTGTAGGAAAATTTCAATATTTATACAAATGATATAACTAGTATCCAAGTTGACAAAATAGTGCATATTAATAGAAAGAAAATGATTTTATTATCAGCTCAATGCCACATCCCCCCCATCAGTCCCTTCTCAAAACAAAAAAATACTTCAAATGGTTTCCAAGCCTTTCTGTCCCCCATAAATTTGAACAATAGTTTCACCTTTGTGAGACCTAAATGAATAGAGCTGAATTTGCAATTAAGCCCCATCTAATCCAAATGTAACCATAACTGAAGTACGAGATTTGAACCCACACTTGTAAAATTGGCCATGACTAGGCTTATTGCCTCAAGCTTCTTAATCACATTTTCATCATAGATTTAAGTAGGAACCTGCAAAACTACCCATAAGGCATACCCAGGACCTACTAGTCAAAACGGTACATGAAATAGATACCACTTAATTATACAAAAAAACTAAATCAACAAATTACTCAAGTACCTCCAAACATAAGTACGCCAACTAATTAAAAATTTCCAAACTTGGGTTTTACTGCAACTAACTAAGCTTAATTGGATGTATTCAATCCAGATTCATTCATTCATTCATGTGCTGCTCAGAACATTCATGACTTTCCATGTCGACAACAAGCGCATTCTCATTTGCAGGGAGAGTTTCTGGATCCGAATTCCAAGGCTGATTATTCAACGGAACAACAACTGCTTGATGTTCCACAGTAGATTCGGCTTTAGGCTCCTCTTCCGTGTGAAACTGTGCAGAATCGGAGTCCGGAATCGTCGTCGACTCGGTTTTCAGCGGTGCCGGGCGAGCTACGAACCGGGCCTCTTCGTCGCCTGCTACTCGTACCATGATCACCGTCTCTAGCGAGCCGGAATCCGGCAGTGTTGCTGCATCCGCTGGTGATCGGCGGGCGGATTGTGGGTCTTCAGTGATCGCATTCCCATTGTTCCGACGTCGCCTGCAGCAGGAACATGCGAGGAGGATGAGTGCTACGCCGATAAGACAGATCATGCAAGTGATACCCACAATGAGTACTGTGGTCGATCCCTGTTGGTGGCAACTGATTGGGAGCCCAGTTCTGGCATCTTTGCACATTGCGGTCGAATTTGTTGGTAATCCGGGGTCTCCTTCGACAGCCGCTGCGCGATCAATTGGTGAGAATAGCAATCGTCGACGTGATGAGCCTGCACAAGAGCAAAACCGATTTCATATTTGTTATTTTGCACAAGAGATGTGCCCTTACCAAACTAGAATAAGCCCCGGACAAACTCTTTCAAAAGCTCGCCCAAGTTCAAAACTTCTTGGAAATGAAAAAAGCAAAAGCAGAGAAGGAACGAACGTTCAATGTGAGTTGTGCAGTAGAGGGGAACTGATGCAAACCTTGAACATGTTTTTGGCTGCTCCACGAGACGACCCGCGTCACCGCTGCGGCGGTAGAATCTCCCGAGGAATTTTTTCTGGCCATGATCTCTCGGCCTGCCGGCTTATTATAAAGCATGACCTCCAATATTGCAGTAACGAGTGTTGGATTTCTGAAGTAATGTTTTGGGAGCAGCTGTGTGGATCTAATTTCTGACTCCTTTGCTCGAGACCTTCTACTAGAGATGAATAATATCGCAAGCCGCTGCGGGTTGTAGTACTCTTGGAGAAAAATGTGTCGGACATAGACAAGTATGTTACCTCCATGGTTCTCTTACCTCCAACCTTCGATACATTCAAAACAAATTCCCTGAGGAGCTCATGACCAACAAGGTTCCAGCTTCCCCATGTTTACACACTAATTCTCGACCGCCTCGACACCGCGACACCGTGTGACTCGGATCGAGCTAAATAAAAAAATCGACTCAGTTAGAACCAGTCACCAAACATTCAAATTCGACTTGAATTGATTCTCGAAAGAAGGTGAGATCTAGTCTAATAACCACAAGCAAGACCGCAACATGAAGAATGGCAGGAGTTGGAGAACTGTGAAAACTAATTCCAGGTGTTTGTTGCAATCTCCCAACTAGTCAGATCGATGGGGTTGTGGGGCGAGAGGAGAACTCGAGTTTATAAATAGTTATGACAAGTTATTTCCCAGGTTTTTTTATCTTTGCATTCCAAATTTAAGCAGATCACCGAATTGGTAATACAAATCAGAAGTTGCAGTTAATGGGGACAGCACACACACACAGACTCTTTCCCATCAGATGCGGCGAATCGACAACGGGGGAGTGGCGCGCGCCCATGGATCGCGGATCCGCGGCTGCTTGCTTGCTTGGCTTCCAAGCCAACCAATTTTATCTCCTTTCGCAAGGAGCTTCCGCAGCAATTTGCCTTTGCAGGGTTGTCGGATTCTTTTTTTGGGCACTTAATTTGAGTGCATGGAGAGTCTAGAGCAATCAATGATTTTTGTTTTGTGGCCAATTTTAGAAAAAAATTTAGGACCTCAAGAAAGTATTAAAAGAATATTCTGTGAGAAAAACTTCACCAAGTTTTTGAGAAATGTTCTTTGGGATAAAGTTTGATCACATTTGGGCCCAGTTTTTTTTTTTTTTTTTTGTGGGGCACTTTTTTTCAGAGTTTTCTACAGTTTGGAGAGTATTTTTGGACTCTTTTCTAGGCACTTTTGAGTGCGAAACTCTAGAGCAATGATCTTTTGTTTTGTGAGGAATTTCAGTAAAATTAGAAATGTAAGAATTTAAAAGGAACATTCTGTCATAAATTTGTCTGTTTCTTATAGGAAAACTTCACTAAGTTCTTGAGAAATGGCTTTTGGGACAAAGTTTGATTCTATTTTGACACAGGCTTTTTTTATACAGTTTGGACAGGTTTTTACAACTGTGTTATCAGTTAACACTAAATCTTTTTTTTCATGATGGCTAATTGAATGATGATGTTACTTTACATCAGAAAATTGAAGGAAGGAGAGGGGGAAAAAAAAAGCAAAGGAGATTGCTGTGTTTTTGGATTTGCAAAAGTGACAATTTTTTTCCTGCAAAAACATATTTTACACTTTGGAAGAAACTGGGTTTGTCAAGTTTCTTTCCAAAAAGAATTCCTAAAATAGCTCCAGAAAGAAATTCATTCACATTTACTGAACTGAATGGAATTTGTATAAGGGAAAGTTAAATGGGTGAGGGAGATTGGGGCCAGGGTTACTCTTACATGTAATATGCTTTTTTGCAACCACAAAGTGAAAATTTTGTGTGGGCATGGATGGGGGAGTTCCCAAAATAAGGATATAGTCAATTCTAACCGGGGTCATTACACACCATAAAGCATTAGATGAACCCTATCATTTAGGTCTTAAACATACACAGATCATGAGCAGGAGGGATCTTAGGCCAACCATTTAGTTAGGGGAGAGAATGTACAGCTATAAGCAACCATTTGAGCCCTTCTCTTTCCTAAGAGGAATTTTTTGTGAATATAAGGTGCCCTCCACATATATTAATAATTTTTTCCACATGCATTATGCCGTCAAACTACAACATTTTACCAAACAATGCATGTGTGTAAGTATTGTCCGCCTCAGGCAGGTGAAGCCAACGTGACAACAATTCAGCCTCCCGGATTGCATCATAACCTTTTTTAACATCAAAGTAATTGTCATTGCGGTCAGGCTGAGGAAGGCAACGTGTGAATAAGGCAGCCTCGTGGAGTGATATCATAACCACATGGGTTTGAATGGGGGGCCTTCCTGTTCACCTAACATGATGTCTGAGAACCACATATATTCTCGTGGTTTGCTGTGAGAATTAGATTCTGTTGAATTAGCACCCACATGGTACCATGGTAAAAATCCAAAAAATCATTTACATTTTTTAAAATATAATTAGAATCATCCCAACTTTAGACTAAATTAGGGTCTCTGAGTTCAAATCTAACATTTATTGGGCTTAATGAGGCCACTAAGGTGAAGGTACCAAACATGGGTGCTGGTTCACCATGGCCACTGTTGTGGTAATGCATGTCAAAGTTTCACCACAGGATCCGGTTTTGCATTTGTGTTGTACTTGTGAGCTTTTCGGTGAAATAAAGAACTTTACCACTTGCCAAATTCCAATGCTTGATGTTGACAACCATATTTTCAAACCACCACATCCATCGTTTTGTTTTCCCAAATTCCTCAAGTAGGTGCACTGGCTAGGATCCTCAGCATTATTCAGCAATAAATGGCGACTGTCCTGGTGAACCAGTAAATATTTTTTGGAATCCTGCCTAATTCTGGGGACCTACAGGAGCACACTGTCTAAATATGGCGACTTTTAGCTTTTTTTTCTCAAGATATGGCGACTTTTTTTTTAAAAATTCCCAAAAAGCCCTTTGTTGCATTCGCCAGGGTTTTTTATTCTCGCCAGCGTCCGAAATTTCGCCAAAAAAGAAAACACTGTCCACCACATCCTGCAGCAATATGAAATTATAAGGTATTATTATTATTCCACAATTTGAGTCCCGAACTTCCCAGCAAATTCACACAATTTGTATGACTGAATCAGGTGCTTTGGTGGCTATTTTGGGTTGCTGATTGAAGAGCTGGACTTACCCATATTGAAGGAATGTGTGGGGTCCTTGGCTTTAATGTTGCCTCCTCAAAAACAGGAGGCACCGCACACTCAAAAGAGGCCTCTACATTAGGAATAACGTCAGTGTCGCCTCTGTCAAATGAAGGAACTCTTCAGTCCGGTTTCACTTTTTTAAAGTAGGGATGTGCAGGTCCACTATATCAAATTAACCAAGTGTGGCCCTTTATTTCCCTCCACTTTTTGGATTCTTTGCTCCTCTTTTTGTTTTCATAAAAACAACTGACTTCCTTCAACTAAAGAGAAAGTGATAAGCTTATTCATATTTTTTTGGGAAATTTAATATGAATTTAATTTTTGAATTGGGGGTTCACTTGAGATTATAGATTTTTCTAAACGTCTTTTCATTTTTCCTTTGGTACCCCTTCGTTTTTTTAGCATAAAAATGTAACACTCGTGCACCATGTGTATTTTTATTTTGTAGCAATGGATGTACCAAGACAAAGAGAGGGTGCAATGGTTTCATAAAAATGAAAAGTAATTGCATCACAAAAGTGTATAAATAATGCGTTTCAAAATAAAAAATTTAAATGTTTTAAACTTACTTCATTTCCAAAAATCAAATATAACATTTTCAAATTACATGTTTTCACAAAATCTATGGTATACTTTAAGACTTCCATTTTTTTTTTGGATTTGGACATTGTTTTAGTCTACTTGCACCTATTTTTATGAAACAGGATATTTACTTACACCTACTTTCATTCACAATAATCTTATTTAACTATTGATTAAATATGATTTTATCATATTTTTTCACATAAAATCAAAAACCATATTAACTCCAATTTTTCTACCCAACCAAATTACATGTTCGATAATTTCATGATATATTTTAAGGTACTTGTAATTCAACCCAGAAAAATACACTAACTGGTCTACGTGACTATGTTTTCACCCTCTTGGCATGGTAATACCAATGATTTCCATATATTCATTTTGTACCATGCTTTTTGTGCAATATTTATGTTTCATGCATAGAATCATAAACCCAATATCGTGCAATACCCATGTTGAATAGGTATTACATTTAAGGTTTACCAACAATTGAAATATTTGAAACAATTTTGGCCCACAGAACACTTGATTGTGATTCAAAATCACATAAATCTTGATATGCAAGCCACATTTCTCCATAATTGAAGTCTTGGATTCAAGATTAATTAAACAATGGTTAAACCACTAGGCAAATATATGAGGAACATAAGAAAATATGGTATGTACAAAAAGTTTATGTAGATCATTTTTTGATTCAAAGGACCATTCAATACTATAAGAATAAAATGAGGAAAGGAAGTTGGAAGCGTCATCCTAATGACCACATGAGTGTGCATATGTGAACTTTGGAACATCATGAAAATGTCTTCTTCTTTCAAAAGGAAGACAAAACAAAGGATGTACCTTTCACAATTAGCATACAAACACCATTGCAAATTACTTAGTTGTTGGAGTTTGGGCATAATGCAGCACTTTCCATGTATGCAATTTTTGGTACCAATGTAGAAAGGTATCACCTTTTGACCTTAAAGGATAAATGTTCAATTCAAAGTGGACTTTACAAAGGATGGTACATCCAATGTCACAGTCCAAACTACCCCAAAAAAACTATCATTATGGACCTTTTTCTTCTAGTGGAGTTGAAAACTAAGCTTATATTTTTTTATCACTACACATTGAAGTACCATAACAATTAAGGTGAAAAAGTCAAGCAAGAAAAATTCTTTCAAAAATTTTAAGATTTAAAATGAAAATGAAAATTCATAGAGTCCATTTTGATATTCTAAATTGATTTTTTTAAGGCCCATATTTTTAGAGGTTTCAAAAAAAAATTTAAATTATGGTGGTATGAATTTGGAAATGGAAAAATGTGTGAACTTCAACATTATTTAAATGGTGTTTTTGAAAAATTAGTGGAATTGGATTGTAAAATTAGATTTTCATCCACCCTTTTTGGGTGAGTGTAATATGCATCTACCCTTGAGAAACTAAACCTTCCAAGTTTTGAAGGCCACCATGTACAAGTTCATTGAGTATGAAAAGAGTATTGAGGATTTTGTTGGGTGCACACAAGAGAAGTTGTTGATGACTACTATGGAGGATTTTGGGGGCATCAAGTTTCACAATTATTTTTAAGGCTCATTACAATAGTTTCGGTAAGTGTGTTCAATTCATGTTTTATTTTGGGTTGTATATAATTACATAATTTAAAATATAGTACATGACATATGTATTAACATCATAGGGCTAACATTGAGAACATTGCAATATGCATGTCATGTATATTTGAGTTCCATAACCTTATCCTTACGACATAAGTAACAAGTTTAACATAGGTATTGCAATATGGGGCTTTTAACTTGTTGAAGTTATTTTCAAGTCCAACATCCTAGTTATTGTAATACCCATGTCATATATCTTTAAATACCATAATATTATCTATGTAACATACATATTATTTACAATAAGTTAGACATAGGTATTACAATATGGGGCTTTTAACTTGTTGATATTATCTTCAAGTCTAACATCCTAGTTATTGCAACACCCATGTCATATGCATTAAATTTGATAAAATTAATGTAACATACATATTACTTATAGTAAGTTGAACCTAGGTATTGCATGGGGTTCTTAACTTGTTGAAGTTATTTTTGTCCAACATCCTAGTTATTACAATTTCCATGTCATATGTATTTAAATTTCATAATATTATCCATGTAACATACATATCATTTACATAAGTTGAACATAGGTATTACAATATGGGCCCTTTAACTTTTTGAAGTTATTTTTAAGTCTAGCATCATCCTAGTTATTGCAATAATCATGTCACATGTATTTAAATTTCATAACATTATTTTAACTTGTTCAAGATTTTAGAATTGATCAACATCATAGATTTTCCAAAGAGATATCTCATGTGTATTTATATTTCATGATAAAGTTGTATTTAGTCTTCATTTGTCCATAAAACATATATTAATCATACATATTATGTAGACCTATCTATGTTCTACCAAATGGTTTTATATATCATGATGTAAAGGTGTGGATGGTTTGAGTCCATCAAGTAATTCCTCATGCAAATCAAGACACCCAAGCAAGCATTGAAGCTTACCATGGCACAATCAAATGGTGGCTGAAGCATAACACAAGAGGAACAAAGGCCCAAAAAGTTGATTGTTTGGTTTGGAGGTTAACCAACTTGGTGTCAACACATTATCTCCATGTTCAAGAGGCAAAAAGAAAGGGAATTATACAAAACTACAATGTCAAAAAGATTGTGGAAGATGGCATATTGTGACATGAAAAGGTATTTGAATTATCCAACAAATATTGAAGAGCCATAGCATGTTATGTCACAAGACACCATTACTTGGTGGTATGTGGTTCTTAAGCCCTACACTATGTATGCTTGTTGTTCCTACAAGTGGGCAATTTGAACCAACTTGTGTAAACACCAAATCGTAATTCACAATCAATACTTTGGAATCCACTCTTTTGGAGTTTTGTAGGACATATTTTGGTTCACAAAGGGGAAGTTTGGATGTTTTATTTACAACACCCTCTATAGATGATTTGATATTGGTCTTTGATGATGGTGATGATGATGATGATGATGATGATGATGACAAGGATGGTGAGATACAACTAGATGCTGATGTGGGTGGATGTTCCCAATTTTTTGATGAAAACATACCAAGTGGGGATGACCTTTTGACTATTGAAGTAGTGATGGATAGGTCCATAACAAATCACTTAGCAATTGCTAGGGTTATTGTTGAAGAATGCCAATTGGGTGGTCAAATTCTTTGTGACCACACAATGACTATACTTCACTAAGTGTATGTGGACATCCATGCATTACAATTGGTTAAAGCTATGGGCACCTTTCATCTAGTGGTTGTGTTTGAAAAGGTTAATGATGGCCTTCCTAACACCAAAAAATGCATGAAAAGGTGTGAAAAATATATCTCCAAAAAACTTTAGAGCTTCAAAATTATCCAAGTATTATTTTTGTTATATTAGCAAAAGCCATAGTAGGATATCCAAATACAAGTATGAACTTGTGTTATTACAATGGGCAATACCAATGTTCGTTTCAATATAATCACAATATTCATTCTAAAATAATTATGTTATACTTATGTTGTGATTCAATTAACCCTTCTTAGAACCTGTAATTAATAGTTATGATTGGGTATGTGGAAATATGCAATACCTATGTTCGGGTTAATTGATTACAATAACATGTTGATGTATGTTATTCAAATTATACATTTGATAATACCTTTGTTCACCATATTATAAAAACCCAATAAAATCTAACCATTTAACAAAATCATACCAATGATCACATATATGAACATTCATTTCAACACAAAATGCATGACATGGAAATACGTGGGTGCTTATGGGGCGTTCATTACATCTCTATTGTTCATTTGTTCCTCTTTTTTGGACAACCTTTGTAACTTTCTCCACCACCTTCCTCTTTCCCAAATGCCTTTTCTTTATTCTTTTCCTTGGTTATTTTCTTTGACCTTTTGCTTATCTTTAACCTTGCCTATCTCTTTTAGCTTCTCTTTACCCTTTGACTTGTTCACCACTAAGGCCTTTTCCTTGGCCTTGCCCACTTTCCTTGGTGTGGCTTGCGAACTACAAAGGAATTTTATTCTTTTACTATGAAATCTTACTGGTTCTTCCATCATATCTTCTTGCTCATCATCATCACCTTCTTCACCTTCTTCATTATCTTCAAAAATAACATTTGGATACCCACTTTTAAACCATCACATAGCCTTCAATGCCCCTTTATAGTGTCTCCATGAGGTCATATGACATTGCCTCCTTTTGATTCGAATAAATGCTTCAATGTATGCCTTCTTGCAATTCTCCTGCCCATCCCACCCTGTAGTCCTCCAATGAACATGTTGGAAAAATCAAAACTAGGAAACAATGGAATTAATTAAGAAATCATTAAATTAAAAATTTAACACTTCACCAAAAATGAATAATTTGGTTTATGTGGTATTTTTCCAACCCTAACAACATCTCCTCCCTCTTTTTGGTAAACCGTGGATGGTTGGATCCATATGCCCATCTCAACCTCATGTATGTTAAAAAGGTCCTTGGAAGTTTGGATAAGGTCGTTAACTTCTGTCATTATCTTCCAAATTTAGGAAAGATTTTCATGGGATCTCCCCTACACCCCATCAAGCAATTTCTAATATCTTAGGCAAGTCATCCTCCAAAATTAATGTCAATGAAAGTTGGCTAAGGTTGGGAATTTTCTTGCTCCATTTGAGCAAGAAATCCCACTTGATAGTTGCCCTTCTTCTTATGGACTCATTATGCATCTTAAACACATTCTTCTTTGTTCAAAGATGCGTGATGCCTTCAACTCGCTAGTTCATCTTGGCATGCTCCTATTTGCATGGGCAATTCAAATTGGTGGACAATTTCCCCACTTTTTTTTAGGGAGCCAAATCTTATATATGGATATCCTTTAAATGATAACACAATCCAATTTGTTGTTTCCATGGGCCCATAGTACATAAAGAGCATTTCTTCTCTTTACCAATCTTGTCCCCTCTCTTCCAATGATTACCTTTTTTGGCTATCGGGTAATTTGATGGAAAAAAGAAAAAAAAAAAAAAACCAATTACAACCGACATAGGTATTGCAATGAACATGAAAACAATGTAGCAAAATAAATACATGTGACATAAGTAACAAATTTATCACTATGGAAATTTGACATATATGTATGTTGGTAGCATGGATACTACATTAGAAATTTCAAACAATTCAAATGCATCATACGTTGCACCAAATTAAGTGCACCAAAACCATAAACCCTTAATACCAAATTTCAATGGTTGGTAAACCTTAAACCCAATTTCATGTCATACCTATTTAACATGGGTATTACATGATATTGGTTTTAAAGTTTTATGCATGAAACATAAGTATTGCAAATAAAACAATATGTTCAAATCAATGACATAATCATGTATGGTTTCATGTTGAACGATTATAGATTTTTCCATAATCACAACTTTTATTAATTTAAATAATAATGTTTGTACCAATTGTTCCCCCCTTCCACAATTTTTCCATCACTAACAATAAAAATGTCCTTCAAAATGTCACTTACTGAATCTACAATAACATTAAAAAAACATAATGACATTTTAAAAATTTGACAACAAGTTTACAATTTAAAATTGCACCTTTAGAAAACAAAGATGAACAATTGTGTAAAAAATAAACTTCTTAAACTCTTCCTTTCTTTGCACAAACATGGAAAATTAAAACTAAAAAAACAATTTAAAAAAAAACAATTCCACATCTTATTTCTTCTTGTTACAATTAAGGTTGTGAAAAAAACACATGAGGGGCCATCGCACCCACTCTCTTCTTCATGTTGCAGCCATTGTTATGAAAAACAAACGGGGGGAAGGGGCATTGTGGCCCCCCTTTTCCTTTTATTGCAACCATTATTATGATAAAAAACCACATGGGGGGCCATCATAGCCCCTCGGTTTCTTCATGTTGCAACTAATGTTTTGAAAAAAAACCACAAGGGTATCATCACCCCCCTTTTTCCTCTTGTTGCAACCAATGATGCAAAAAAAAACACGAAGGGGAAATCATAACTCCTTTTTTCCTCCTACTATAGTGAATGCTATGAAAAAGAACATAAGGATGGGCATAATTCTTCCTCCTCTTGTACTAAATGTTGCTAGAAAAAACACAAAAAGGGGTGCATTGCGCCCCCATCTTCCTCTTCTTGCAACCACTCTTGCAAAAAAAAACATAAGGGGGCATTGTGCCCCCCCTTTTCCTCCTATTTTAGCCATTATTACAAAAGAAAAACACAAGGGGGGGCATCATGACCCCCCTTTTCCTCTTGTGGTAACTGTAAATTACTGGCAGGTGTAAGATTGAAACTATGTATGTTTATTACATAGTTTTGGAAATTTATGTTCTTGATTGCATAAATATTTTCTCACCTTTCTATTGTTTATGTATAATTTGTATGTCACATCATTCTCTTACCATGAACTTCACACCAAAGCCTTTCAAAACAAAAATTTCGATTCCTTTCACAATTCTATTCCATGAAATTTTACATTCATACAACAACTTATTTCTATCCAATGAAGGTGTTTCCAAAGGTCACAAACACCCATTTATATACTAACCGAAAGGAAACTAAACAAGAAATTTTTTAAAGTCTACACATCACATGGCTCCCCATGTGATTTCACATGCATAATAAAATGCAAAGACT
>Ga0116231_10012689_pt1 | contig 12245 bp, 8 predicted proteins | sample S1TSphgellanicum_2_FD_89695 | JGI IMG/M metagenome (GOLD analysis project Ga0116231, IMG submission 89695) | Host-associated microbial communities from peat moss isolated from Minnesota, USA - S1T2_Fd - Sphagnum magellanicum MG | ecosystem: Host-associated > Plants > Peat moss > Unclassified... | reverse complement strand
GCTGGTTGTAGCCAAGTTTAAGAAGGTGTTGAGTCCATAAGTGTTCATTAAAAGGGATGACAATTTGATATAAGGTTCTAGGATTTGGAATGTGTGAATCTAAATAACAAATCTATCAATGTTAAATTGTGAATGATGCTTGGAAGGCAAAATAATTAACTTCATCTACGAACGCAACCTAATAACTAAACATACATTCGCATTCGTCCTTCATCGGTAGCATTTTTGCTTTCAAGCATAGTCACCTTGTAGAACTGGAGGTAGAGGGACAAAAGTTGCCTCACACAAGACTCACCACGGCCCGAACTTGGGGAAGCCACCACCTTCCCCCTTATAGTATACTCTGCAGCTCTCCACGAAGGCTACATCCAAATGACTCTTTTTCCCGGGACTCTCGAGTGGGAGTCCCGAAATCTCGCCAACTGGGACTCCTGTGACTTTGGAGCCCCATAACTTTGCAAACAGACCTCTGATTGAGGTGCAATCTGAAGCAAAGTTGTAGCTCTCATCGAGAGCTTTCCAACGGTATGTGACACGCCCCTTGCAGCTAAGTAAATTGGGTCGATTCTTGACTTTTTGTGCTCGGGAGTCAAATTGGCAATTTGACTCCTGGCCCTTCTTTTGGCCATAACTTGTGTTTCAAATGTCTAAAAGAGTAATGCGAGCCCATTTTAGACATCTACGTTCCAAGAAATTTTCAATGATATAAAGAATGTCACAAGCCATTGAGTTTTGACCCCTGCAATTGCTCTCTGAAGTTTTGGGAGTCCACGGGGACTCCATCTCCCAAAGTGGGAGTTGCCTTGGGAGTGTGAGTGCACTCCCTCACACTCCCTCGCACTCCCTCGCACTTTCTTACACTCCCAGGAGTATGTGAGGTGACTCCCCGGCTTCTTCTTAGCCCGCAACCTTGCAATGCCTTTGCCTTGACTCCTGGGCTTCCTTCCTCTTGGCCCACAACTTTGCAACCCCTTTGCCTTGGTCTCGAGCCCAAAGCTAGGGTTGCAACAATAATAATTCATGGATTAAATCTACATAATACCATAATCACCTTCTCAAGGTTGGTATAATATTTTTTAAAATGACGAATTGAGACACATCCCTTTTTTATATTTGGTTCCAAATCTTGCAAATTTATAGGTGGGTATTGACTTTAGTGGTGATTAATCACTACCTGTCATGTGGCAACATTTGTTGGTGAGGCACACGTTGGACGTGATGCACTATGAAAAAAATGTATGTGAGAACATGCTAAAGAAAATATTTGAAGAGAAATATACAATGGATGTGAAAAAAGATATATAGTAGGCTAGCATTTGGCCAAAACTTTGGTTGCAACAAATACTTAATGGAAACTACATAAAACTGATGGCACCCTATGTCATGATAGAGCAAGAGAAGAAGGCCTTCTTGCAAATTATCAAAAACTTGAAAACTCTATCTTGCTATGTCGTAACCTTGCAAAGTAAGATGTAGAAAGATGGAAGTTGAGGGGTTTAAAGTCCCATGACTACCACATTCTCATGCAATAGGTATTACTCCTTTACCTTTGTAATTTGATGCAAGAAGAAACAAGGATGTCTCTTATTAAACTAAGTTGAGTGTTTAACAAACTTTTCTTGAAAGTGATTAACCCTAACACAATGCAAGTGTTAAAGGTAAAAGTTGCAAAGACTATGTCAACATTTGAGAAAGTATTCCCTCCAATGTGCTTTGATGTGATGACACATCTAGTAGTCCACTTAGTAGAGGAGCTGGATCTTTGTGGGCCCCTACACACTAGGTGGATGTACCCTATGGAGAGGTACATGAAAGCCTTAAAAGGTTATGTTAGAAATGTGGTTCAATCAAAAGGGAACATGGTAACTGGTTATGCCATTGAAAAAGTTTTAGGATTCTGTACTGAATACATCCAAGGGTTTCAATCCATGAAAAGGAAAATGTGGGATGACAAGGAAGAACTACCATGCATGATGAAATACTTGAAGGTAATGGGCGCCCTCATAGACTAAGTGATGACCTACAAAGTTGGGCCCACACATTTGTCCTTCATAATGCAACAACAATTGAACCATGGCGCATGTGAAATGAGCCTTCTTACAACCCATGTTTTGAATCATCTATAATGCCACTATTTCACATTGTTTTGTGCTAGGTTTCTTATGTTAGCATGGATCCTAAGATTTTATAGAATTGACATTCTTTTTCTTGGGAAGTATTTGAATGTGATACCATAGTGTGTTTGCCCTAGATTTGGAAAAGATATTGGCAATGTTTATGCCTAAACAAGTTTCATATCTTGTTGGATTGTTTGTAAGAAGTATTTACTTGCTCAACAACAAAGGACATTTGAAAGGACTGCCTTTGCAAAAAGTGTAATAAGGAGTAGGAAATGGACTTACATGGAGAACTTGGCAAAATTGACACCTTTTGAATTTTGGTTTGTTAATGTTATTGTAGAGGATTTAGTAGCAAGTGAAGAGGTTGTAGGAGATGTGATCTCAATTAATAGCCCACCACTAGACTTGGCCTCAGGCTATCGGTCTATGTATGCATTTGGTAATTGTTTATGAGTGGCAAGCGTAAAAAATCATTTGGTAATAATAGATTCAAGGATAGTAACAACGTTTGAACAAGAATGCTAGTCTCGTTCCAATGATCTAAACCCAATGGTTGCATCAATTGAATATGTTGGGTGGATAAAAAAGATTTTAGAGTTGGATTATGAGAGTTTCCAAACAATTGTATTTCTTTGCAACTAGGTGGTGGCAAACTATGAAGGTTCTGCTACAATTGTGAAACATGATGAATATGGGTTCATTGTAGTGAACTTTGAACACCTGATCCCACTTTTAGTTGAGTCATTTGCATTTCAAATGCACATTGAACAATTCTTTTTTTCATTTGATGTAAAGCAACATGGGAATTAGAGGGTTGTGTTGTGTTAATAGCCAAGAGGGCAAAGGTTTGAGTTCACTAAAGAAGCTAATCTAGAGTTGGCCATGTTTGACTTGGGGAACAATGTTGATCATGTAGGTTTGAAAATGATGATTCCATCTAAACATGCACCTACCCCTATTTTAGATGTGAATGAAACGATTGGTGAATTAATCACCTTAGCAGTGGTATTGGCTGAAAAAATGGTAGTCAGATTTGATTGTGATGATGACAAAGAAGCTAATGAAGGACTTGATTCATTAGAATCTAAAGGTAATTTTTCAATCTAATTGCAAAAAAGACAATTCATTGATTCAAAATTCAAGCATGACCTATGCAAGTTGTAAAGTCTTATCAAAACATCTTGTTGTATTTTCAAATTTAAGGTTGGCTGGAAAATGTTTTTTCACACTTGAGTAGAATACATGGCTAAATGTGTATATTTGAAAGGCTGACATTTGGAGATCCATGTTTAGGTGACAGATGAATACTTGTTGGTGACAAAGCATTAGCCTTGGGATCCAGGCTATAAATAACCTATACTACCTTCAACCACATATTTATTATTGACATGTAATTAAGGTAGGGTGAATCAACAAGTGCATTTGTACATTCACATTCAACTTTAGAGATGGTATTGGCATGTAAAGGTAGGCTATGGTGAACCAACTATTGAGATACCTTGAATATCCACATCCTTGGTTTTGGCATGTAATCAAATTAAGTTGAAGCATAAAATATTAATTGAATAAATGAATGAAAAATGCCAATGAAAAATGCCAAACTAAATATGGTTTTAGCATGTATTTGTGTTAGGGTGAGCTAACAACTTCACATGTTATTCAATATCCCCTAAAATTGTAGTTTGGAGACAAGGCTTCCAATTTAGATACCAAGTATTGAAGTTGCAATAATTTTTCCAATTAGGAGAAAGTAGGTCCAATTTGTAAAGCTAGCATTCCAATTTTTTAGCATATGTGTGCAAGTGATGGATGGTAGAATGAAGCATTATGGTGCTTGGGACCTAAACCCTTAAACTTGGCTATGTAGGTTTGTTCTTTATGGTAATATGGGTAAGGGCCATGTTGACCCTTTGTTTGGCCTACTAGTGGCACCACGTCACATTTTTCATTAAGGGTTGCAATATATTCCAAGAGAGCAATGCTCCATGAATATGAATCATGGGGCTTTAATATTGTTTGTAGACCATGTATTTACATTATTTAGAATTTTTGAACTACATGTGGGGCATTTTCACTGATGTCTTTTCATATGTATGGTCTTGGACTATGTGTTATTGAATATACTAGGCTAGGATAATGGATCAAAGGAATCCATAATACTACCCTATCAAAGGGTAGCAAGTAGTTGGCTATGAAGTTGTTTTGTGGGGCTACTAATGGACAACCTGGCCTTGATTTCATTGACTAGCCATTGAGTTGTTCAATGTGAAATATAGTAATTCATTTTTATTCACAAGATCTAAATTACACATGTCTTTATAACATACAAGGCAATACATACAATGCTAAGGGCAATATGTCATATGGGCCATGTGATGTGCTTAGATTATCTTTTTTTTCAAGTTTTCCAAGCAAAGTTAAATCCAAGCTAGCAGTGGCAAATGATTTTTGATATTCTACTAAGGTCAACATTGCATTATGAAAGAGGATTGTTAAGTTTTACTCGATAATGATTTTCTAATATTGTTTTGGATTTGGGTTGCACCAATGGTGGTAATAATCAAGGATTATGTGAGTTTGAAATTGAGCCAAAATAATATTACATTGTCATTGTTTCATCAGGTTTGCCCTACTTTCTCATTAAGGTAGGTTGGTTTCATTAGCTATAATAATACTTCATTATTTGGGTGAATTGTGTGTAATGGTATTTTTTAGGTTTGGGAATAATTATTTGGAGCTATCAATTATTTCAACTAATTCCAAATAGAATTAATGACACATCCCCAAACTCCTCTTAAGACTCAAATGTGAGTTCGAAAATGAAAATAATAAAAGGAGTTGGGATGTGCTCCTTAGCTCGTAGCACTTTGGGGGGGGTAAAAGGGGTGTGTTAGAGCTCCGGAATAAGGACTAGGAAGAATGACAAGCAAGTCAATTATTCACACAGGCCTACACAAACCAATCAACAAGTTGGTTAATGCGTAGTTGTAGCAGTCATAGTGCATGAACAAACCACGAGCATACACAGACTTTCGAGATTCACCATGGCCTGGACTTAAGGAAGCCACCACCTTCCCCCTTATAATATTTTCTATGCTTGGCCATGGGGCTTGCACCCAAATGTCCCAGGACTCCCAAGTTGAAAGTCCTAACATTCCCAAAATTGGGGCTATTACAATTTTGGAGGCCCACAACTTTTTGTTAAGACCTCTAATTGAGGTGAAGCATAAAGCAAAGTTGTAACCCTTGTTGAAAGCTTTTCAACGGTATGTGGCACGCTACCTGCACAAAATTAATTTAGCGCGATTCCTAACTTTTAGTTGTCGGGAGTGAAATTGGCAGTTTGATTCCTAACCTTTCTTTTGGCCATAACTTGTACTTTAAGTATCCAAATGGGTCATGTGAGCCTATTTTAAATATCTAGGTCTCAAGAAATTTTCAATGGTATAAGGGACTTTTCAATCCAATGAGTTTTGACCCCTGAAATTGCTCTCTAAAAATTCGAAAGTCCATCAGGACTCTAACTCCCAAAGTGTGAGCCCACTTGGGAGTCAGTGGGTTCATTCCTTCACATTCTCCTACACTCTTGAGAGGAAACAATGTGACTCCCCGGCTTCATTTCAATTCGCACCTTTATAAGCCCTAGCCTTGGTCGTGAACCCAAGGTTAAGGTGACGACAATTAAGATTTTTCCAATTTGGCATCATTCCCGCCTATTTAAAAATATTTGTACAAAGTACTTGATATTGTGTAATTCTTACATTTTGGAAGGATTATGTTCTCATGTAAGTCTCTATGAACTTCATTATTAGGTTTGTGAAAGTAGGATTTTGTGCATTATGGTCTTGGATTTTACAACTTGTAATTAGGATAGTATGAACTATGACCCTATGCATTAGATTTTGCGTAGAATTTTTGTTGGATTTTTGCAACTTGTAATTAAGTCATTATCAATTGACCTTGTGCATTTTTTTTTGGACCTATTGGGTTTATCAGGTTTGTCCAAGTTAATTTTCTATAGGATGCACTTGGATTCTATGCATTACATACATCCCAAAGCAATTTAATCAAATATGCTAGATTTTGCGCACTATATGTGAGTCATGGATTATAATACCACAAATTGTTAAGCTTTAGTTCTATAGTTTTCTTTAGTATTAATGATTTGAATCCTGATAAACCTCCAAGTAATAATTATTAAAAGTTGAATTAGCCTTTGGATATTTCAGCTTAGAAGACTTTTTTATTTATGCAAGGTTTAGTTAACTTTAGGACCTAGTAAACCTTTTTAAGTGCAATATCTTTTTATGTTGTAGAGAAGGGAAAGGGGACGTAAAATTAAATCTGATTTATTGATATATTGGGAATACAAGCCCATAATTAATAATAACATTTCGCCATGACAATATTAAGTTAGTCTGTAAAATAATCTTCAGGCACGAATGATGTATTTGAAAGATTTCTGGGATGTTGTCCTAATACAATTTTATTTAATCTTCACTTTTATCAGACTCTTAAATAAAATCAAAATCAAACTTAAGTATTAACATTTCCACCTGAATGGCCTCAAGTGAATTACAACTTAGTAAACAACTTTAAGGGGATAGATCATGATTGCAAAAACTTTAGAACGTGATGAATGGTGCAAGCTAGGTATTCGGCTCGATGCTCCACGGAAAGGGGATTAATTGGGCCTCACAACCAATGATAATGGCCATCACCAGGAACCCAAGTTTGACAATGAAAACGAACATCGTCATCTTCACATTGACACTTTTCAAACCTTTCTAGTGCGGTTTCACAAGCAGGAACAAATTATAAATAAATTATTAAGGCATGTGGGTTAGGAGACAATTGACGATCCCATACCGAATGATCGACTCAAGTGCGCACCATTCTTCTGGACGGTTCTCCTTTGTGCGACTATTGAGAGACATTCACGTCAAGCGGTGCTTCTTCAAACTTTTCCTTTTCTATTAGTGAAACTAGAGGATTCAAGGGTGTAGCGACATTATCCGCCATGACTAAATTCTCACCTGCATCAACAAAAACCAAGAGGGTAACAGAAATAATGTGGTACTTGCGTTCAGAAAGGGTCGAGGTTTTTTTATTTAAGAAATTAGGGTAGGCGTAAGGTGTGGGAATGATGGCAGAACTTCATGAAAACTCGAACATCCTAGATCTAATGGATTCATCAAACCCTAATTTCAACGATGGATCTAGAAGTATGTGGGGGTTTTTGTGATCCAAATTTTAATTCCAATTTGCTATGTAATACATAGTTAATTAGTGCAGGGAAGAAAAAATAAATAGGGGATATCAAAAGAGTAAATGATATGCGAGGATGTTACAACAACCATTGAATTGATTTAGTCAAATAAAAACTCAAGGACGTAGACTTGTTATTATCGATAAATTGTTCTAGTAATTAGTTACTTGAAATAATTAGGATGAAGAAATAAAATGTGAAGGTCAACGGACGGAAAGGATAAGGATCAAGCTCAAGAACTTCATCAAGATATCCAAGATAAGGGGAAGGATGAATCTTCCAATCCCAGTAGTCATGAAAATTGTCATCTTATTTGATTGGAGGATGGAATATTTTTTTTGTCTAATTGGGCTCAAGAATTCTCATCTTAAATCAATTGGAGGGCAAATCATTTTCAATTCTCATTGGTTCTTGAAGGATGAAGAGGCCATTGATTAGAGGGAAGGATTTTGAAGCTTCCATTGGACAAGGGGAACAAGCTCAAGGAAAGGTCATGGAGGCTTACTAAGGGAGAGAGGAGTATCTTGTGTTGGGGGAAGGGGAAAGGAAGAGAATGAATGTGTGAGGAAAATATTAGTTCTTATGTGTGGAAAGGTGTTGTTCATGGAAAAAAATGTGTGCAAGAAATAAGCATGGAAGGATTTCCATGACAAAACCTTTGGAGTTTTATTTTAAATAATTGTTCCTCCCAAATCCATTGTTGGATTTGGGTCAAACTTAAAACATTTCTTGTCTAGGAAGTGTAGAAAGTTCTCTCCAAATTTCAGCATCATTAGTTTGGTGATAAGGGAGCTACACTTGGTAGGAGTAGAGGGTGTTGTAGGGGAATTCATGGAAGGATTTCCATGACAAAGCCTCTGGAATTTTATTTCAAATAGTTTTTCTTCCCAAATCCACCGTTGGATTTGTGTCAAACTTAAAACAATTCTTGTTTAGGAGGTGTAGAAGGTTCTCTCCAAATTTCAGCATCATCGAATTTACTGTAAGGGAGCTACACTTGCCGGAAGTAAAGGGGGTTGAATTTGTCTGTTTTTTCCTCAATTTAAGCAAAGTGATTTTTAATCCCAAGGCTTAATTCTTGATCAAAAAATAAATAAATAAATTATAAGATTTTGTAACATGGCTCCTTTTTAAATTAATTTTTCAAAAATCCAATGCATGTTAAACTAAAAGGTTGTATGTAGATGTTATGACGAATGGAACAAAAGGGGTTTAACCATCAAGCGTGACATTGAATGAACATCAACATAATGCCCCTTCACATTCCATCATGGTGAGTTACGATTCTCCCACAATGTTTTTCTATCTTCCAAGTGGACACAACACATTAGATTATTAGTTAACTTCATTGCATTACATTGATCCACCTTACTTGTTAAACTACAACTACATAGTATTTCCATTTCCAAATGGGTTTTGTGAGTGCATATTTTCATGTTAAAGGTGTGTAAGAATGCCTCACATTATACAATTAGACTTTGTGCATTAGAATTTGGGCAAGATGGTTAGGTATGTGATTTCAATAAGATCACATGATTAGGGTAGGATTTTCCCATATTCCATTTTGAACCTACCTGGGTTATTTAAGTGGGTAGTCTATTTCATTTCTCATGGTTCATAAGTTTGTGCCAAAATTTTAAATATGTGGTTAAACATGTTAGTGTGGTCAGATTGTTTAAAATTAAGCATGTTGTAGAATGCACAATTGTTGCATAAAGGGATCATCTTTTAAAATTGACACACCCCCAAACTCCTTAAAAGACTCAAATGCGAGTCCGAAAATGAAAATAGTAGAAGAAAAAGGAGTTGGGGTACACTCCTTAACTCATAGCACTTTGGGGGTAAGAAGGGCATGCTGGAGCTATGGGATGGGAATTAGGATGAGTGACAATTGAGTCAATTATTCATATGGACCTGCACAAACTAAACAACAATTTGATTTGTGCATAGTTAGAGCACCTTTGGTAAACGAATGAACCACGGGCATACATGGACTCACAAGACTCACCATGGCCTAAACTTGGGGGAAGCCACCACCTTCCCCATTATAGTATTCTTTGTGATCAGCCATGAGGGTTGCACCCAAATATCATTTTTCCTATGATTCCCAAGTCAAGAATCTCAAAATTCCCTAAATTGGGACACTTGCTACTTTGGATGCCCATAATTTCTTGTGAAAACCTCTAATTGAGCTGAGATCTAAAGCAAAGTTTTAGTCCTCGTCTAGAGCTTTCCAACGATATGTGGCACGCCATCTACATGCACTTAATTTAGGGCAATTTTTGATTTTTAGTGGTCGAGAGTCAAATTGACACTTTAACTCTCGACTTTTCTTTTGACCATAACTTGTGTTATAAATACTCAAATGAATCATACAAGCTCATTTTAGACATCTAATTCTTAAGAGCTTTCCAATGGTATAAGGAAATCTTCAATTTAATGAATTTTGACCCTTCAAATTATTCTTTGAAAATTTGGGACTCCATAAGGACTCCAATTCCCAAAGTGGGAGTTCACTTGGGAGTGTGTGGGCTCATTCCCTCACACTTTATTGCATTCTCAAAAATGTGAATGTGATTTTTGAATTACACTCTCAACCTGCACCTTTCCATGCCTTTGCCTTTGTTGCAAGCCCAAAACTAAAGTCGTGATAAAAACAATCCAACTCCACAACGACATATTAACCATGCTTCCAAAGGAATTTCAATCCAAACATTAGTTGTGGATTTCAAATCACTCACCAATTTGTTCTTTAATGTTTTTAGTGCAATTTTCAAAGTTGTTTGTCACATTTGAGGGGTGTAAAATGTAAATACACATAAAACATCTAGCAGAATATTAATCATTTTGAATGTGAGAACTTAGAGATTGCAAACTTGCCAAAAATATTTAAAATGAATGCAATTATTGAATTCTTGTCTATTTTAACCTTCATAATACTTGCAGGCATTTGGTCACATATTTATTGCTCAATAGTTTGTCCCAAGCTAGTCTTGGTGCAATCTTGTCAATTCATATGCTTAAAAAATTTGTTGGAAACTCATTGCAACATCATTCACAAATGTGGTGAATGTTTGGAAATTAGCTTTTAGCTCAACTAAAGCACCTATGATCTTGCACTAATTCTTCAAGTTTCTCAAGAACGAACATACTACTCCAGTTTCTACAAGAAGCTACTAGATTTCACCAACACTAGTGTGTTGATGTAGTAGTGGACTTATTTGGATTTACATCAAGTTGGGTTTGCTGCTAGAGGAACTATTGCAATTCATTCTTATTTTCATTGATTAGTTTTGTCATTGGTTTATTTGGGTCAATCCTCTTAGTGCAATTGAAGCTTTAAGGCCTTGCTGCTTTCATTAGGTGGTGTTATTGGTAGATTTAGAATTGAACTTCTTATAGATAATGAGTGTTTATGTAAAATATTAGATTCAATGGTGTAGGCAATTAAAGACAAAGATGATTATTTTAGAAATTATTGTCTTTAATTATGACGTTCTAAACTACAAGTAATGTGATGATCATGGTTGAAGCTTTAATGCCTTGTTGCTTTCATTAAGAGCTATTAATAATAGATTTAGAATTGAACCTTTTGTAGACTATGAATGTTTTTGTAGAATCTCAAATTGAATGCCACATATGAGTTGGGATAAACATAACTGCTTCAACAATTATTGTCCCTTTTTGTTATGCTCTCAATCGCAAGTCTTATGTTGATCCTCATCTTTCCATTTAACATAAGGTTTGATTAATGGCATTCTATATGTCTTCCAAAAACAAACCAATGATGATGCAAATGTGATGCTCAATGGGGTAGAGGGTGAAGCCATATCTCCCTCAAATTAATGATGAAATGGCATTTCAACTGTTAACAAATAGGAGATCTACTCAAGTGCAAACATAAACCTTTATTGAAAGGAGACTACAACATAATGCTCACAACACAAAACACAACATCAAGAACTCTCCAAGGTTCTTGTCACATGAAATACACAAACTTGTGCAATGAAGAAAAAGATAACCAAACCATCAACACCAAGGTATTTAACTAAAAAACCAAACCACGAATAACCAAACTAAAATAAGTAACGAAAGTAATTCAACCTTGTGAAAGTAACCTAGTTACTTTCCTACTCCAGTAACTAATGAAACCTAACTAGTTGAACTTGAATTCTCAACACTCTCCCTCAAGCTCAAATCCACTTTTAGTACACCAAGCATATTTCTAAACTTCCTTAGCTTGTCTGTACCTAAAGCCTTTGTGAAAATGTCAACAATTTGATATTTGGTACTGGCATGAATAAGGTCAATTTCTTTTGCTATAATTTTTTCTCTAATAAAGTGGTAGTGCACTTCAATGTGTTTTGTCCTAGCATGATAGATTGGGTTGTTAGCAAGTAGTATGCTACTAATGTTATCACAATAGATGACAACATGAGCATCCACTAACTGTCCCAAATCTAAGAGTAGTTTTTGTAACCAAATTACTTCACATGCAACAGTTAATGCACCTTTGTATTCTACCTCTGTGCTTGATAGTGCAACTGTTGATTGTTTCTTACTGCTCCAACTAACAGCACCATTTCCAAAAGAAAACATGAAACCACTGGTCGATCTTCTATTTGAAACATTACCAGCCCAATCAGCATCTGTGTATCCATGTACTTGTAACTGGCTTTTTGCTTCATAAAAAGTTCCACACTACAAGGTATGTTTTATGTACCTCAATATGCGCCTCACTGCATCCAAATGCGGCTTTCGTGGTGTTTGCATGAATTGACTCACCACTCCAACTGCATAACTCAAATATGGCCTTGTGATGGTCATGTAAATCAAACTCCCCACTATGCGTCTGT
>Ga0116231_10012688_pt1 | contig 12246 bp, 6 predicted proteins | sample S1TSphgellanicum_2_FD_89695 | JGI IMG/M metagenome (GOLD analysis project Ga0116231, IMG submission 89695) | Host-associated microbial communities from peat moss isolated from Minnesota, USA - S1T2_Fd - Sphagnum magellanicum MG | ecosystem: Host-associated > Plants > Peat moss > Unclassified... | reverse complement strand
TGTTTTAGAATTTATGCAATATAGATGGCTAGGGACTCCCCCAACATTGCAAAATCTTATATATGGAATGTTGAAATCATGTTTTTATAGATTGTGGACATGATGAAACAAACACCAACATACAAGAACAAGATGAAAACATTTGAGCTAGAGCACAACCAAGCTAAGACCAACAAAAAGAAGGGTTCCAAAACTAAAATCCGATTAGTCCTTTTTGAGTTTCACATGAAGAAAAAAATGCCTTTTAAGGGAAGGGTTTTAGCTTTTATGATGAAATTTTCCATGGGAAATTTTTTTCCATGTTGGGTTTGTGAAGTGTATTGAATTCAACTTTGCGATGGTTAGCTATTACTTGGAAAGTGTACAATGAATCTCGACCTTATTGTTAGTGTTTTGATTGCATAGAGTGGATGATCAGCTTGAAATCAACAAGGAGTTGGAATTGCAAATCACAGGGGTAGAAAAGTTGAGTCTATGGTGGTTGCTTGGCATTCAATTCATTCTCCTCCCTTATACCCTTGGTAAGGTATGCTCCTTATGACTCACATGTAGTACTTTCACCTACTGACAATTAGTCAAAGTAGCTAACCAATAGGTGACATATTCTGTGTATCATGCTAATCGGTTTCTTCTGAACAGTTCTGATAAATGATTGACTAATGATGCAGATTGCAACTTGGCAAAGTTGGTGGATTTGGCAGTATTGGATAAATCAAAAATCCTATACTTGGGAGGATGTTGCATTCATTACATGCAATTGTATCAAGATCTAGAGCAAAAATCTTGATCATGGTGAATGTATTTGTGAAAGTAGAAAAAGTAGTCATTGGATTGATGTTTTGGAACTTCATTGGTGTGCTTTTTAACATGTTCCTTGGATATCTGGATCTTGTTGCAAAAAATAATGTAATATAAGTTGGTTTTTTATTGTGATTCTATGTAGATGTTGAAATTTTGTGAATCAGACCAAATTTCATTTTTGGATGAAATGGCAGCTGGTGCACAAACCATGCAACTTGCTGAGTAAGTTGCAGTTGAGGTTTGAATCAAGGTGGAATATGTTATAAACCATCATAGAGGTACCTTATAGGTAGAAGAAGTTGTATACATGAAGTTTTGTAATTCCATAACTAGAGTTGTATTTTTGTTTGACCATGAGGTGCGCCCTATGAACTGGGTCAATGGAACATTTTCCAATAGCACTATTTATCAATATTGTCCACTTTTGATTATCATTTACTAAATCAATACTAATACAAAGTTTGTAAACATGTTGCAATATCATATTTCTTGCAACCAATGGTGCACATGCAATTTCTAAATGCTTTTGTTGTGGTGTGCCTATAACACATTTACAACATCATAATAAACATGAATACAACATTGATTCACTATTGAATATCCAATTTGCAACTGTGTTGTTGCAACATTACATCACCTACCTTCAACAACACACAAGCAATACAAATACAATGTTGGGGAAAGTATGATTATAACATATATACAATAACATAAGCAACAAGAATAACATTGAGTCAATATTGAATATCTAGTTTGTAGCTATATTGTTGCAACGTTGAATCCCTTATGTTCAACAATGCACATGGAATGCAAATACGATGTTGAAAAAAATGGGTACAACATAAATACAAAATTTAGACAACATGAATACAATATATAATCAATACAATAATAGAGTTTGTAACCATATTGTACCAACATTGTATCATTTACAATTAAAAATGCATATCCAATACAATCACAATACTAATGCAATATCATTACAATATGGACATAACGTGAATACAACATGTCAAACAACATACATACAATGCAAATACAGTGTTACATCAATTATCATTGAAACAATACCAAAATTAAGTCAATACAATCTAAATTGTTTCAATGCCTATTTTACACGAGCAAAGCACTAAACCTTGGACATCTTGTAAAAGTATTGTGAAAGCATTTAAATAACACTAATACAAAAGGGTCCTCACTTTGTGATGTAATTCCTTTGGATTAGTACCCAAATTTCCTAATGGCAAGGGCCTATCCAAAATGTCCATCAATTTCAACTTCTCATTCTTTAGATCGTGATATGAATTTAAAAACCTTGGAAGGTAAATGCATTCAGAGATGAAACACACTATAACATAGAAACACGACAATTAAAACCTATCGAAACATGGCTATTAGAAATCACCAACTTTTACTCTAGCTTTGTCGATTGTGAAAGTCAAAACATGATCACGGCCATGAATAAGGGATGAAATTTCCGTATACATGTTTCGAAACATGGTTGTTGTTGAGGAATTCTGTAATTTGCCACCAAAACATAAATTTACCTACTGGTATCGTAACATGTTTATTTGGAACTAATAGAATGTTGAAACATGAAATGATAAATTGTTAAAACTTGACTAAAACATGTAACTGATATAATGTTGAAACATGATTAAAACATGAATTTTTGTTGGAAAGGTCTGAAATTTCAGGAATTTCGGGGATGAAAATATGTATATCAAAACATTTTCCACATGAACTAATATGGGTTGCTTTTCAATTGAACATTAGAAATTAGATTAATATTTTGCAAACATTTTACAATTGTTAATTGAATCTTGTTGAAACTTTTTTAAAAGTTACATTATTGCAAATTCAAATGGAAAAGGTGTGATCCAATATCACTATGTAGCGATTTTTCCCAAGTGATAGGTTTGGTGGGGTGGTGCATTTGAGAATCCTCTTTGGTTTCAAAATTTGTTTGATTGCTTGGCCTCCATGTTTCATGAGACGTTTTTTACGGACAACAACAAAATCCTTTTGAACTTTGTCATGAACCTCCAAGGGCAAGGTTTTTTATCCTTTTTGCACTTATGTTCAGATGTTTATATTGGCTATAAAATTAATGTAGTTGAAGGGCGACTACTCGTTGGCTTTGATGCATTCACCTTCACCTTATGTTCCTGAGTGTTTCCACCCTTCACAAGATACACACCCTCCATGCGTTTTTTAATGTTGGGTACAATTTCAGTTTGAAAGAATTCTTTTTGAAATCCACAGCTTTGTCACACCCCTTCTTTCAATGTTCATTGATCTTTATCTTTGAGTACTTCTTGCAATGACAATAAACACAAATAAACTCTTTCGTGTTCTCTTGGCAATGATTATGGCATTCTTTAAGTAATTGCAACCACTCCTTGCGAATGTAAGTCTTCACGAAAACTATTTTGTCTATTTTTCACATTTTTTACTATCATGTTTGTTGTTTCGCTCTCCATGTTTCTTCTATTATATCAAGACTAATTTGGCTTTTGTGCTAAGAACAATGGAAGACTAGAAGAACAATGGAAGACCTAGACCGCCTTATGCTTGAATTGGAGGAAGAAAAAAAGTTCACGGTTATAAGAAAACAAAAAATTCTACAAAGAAATTAAACCTTAATTGAACCGAAACTTGGGTGCGCCTATTTGTTCGTGGTGATGATTGACACGTGACACATCCTGTTCGTAATCAATTCCTACCTAAACTTTAAAACCGATTCCATTATTTTCTGGGGCATGGATGGGGATCACATGGGGGAACATAGAAGATGGGCTAATGGGGCCAAAATATAGCTTCGGAAATGTTACATGTTTCGGTGGGATATGTTTTGGGGGCTCAGGTTGCCCAAGCATCAAAATGCGCATCAAGTTGTTTGTCAAAACTTGACATGTTTCGATGAGTGGTAGGTTTTGAAGTTCATGTTTCGTGGCATGCGGTTTTTGATTGGTCGAAACGAATGTTGGGTCATCATCGAAACATGACATGTTTCCTTGTCAGTTTGCTTTGGGGCCCATGTTGTTCGTGCGTGAAATCTTGTGCTAGGCCGCCTCAAAACGAATGACGCATTCACAACTTGTCGTTGAAATAACGTCAAGGGAATCCTCTCCCCCACTCCCTTAGTTTCAACCCAAAGGTCCAAAGTTCAATCCTTTATCCAAATTCTCCTTTTCTTCCATAGACAAAATGGATGAAAGCCTTAATCAAGTTCCTAGGGAGCAACTTCTTTAAAGATAAATGACCTTCCTTTGTGAAGTAACTTCCTCATGAAGAAGGGGATTAAATGGTAGCCCCAACCAAGTTTTGTAAAGATCAACCTCTTTAGGGAGAAAAGGACTAAATGGTAGTCTCAACCAAACTCCTTGTGAAACAATTTCCTCAAGGATAAATGGATTTTTTCAAAGGAAAAACTCCTTTGGAAAGGGGATAAGTCGTCCTAGGGGGTGTCCATCAATAGAATGGTGGAAACAACTTGGAATGCAGGTGAAGGAGACAACTTTTAGCACAAAGAGATCCAATGCCAAAGGCAATACTCACACCTTGATGGCAAATTCAGCAAGTAGTATGCACATATAGGGACTCGGTTAGATAATTCCATCAAGATTATCAAACACATTCATAGAAAGGGTTAGATGAAGACTTTTTGGGACAAAAGTGCAAAAAAAAACTTTGTCCAAATTAAAAGCTTTTTATACCAATGGAAATCTTTCAAAATGTAGATTTCAAAAGTGAGCATGCATTTTGCATTTGAAGCTACAAGTTAGTTGTTACAAGTTAGTAGTTATGATAAAAAGAAAGATCATAAGTCAAATTGCTAGTTTTGATTCTCAACCATTAAAACCTGAAAAACAAGGATCCTTTTCTCTACGAGGAGATTACTTCACAAGGAACTTGGGAAGAGCTATCACATAGTTCGCTTTTCATTGGGAAGTTGCTCCCCAAGAATTTGGTTGGGGTTACCACTCAATCCATTCTTTTTTAAGGAAGTTGTATCCGAGAGAAAATTAATTTGAAGAAATTGACAAGGTGCTATTTTTCTTCATCTATTTTGTCAATGAAAAAAAGAAAAAATTGAAAAAAAATCAAACTTTAAACTTTTGAGTTGAAAGGGTGATTCTAACCAATGCATCATTTTATTTAATTTTGAAAATATTGTGCAAGATAAATAATTAACACGTTAATTATAATTCAAATGTAATTAAAAAATAAAAATTCTTGATGAATATCACCTTGCAACTATGTTCAGGCAATGTGACATTTAATTATATATGGACATTTATTTTAACACTGGTATGAATTCCACATATGCCGGAAAAGACTACACCCTATCGTTCTTTCACCCACTTTTTAGAGTTCGCCCACATAAACTGAACCCTAAACTGTTTCCTGACCACTTACCATCCATCCTTCTTGGTCCGCTGGTGGATGCTGGTTCACTGTGGCCTGGAATCGCCACCACTACGCGCGCGCGTGGTGGCGCTGCAATCGCGCATGGTTTTAGCTGCTCGTCTTCGATACACTTGGTTGGAGTGGGAACCGGATGAGAAGGTAGCGGACAGGAAACATCGTGTGGTAAGTGCACTGCTTGTTTACTTGTTTCTTATTTTTTTCTCCAGAAGTTTTGGTGAATCTCTCGAAATTTGCTTCTTTTTCTCTCCTTCCTCTCCGTCTCTTTGTCGCGGGTTTCTCCCATTTTTTCGCTCTGTTTGCGTTCTTTGCGGGTTTGTAGATGGATCTAGAAACCTCTTTTGGTCCCACTATTAACAAAATATTGTGTTCTGGAGTTTTCTGTGATCACGGGGAAGTCTTGTTTCAAATTTTTTTTCCCCACTCAGTTTTAGTGATTTCTTTTTAGATCTGCATTCTGGTGATTTCAAGCACAGCATTCTGGTGATTTCAAGCTGTTTGTGCGTATGCAGCAGCAGCAGGCCTTCTTTTGTGAGCTCCTCCTGAGTCCTTGAAATCAAATTGAAAAGAAATTCCTGAGTTAATTGAGTTCTTGAATGCCTGTCTTTATGGAAGTAGTGAATCTTTCGTTACTCTTTGGCCGTCTATGTTCTAAGGATGGATCAGGTGCCAATTTACAGATTTTTGTGGTTCTATCGGATTGATTGTTTGTTCACATGATCTTTTTATGATAATAATATCAACAGATTAGTTGAGCTCTTGAATTAGATCGTTTGAATCACAAACGTTCTTTTTCATTTCTTGTTAAGGCAGCTTGAGTGGGAACTATCACTTAATTATACAATGGATTATTATTATCAGATGTTTAATTCTCAAGTTTAGTAAATAAAAATTGGAGGTTTACACTTGAAATCTGATGGGATTATAAAAATTCCATGAGTGAAAAAAACCACATGTCTCGGGTTTAAGTCATGTTTAAGGGGATTGAAAGATTGTGTTATTAGGGCATGTGAAGGTGGCCAGCATGCAAGGAGGGCTTAACTCTCAGGGAGCAGCAGGGCTCAGGATTTGGAATACAAGTCTTTGCAACTACACACAGGCTCAAGATATGGTACGGTCTTTCCTCTAAAAAACTCTCTAACTTTCCAGAAAGAAGAATTCCAGGATGGATTACACACTTTCAGATGACTCTGAAATCAATTACATTGGAATGAGAAAGTCACTTATTTAGTTGAAGCATGGACTTTATTAAGACTTAGCTCCATGTTCACGATTTGTATCAATTGGAGAGCACTAGTATGTTGAATGTGGAACTGACATCATCAAATCAAATCCTATGGATGCCAAAATATGTCATGTGAACACCATGTGAATGCCAAAATATGTGTAACATACAGAATGCCACTACAGACATATGACTGTTGCTGAACCTTCAAGTTCATCTAAACAGATGGCTCTTGACTGGTAAGCTATGTTCACTGTGAATATCCGAATACAGTCCATACGATATTCTTGTTGCAGACAATTTATGCAACGAAGGATAGATACATCCAGGTGTTTGTAAATCTGAAGGAACAGATGCTTGCATGCATGAGGAGGAGGCAACAAAACTTTCTTTCTGAATTGTATCATGTATCCTTTACTACATGTGATTGCAGATTGGACCTTTTAGCACCTGAACCCTAAAACCTAAAAGGCTCTGGACATATCAGTCATGCTAATGAGTTATTGTCCACACTGTGACCATGCATGATACAATTTTCTCTGACTAATGCAGTCTGCTTCTCTTCATAAACCCTTTTACAATACAGGCCTCCTCTTTTAGGCATTTCTGCCAACATCACTCTGATTCTTTTCATCCTGTTTGTTTGTTCAGAGATTGCCAGTGCTCAACTCAAGAACTTCACAAATTCAGGAGAGAAGCATTGTAGCTGAAGATCGACAGCAAGTTATTTATCATTCAAAAACTTACACTTCAAGAAAGCGGCAACAAGGAAGAAATTTGCACTATTGCAAGGCAAGCACGTTGACTGAACGATTCAACTCAACTGAACTTGAGAAGTGGGAGAATTCCCGCAATAAGGTTGAAGAAATAGGATTCAATTCAGAAGACGCTGACAAGATTCTTTCAAAATCCTTCTGTTGGTCTTACTCTTCATTCTGGGGAGAAGATAAGGAGGCAACTGTTCCTGAGCCTGAAGCAGTTGTGGAAACTTTGGGATACTTGAAGGATCTTGGTGTAGACCTGCCAGAGCTGCTTACGAATTTTCCAGAAGTGGTCGGTCTCTCCAAGGAAGAACTTAAAGCAAATGTGGCCATTTTGGATGCCTCCTGGGGCATCACTGGAAATTCTTTGAAAAATGTGATTACACGGAATCCAAGTGTGCTGGGTTACAATGTTGACTGTAAAGGTGATTGCATGGGCCAGTGTACTCGATGTTGGGTTAGATTTTAACTTCGGAATTCCACACTTGTAATGCCATGGATTCTTAAATCTAAGCAGGGTCAATAGGTCTAGAACAGAGCTAGGGTTTATTGTTGAACCCTCAAATAGTCTCTTAATCTCAGAGTGCAATCAGGTTGGATTCCATATTAGAATATACCTTGGCCTACTCCTCATCAAGCCTAAGAGTATGGGCAGTACATGCAGATCTAGAGTTGTGGTATTTGTTGTCAATTACTCCTGTATGATTGTGCAGGGACAGAATTGCATTTTAGTCTGTCTGCAGCTTTATGGCTGGACAGTACGTTCTGACACCAAGATGTGAACAGAATCAGAAGATGTTTCAAAGGCTGGATGATGCTTGGAAACCATTACCAGGCAATGGCCATATATTTGTATCTGAGATCAGCAAGGAAAAGATGCAAAGTCTTCATGGATGCCTTTGGCTACTGAAGAAGCCACACAGACAATTGTGCATTCTCTTGTCTTTGAATTTCATGCCTGTGTAGTTCTTGTTGTGTGGATTCTATAATGTTTACTGGTCACACTGCCTCTGTCTTGTTCTTATGTCACAGACTTGGTGTTTGCCTGCAATTAACCTGGAAGAGACCATGTTGGTTTGATTTGCAGGTCCATAAACTGGTAAAGAGCTCAATCCACATGATATCAAAGAGTTTGGGATGCACTTTTCCAGCCTGATATTCTGAGGGAATTGAGCTTGGTCTCTATTAGCAGATATATGACTAAAACTATACTTTTGTATTCTGTTGGGTTGTCTACAGAATACAAAACAAAGAATACAATTCAAGTACCAGTTGAATATCCTGCCCAGCTTGAGGCATCAAGACCTTCCAACTGTAAGAGACAAAATCCATCCCCCAATGTCTGCTTCCTCCGTTTTGTGATGATTAAACAAATGAAGAAGCACAGAAGCTGCTTCAGTGATGCCAAATTCAGAATTCATTGGAATTCCAGTCCCTCACATTATGAAAAAAAAACTGTTGTTGGTGTTTCCGTTGATTGTTCATTGACCAATAAAGAAGAGAATTTAGATACTGTAATCCCACATCTTTGTGATCATAAACTGTCATGGCATTAAGGAATTCTCTGCTGTGATTGCACCTTCAGGTTAGATTGTGATGCCAGAAAGCAAGGTGTTCAAGGCCATAATTGTGGATTAACATGACGGCCAACAATTAAACTCCTGCACAGGCCACTGACTTCATTTCTTGTAACTGGTTTTGCAGACCTGCTATAAAGCCTGGCATTGGTTGGGGTATGTCCACCATCACTGGTTTGCCAAAGTTACTGCATACACTGGTTTGAGACCTGTGATCTTTTTCTGGGTTTAGTTGCTGAAATCCAACTTGGCAGCCAAATCTTCTTCTATTTTCTTTGTGCTGAGCTCTGCTACATTGTCCATCATTATGTATGTGATATGTATGTAAGTTTAGGAATGCAAATGAATACCCGATCCCTTATTGATGCAAGTAATTGGTGTCCAAATTGGTATTTGGGTTGATGAACTTTATCATGTTCCTCCTTCTTTTCTTTGCCTGGGATCTATAATACGTACACACATACACATACTTCTGTGATTTGATGAAGATCATGTGTACAGTACTGGGTTTGCCATGTACTGATTTTATCATTAGAATATCCTAAGCAATTGTTAAACACTCTTATAAGAGCATTTCCACCCACAGCTGGTATGTTATGTGGGTCTTTATTAGTGCCTACCACATCCAAAATAATGTGCAAGTTATTTCCCCATTCACCCACATAAACATGAAATATTGGATAGTCTAAAGTGGGCCATTCGTTGTGACCAGCCAATCAAAAGGCCCTATTGAAGAGCCTTGTGTTGTATCCTATGTATATTTATAAGTCCAAACTGAGCTTCTATTTAAATAAGGCTTGAACTTCATCAAAATTACCTTGTATATGACCTTATACTACTGTCATGGAGATGCTCTAAGTGACTATGGTTCATTGTCTCATCCTTATATGAAGCCTATCTTGTTGGCCAATTCCATATCCTATAACCTGCTGATTTAAAATTTGAACAAATTAGCACACGACATAGAGTAAATTGCAATACAACAATTTGTTGAATCTACGCTTACAAGATATATTTCAGGAGCAAATGATTTCAGTCAAGAGATAGATGTCAAAAAGACCCAACAATAATAGAGAGATCATATCATATCACATGGAGAGCTCACACCCGAAGAAAGGTCTTTCCTTCAATCCAAGATATGTTGTTCAAACCAAATCATGCATCAACCTGCTGAAACAAGGGCTCAATGCTAATTTATCACAAGCTATCAGGACGGTTATTGGTTAAGTTGTACATATAAAACCAACTTTGAGGGTTTCATTGTACTTAAGACGAACAAAAGAAGTTTAGAACTCAGTTCAGAGTGAGTGCATAATGCAGTAGAAGTAGTACAGAATGTTACACTTAAAGTCTTGTATACTTATTACTACTACGTTACTGACACTTCTTTTTGGCACAGTGAAATGAGCATTAGCCCTATAGATATGGCACCACTCTGGAACATAACAAATGGAGGGGAGTAGTAATAGTTCATTCAATATGCACAATTTTGAAATCAAAACGCTTCTAATCTTGACACCTTTTTTTACTTTTTTTATTGTCATCACATACTGTTGTGACTGGCAAATCAAAATCAATCATATTTCATTATTCACCTTTCTGGAGAGCACTGAATCCTATGCATGTTTACAAGTCCAAACTCAATTTCAGACTATTTCAATTTACTGCTATTGAGAATTTGGCAATTTTTTTTCCTTCTTTTTAAAAATCAAAATGAGTTGAATTTACACTTTAAAAATTACAAAAACTTCACAGTATTTCTTGTCAAAAAACAACAAAATTTATCCTCAAAAAAAATCACAGATTATACAGCGCTGATGGAGCTTCTCTTAAGGAACCATTGGAACTAAGTTACTCAACTTGAAATGATAATTATGTTGCTAAGATTTAAAGCCTCTTTTCCAGTATACTTAGTACCATGGGTATCATAAGCCATTGCATCTCCAAGTAAGAAGCATTGCATGTCATTAACTTCAGAATTTCTTACTTGAGTAACAAGACACTGAAACTTTTCTTATTAGAATGAAACATATAACCTTAAAACTCCAATGAATCACTACATCTCAGGATTTCATACTTGAAAAGCGTAGTACACTGGATTTCAGTTTGGGTCAAACAATGGCTCCTGTAATATGACCCACAATTGATTCTTGTTGTCGGAACCTTGATATGCGTATTGAAAAAGATTGCAAGTTTTTTTTTTCCCCCATCAGCTACCAAGGATCAAGTTAAAGCGGTTAGAAAAGAGCTTGTCAAATTCATGACATTCCAAATCTTGACCAATATGTTTAGAAAGAGATCTATGCCAGATTGTTTTTGGCTATGGTCATAGCAAGTCACAACTTTTGACACAAGAACCAACAATACCTTTAAAAAAGCAATACATTTACTATGCCAACTTTATACTTGCGGCCCCATTTTTTTGTGCACAATGGGACAATCTTCTACAACTACTTGCTTTGAGCACCTTCTTATATATCTTTTAGGACACTCTTTCCTGATAAATCAAACTTTTAGAAGTTCTAATAATCTCCTTATTTCCATGTTGTTCACCAAAACAAAAACCCCAAAAGAAACTAAACCAAACCCAACCCACATCAAAATTACAAAGCTTCTACCTCTTAAACAAACAGCACAAGTAATGTGCCAAAATCTGATCTTTTAGTACAAGGAGGTTACAAGGTTGAAATTGTTGCAATGCCGCATGCAAAAGACATGATGCAACCTTAAAATTACCAATTCATGAAGGCAGCTCTTTAAAACAATTCAAGACACCAATTCAAACAATCTCATTGGGCACAAATTTTTCTTCACACCTAGGCACAGGTCTATGAGATTATTATAATAGGTAAGTGCAAGTTTGGAAGTTTATTGAAGAGAGAACTCCTCAAAACAATTCAAGGCTCCCATTCTAACATAAGTTCTTTGGCAACATAAGCTTTCTTTTGACACTTTGGCACAAGCCCATTCCAGGGACCATGTGCATTCATGCTTATTTTCTAACACTAATACATATAGACCAGTGATATACAAGAGCACCCCCAAGATAATAATACATGGTAAGGTATTGCTCTCAAAGGAGCGGTAGTAGATGATTACAGAAATATGTAAAGCCAAGTTGCAACAAGGGGTGTGTCACACATCAAAAAGTATATTAAAGCAAAAGAAGAATTATGGAAACTCAAATATTTCATTGTGCAAAAATATAATCTTCAAAAAATCCTCTAAAAGAAACCAAAATCATTCAAGATATTATAACTCTGTAACTAATCTCAAGTTTCAACACAAGCCCAAAATATCATCTTCCAAAAATCCTCATATAAAAATAGACCTAATATTATTACCTAGTAGGGGCCAAACTCCCTTAAGCTACTATACTCTATAATGAATCTAAACACAATATCCTTTGCCTTGGTAGGCAAGGCCAACAAATTCCAAGCTCTTGTTTATG
>Ga0116231_10012684_pt1 | contig 12248 bp, 8 predicted proteins | sample S1TSphgellanicum_2_FD_89695 | JGI IMG/M metagenome (GOLD analysis project Ga0116231, IMG submission 89695) | Host-associated microbial communities from peat moss isolated from Minnesota, USA - S1T2_Fd - Sphagnum magellanicum MG | ecosystem: Host-associated > Plants > Peat moss > Unclassified... | reverse complement strand
GCCAAAACATTGTAATAACTCCAAATATTTGCAACAATAGCCACACAATTATGGGTCCATTTAAGATTTTGAAATAGAATTTTTTTGAACAACCCCTTTGATCCCACATGAATCACTCTGGCCCAGTGTGATTCGATGGAAACCGGTGTTTAGCAGCAATTGGAAAAATATAAAGAACCGCCGGGGCGAGGGGGGGGGGGGACCAAACATTGTTGAAAAAACACACATGTGCATTATGCACGGGGTTCACACTAGTGTAAATATAAAACATGAAAAGTATTGTGTAAAATCATGTAAATTTATCTCAAACCGTGTAAAACAGTGTAAATGTAAAAAAATACATTTATATGGTTTTACACAGCAATGTAAAATAATGTAAGTGTAAAATAAATATATCTAGACGATTTTATATGGTCGTGTAAAACAATGTAGATATAAAATTATGTAAATTTTTTTTTGATAAGGGGGAATTTCATAATTTTTTGGTGATAGGCCAATCAATTGACCCATTGTAAATAAAAAATCAAAACATGCACCCACAATTAATTAATGTGGATTTGCAAGAAGGTATGGTCATTAAAGGTGTGTAATAAAGATATAATAGAGCTATTTGTAAGATAAAATATTTATAGCATCAGAACACTGAGTTTGGTCATAAACAAGGTGAGATTCAAAAAAAACCTACAAAACAAATACATTAACATTCAAGGGGAGAGGGGTGGGAGACTTTGAAAACCATCAATTTCTGTGATAAACTGGTATTCACCTTGTCTTTCATTTTTCCTGAACTCCTCCACTGCTGCTACATATATTTTCATTGCTCCTACCTGTAGGACTACTATAATTAGTCTAGAACATTGTGCATTAAATGCTGAGTTTAGCCATTTCATACCCAGATTTAATAAAATTTTCTCACCTTAGGATACATTAAAAGAGGAAGTTTGAAGTTGAAATGAGGCCCAAAGACATGGTGACTTTATGAATAACATTAATATATACACTTCCGCACCTCAAAACACTTACATGAGGCTGTGTAAGTGTATTTGACAAATATTTACACTGCCCTTGTGTAAGTGTTCATATTAAAAACATTATATATACACCAACAGTGTTAGTGTAAAAAGTTTGGACATGTATTTTCATTTATATGAGATTTACATGTCTTATATACAACTATTGACGCTTAAATGCATAACACTGGTTTGTACTAGTGACAATCAATTGACATAAATCAAAATATTAGTATAATTAAATTTTAATTAAATATTTTAAAATAATAATTAGTTACTAGACATTAGTAATCCATGATCACATAAATTTTATGACATCATTTTTTTATTAATTTTAAAATATGAAATTTAACATTCACCTATTAAAACGTTAACATTTTTAACATTCATGACGGTCTTTTTGGCACCCTCCATGTTTCAAAAGAATTTTGTTGGGCTTTTTCAACATCCTTTATTTTCCTTTTTACCATGATCTCCATGTTTTCCAATGACCGCCCTAATTTGAAAAACATATAGAATATTTTCAAGCTTAATGTTTACAATGTTCCTTGTATGATTATTGGTGTTCTTCAACATTAATTTTAATGGTCTCAACCCTCAACATCTTGGTGCCCCCTATTGCCCAAAAAGAAACTAGATTTATCACCCTACTCACCACAAGCCATTTACAAGCAAATGAAGAAATATGGAGGGATATATTTGTGTTTATCTTGGGGGATTGCTATTTGGTGAACGTGTGAACGTGAGCAAAATCAAATTTTTTAAAGAATATTTCACTGACACATGGCATAGAATATTACATGACGTGGAAGAATATTTTGTTGTCTATCCAAGGATGAAAAATAAAAATGGATAAAAATAAACAAATAAAAGCATAAATAAATTTTAAATAGAAATAATTGAAAAAAAAAGATGAACAAAACTTGTTCACAACCGAAAGTTATGTGTCAATCCAAACACTACCTTTTCACAACCAAGAGGTATCTGTTAATCGAAACACCACTTGTTCATCTCCAAGAGGTATGTTCCCATCAGGAATTGAGATAATATGAGATTGCACATTCTCTATACTATCTCAACTTGTTTTTTATTTGAATCCAGTCTTTCAAACTTCTTATGTCTAGGAACATTTTTGCTACTTGAAGAATCAAATTACATTTTTTCCCCCTTTCCATTAAAACTACCTAGCTCCAACTTTTCTACGACTACAACCCATTTGCGATTTCTAAACATTTATTTTATAATGGAAAAAAGAAAATTTAGAGCAATGGTCACACCAAACACCTTGGAAACTATGATTGAATACATTTTAATCTCAAACATACTAAATAGAATATGCAAAATGATAAAATCACCTTTGGAATATCCAAGAGATCCCACCCTGCTAGACTTGCTCAAGTAGTTGCTAAAAATCAGAATGTGGGATTAGAAAGGAAAAAACAAATGAATGGGTGGCATGGCGATGGGCGAATGCGAAGACTGACAAAGAAAGTCTTACATTGCTCAAACAAATTGTAAACATTACGAAAGAGGATATGGAAGACTACCATTGGGCAATGTTTACACATGCCATGGATTTTTTTCAAGAACGGGCAAGCTTGAAAAAGTTGATTCCAAAACGTTTTTTTACAAGCTTATTGAAGGATTTGTCAACAAAGGATTTGGTAACCCTTGGGAACCTCCTTTCAACAAAATTTATGGAACCTAGTAGACGACTCTATGTAACTCTAGGTGAGTGAGCCTAGGTGCCACAAGATTTTAGGAACAAGGTGATAAAACAACATGTGAATCACCAAATCATAGGCCTAACCCCCAAACCACAAGATGTCTATGATAATAAAATAAAAAAAACGTCCCAACAATTGAAGGAGAAACCAAAATACCATTATTTGTAGTAATTGTGGTTCAATAGACTTTCTAATATGAATTTGGGTTGAAGTTGAACATAGGAGTTGCTTGTTGAAAAATCTTGAAAAATCTTTGATTCTTGGAACTCCAAAAGACACATCTACAATACCAATTCAATCCCTGAAATTCCAAAGGATGCATATATAATACCCAATCAATCCTTGGAACTCAACCAAAAGCCTAGAACATACTCATACAATGATTGCATTGTCATTACATTCCAATAATTTTTTAATTACATTTTGTTGCTCTCTACTGTTTGTTTACATTTTCGGTATCATCACTATCCAGTGGCAACACATAACCCATAACTTGTGTTCTGGTATTGTATGTTGTAGTGTGTTGTTGCATGTTGCAAATAATTTCATTTTGGTGAAACCACCATTTTTCTCCACCCTACAATTAACATAGGACTTTTTTGAGGTATAATTTTTTTGACATTTCAATATGATAGTTGTGATTATCAATGCAAATGGTGTGAGGTCCTAAACTTTGTTGCCATGATTGTTATGGGTACAGACCAATGGTTGTGGGACCAATAAAGATAGTGGCAATTGCAACAATGTGGTCTAAAATCCTAGTTGAACAACTAACGACAAATGAACAAAACAGGTTAACAAACTTGGAGAAGATGTTGTGCACATGCTTTACAGGCCAGGATGCAACTATGAATACAATTGCACATGCAGTCCAAAGGGTTCATGTGGGTCTCAAAACTCCTTCACCCCATTGTAGCCATGGTTTTCTGTGGACCTATTGGTGTTGAAAAAACTAAACTCACTAAGGCCTTAGCTAAGCATTACTTTGGTTCTGTAAGTATATGGTACTCTTGTAGAATTTGGTTGGGTTTGTCATTTTTGTGTTAGATTCCAATATTTTCTTTTATTGGCTATTGTGACAATAATGCAAAAAGCCTATTTCAAATAGGACACGATTTGATGTTATGAAACAATATGATGTAAGTAATTTTTGGGAATATGTAGTATTGACTTTTTCTCTTGTTCTGAAAAGTTTGTGTGGAATAGCAGAAGGCTATGATACAATTGGACATGAAAGTGAATACATGGAGAGGCATAGTGTGAGTAAGCTCATTGGTTCCCCACCAGGTTATGTGGGTTATGGTGATGGTAGAGCTCTCACTGAAGCAGTCCATCAAAAACTCGCCACTCTAATTTTGATAAATGAAATTGAAAAAGCTCACCCTGATGCCTTCAATATCCTCCAAGTTTTTAAAGATGGTCATCTGAATAACCCTCATGTACTTACAAGAGTGATTTCATTTGCCTTGTAAACCATGTACATAATGCACCCATTGTCTCTTATCAGCAAGAAGGTGATGGGTTGGAATTCATTGTGACCTTGAGTTGCTTGTATGCACACTTTGACAATTTCATTGTCAAGTTTATGACAAAGGCATAATGGTCATTATGTATGCATGTATGGTCTTGAAAGGCTTTGGTCTATAGAGTGACTAACAATGGCTAGGATTTCTAATAGGATCTTGTCAATGCAAGAAAAAACTCAGAGGCATGTATATTGATTCAAGAAATATAGTTTTCTTTCATTTTGGAACATCAGCTGAAGTCTTGGACCACTTAAAAGATGATAGGGGTGGACAATTAGCCCCGAAACTATTTCACTGCCATCCCAAGGTGTGGTACATGTGATGTAACACCATCTGCAATCATCCTTGTTGTAGAACTTTGACATGGAGTTTCAGTTGGAGCTAGAAGTTTGGTTTTTGATTGCGCACTTAATAGTTCCATTTAGATAGGTTCTCGTATGTGGTCCCAAGGGTTCATTTTAGCAACCAATCAAAACCATCAAAACATGTTTTGCTAGATTCACTACCTTTGGGAGGTGCCAGTTTTAGGTGAACTAATGGACTCCTGGGTGGTGCTATGTTGTGGCATAAATGACAACCCAAAACTTCAAAAACATTCTAGAAGGATTATGAACCTTACCAACACAACCATGTGCGATAGTCTCAATTTTTAAGAGTTACATCAGGGATATTCGAATGTGATAAGGTTTTTAGGGGTTTTTAACAACTTCATGGTAGAATATGGAATGATGAATGCGCATGGTTGTGTGCGAGGGTTGTTTTCTTTTCCGAAATACAATATTGGTGAATAAGGTGTTGGGTTAGTTCTTTTTTTCAATAGAAAACCAATAACCATAATTTTATAAGCTCAGTTGTGTAATTAGGGGTGAGAAATTTTTAGAGGGTTGGGGGTAGAAGCAAACACCAAAATTCGTGGTGTTCAGTAAAACATTGGTCTTATTCTAGTATTTAGTGAATAATAAGGATGTTTGAGATTCATGAAGTAATTGAAAGGTTGTCAATGAAAGATCTAATAGAGATAGAACAAATTTCAGGCCTTATGAATATAAGATTAATTCGAAACAACTTAATGATTAAATAAATAGTGTGATAGGGTGGCAATGGTAACATGAATTTCATAATGAATGAAACATTTATTTAGATTATGGATAAGTTCAATGAGGAACCGCAATTACATGTTGAGTCCTAAGCTATGCCATAGTGATAGTTCATAATTTCAGAAAATCTAGGATACATCGAATGGTGCAAATTAGGTAATCTGCCTTGCTATTAAGAGACAATTGGTAAATTAGACCGCGCAACCAATGATAGTGTCCAATGTCGAGAATTGAAGACCATGCGAAGATATAAGTGTTTTCAATCTTGTAACAACCTTCACAGATAGTTTTAGGTTCATCACCAAAAACAAGGTTGACTTGCAACAAAATCATCAAAGTGCGAGAATTCAAAACACTACTAAAAATTTGGCATTTTGCAATTGTCTTATGCAACTAGTTTTTAGTTGCATGCGACACATGCAACTGAAAATTCACCCAGTTGCCTAAGACAAGTTACATGAAAATTGCAGTTGCATGCGACAGTCGTATAATACACGTACATACAGTTGGGTTATACGGTTTCATCCACCCATACTCTATACTAGCAGTTGGTCATGCGACTGCATGCAACTACAGGGGTTGCGTTCACACTGCATTACATGTTAATTAACTAACCCAATTATATGCAAACACATGTACTTTTATTTTATAATTAAATATTTAGTTTTAAGAATTACTTTGATTAATTTAGACCGTCCAAGTCGTAGCTGTTGGGGTGCGGACACGTGTTGAGTTTAAGGCTATGTCATGTACACATGGCACAGATTAGGGTTAGGGTTATAGGGTTTAATTATCAGGATCATGCCATGTGGCAACCTAGCGACCGCATAATGTAGTTGCAAATGCAACTAATATTTTGAGAGTTTGAATCACCATGTGTCACATGGTCCCACTGTTAGGGTTAGGGTTAGGGTTAGGGTTTAGGGTTTTCATCTGCTTTGTTCAATGTGCTATTTAGAATTGCCAAGAGTGCATGTCAACAACAGATCGATCAACAAAACTCTACAATCACTGAGAAACACATGCACAAGACAAAGAACTGCATATTCCAAAAGGAAAGTTACAAAATTGTGGGAACATTTTCCAAGGTTCAACAATAGCAAAAGAGCATTGTGCAACAGAAAGGTGTTTTTCAGGCCTCGACTACCAATTGATGCCAAAGAAGAAAATTTCCGCAATGGCTTGGCTTGAGTGCTATCCCTTTTTCCTTCTCTGGGTTCCCGAATTCCAGAACACTCTGAGATTCTTGAAGACTCCAGGGCCAGGCCCTCAGGTGTTTATGCAGGGTACATCATTCCCCAAAAGAAACACACTGTATATATCCATGGAACAGAGGTGAAAACATTACTCTTATTATTCAGTACACAAACCCCACTTTGAAGCATATGGGAGCATGGAAACTCTAACCTTTATGTAAGGAAACAACAAATGAGTTGCTTCAACTGTCAAGCGCTGGAGCAATACTACCAGAGAAGTGCAATTTGCAAGCTTATGGTCTTCCTCTGTTGAGCCATCTGAATGTTGTCTAAAAGGATCATCACCAATGTCTGATCCTTTGAGTCCCGACTGTTGGTTAACTGCTGTGATGCAGGCCACCAACCTGGACACGATTGCCTACATTGCACAAAATATGATATAGAAAAGTTGGATTAAGGGTTTGCCCAGGTTCCCTTAACTGGCCTTGTGTTGCTCCAGTAGATTGCATGTGAGTTAATGCATAATTAATTCATGTCTTTATTTTTATTTCTTCCATCTGTTTTTGGGTCACTTTCACAAAGCAACAAGAATAATAATAGCATGTGGGTGGGAACAACCTACAGCTGATCACCAAGTATGTTTGCAGATTCACTTGCAAGTATGGAGCCTAATTTGTCAAGAATAACTCCCAAGAGCACACAGCATTGTTCTTGGAGTTCTGCAACCTCAATTGACTGCAAGAGGATGTGGATAAGGTATCTGTAGTGAAACCCAATTGCCCATCATCAACACATATCAAAAAACACTAATCATATTAGATATTGCTCGGAGTTGCACAAAAAGGTTAAAAACCTATGAAGAAGACCAAACAATCCACAAGAACCAATAAAAAACTTCTTTTGATGATCAAAAAAACTTCTAGAACCAAAGAACAATTTTTTATTTTTTTTCTCTCTCTAGAAGAAATCAAATCCATTGTTGTCGGCACAATTTCTCTAGGTCTTGCCACCGGGAGAACATCTTCATCTTCATCTCCGGCGGCATCTTCCTCCCCAGAGGAACTGATCTTCGATGCTGTTACGGCATCATCTACGGTATGATGATGATCGTCATTGAAAGAGCTTCTGAACGATCCAGCCACTGCCATGGAATCAAAGAGCCAATCCGGGTCCACATATCGGCTATTCTGCGCAAGCAAGTGGCAGAACTCCTCCTCTAGTCTCTCCATCGCCAGCTGAATCACAATCTGTGCTCTTTCCAGGGTTGCAAGCTGCTGCTCCTCCTTGTTTTGCACAAACAACTGATCCAGCAGGTTTTGTACCTCGTCCACCGCTTCCAGATAAGTGGAAGCCTCCTCTTCCGAGCACTCAAAAATCCTCTGCTGCTTGGCTCGCTCTGATTATCCCAGATGCCATCGAACCACCACATCCTCCGCATGATCAAAGCGTGATTCGATCATCTTCGAACTGCCCGTGCCCCGTGAAGAAGGTCGGGAACGCTTCGACTGTAGATCCTCATCTATAGCTGTTGTGCCTACCTCATGCGAGGTACTAAACTCTAGCTTCTTGGGCTTGTCATTCATGCTGGAAAATCTGTGATCAAAGTTCGAAAGAATTTGGAGCATGTCGTCCGTCATTGCAGTATTTGTGGTGCCTAACGATCTCACAATCTGTTGTGCTGTGATTAGAACTCGCTCTTCTCCATCTACTGCCATCGGCCGCGATATTGCCGTATCCCGCACGCAACGCGATGATCTAACTAGTGGTACAAAAACACGGTGGGCCCTCTTCTATAACCTCCAAATCAAGTCATCCTTGCCAAGGAAAAAAACTCACACAGCAGCAAAGAAGAAGCTCCTACCTCGCTCCTCTACCGAAACAGAGACAAAAAGAAGCCTCTTCTCTCTGCACTTTTCCACCCCATCCTCCTCCAAAGCTCATGAACAATATCCGCTAGTACTACTTTAAATGGTTTCCCACCATCCTAGAACTTTCCCAAAAACACCAAACAAACCAGACCTAAGCAATTCTTAGTCTGGAAAAGGAGTAAGCAAGCAAGCAAGCAAAAAGGGCTCTACAATTCCTCTAACAAAGCCCAATCTGCAAACGAGAAATTGTGCACAACCAAGAGAAGAGTGAAGGAAATCCCATTAGGGTTTCCAACGCCAAGGTTTAGGGTTCCGCTGAGAAGCTCGAGATAGACACCGAAGACCACGACAGTACTCTCCCGTGTTCTCCAATTGTGTTTGAAAAAACAGTCGCTGCTTACAAAAAATGTGTACCTAGCCAAAAGACCATAGTTGGCCTATTTTGGTTGTACATGCAACTATGAGTATATGCATATCAAATATATACGATGATATATCACAGAAATCATCCAAAGTTTAGGATGAAGGTGATCATAGTTACACCATAGTTGCATACACACCCAAAAAGGGGGCAAAAATCCATTGTAGTTGCATAAAAAACCAAAGATAGTTGCATGCGACAAGCAGTTGCATCCCAGTTGCAAACATAGTGGTTGCATATGACAGAATTTTTAGTAGTGAAACAATATGATAATACCAAGCTCAAGGGGGATCAACTTTGAGACGAACACATACCTCTCGTAGTTTGAGATCTTCATCACGAAGATGTTGCGTCAATGTCAAATCTAAAAATGACTCCAGAGCTGGTTCTTCATTCACTTGTGCAGCTTGAAGCCCGTAAGACGTGGCCATATGTGATGCCATAATTTCAAGGAAAGGAAAAAAAATCTTTAATCAAAATCAAATCGACAATGAATGTGTGGAGGACTTGTTACATCGAGATGCGTGGTTATAACTTATAGGTCAAGGAAAAGGAAGGAAATGCGTAAGTAACAACCTAGAACCATGGTAAAATAAAACCTTCAAATTAATGGGAAAAATGAAGGTTTAAGTAAAATTTGTTAGGGAAAGTGGGAAAAATTGAAAATGTGTTTCTCCTTCTCCTTCCATTGGCCACCAAACATTGGAACCTTCCATTGGCCACCAAGCATTAGAACCTTCCATTGGCCACCGAGTTGGGATCTTCCTTCACTTCCTTCCTTCTCTTTCTCCTTAAAAGGCGAATTCGGATCATTGGGGGCTCTCTTTTTTCCAAACAATTTTTTATTTAAGTCTTGAAAATACTTATTCCTATAATTTTTCTTGGGAGGAGAAAAATGATTAATCTTAGTAAATGGTGGAAAGAGGGAAAGTGGATTAGATGTTTGTAGTACTTTTGAAAGAATGGAAGTGAGTACGGATAGTGTTGGGAGCTTGAAATTTTAAAGGAATTTCACAAACCCTCTTGGGTTTGGTAGCATAATTTCTTACTGGTTTAGGTGTAGAACCTGTAATTTGGTAAGCATATGCACCTTGTAACTAGCTTTTTAATGAGCTAAGGCAAATCAAATTTGGACAACATATGTGATAAGAGTAATATTTTAAGTGACTAGTGGTCTGTAGTCAAGTTGAACTTACTACCTTTGTAAAACCCTCTCAGGTTTGGTAGCACAATTTCAAACTGATTTGGGTGCAGAGCCTAAAATTTAATAGTCACATGTACCTTGTAATTAGTTTTCTAATGGGTTAAGGAAAGCCAGATTTGGACAACATATGTTCTAGGAGTAATATTTTAAGTGACTGATGGTCTGCTACCAAGTTGAACATGGTGTTGAATCTTTAAAAGTTGGTTTGAATGAGTGACAATTTAGCATAAAATTCTAGGATTTGGAGTGTTTGAGCTTGGAAAATATATCTATCAATTCTAAATCATAAATGATGCATAGGATGCAAGTTATTTGGTTTCAACTACTAACGTAACTTAACATTTAGAAATACACTTTGCATTTTTTCCTTCACTGGTAGCATATGTACTTCCAAGTATATTCACCTCATAGAACCGGGAATAGAGGGATAGAAAATTGCCTCACAAGGACTTTTTGTGGGCAATTATGGGACACATTTTTGGCCGAACAAGGAATTTTTAGTGTAGATCTTTTGGGCAAAGCTCTTGCAATAATCTATGGAATGCAAAGTTATTTCTAGTTATATCCAAACATGATGGCAAAAATGGTCCTGGAGGTATACAAGGCATTGATATTACCATGTGGCTAATGGGTGTCTAGCATGAAGGAACATATCATAATCAGACTATGTTCAAGCATTGGCAATCTTTGACAGAACGTGTAAACTTGCAGGATATCCATAATCGCATTGATTTCAAGCAAATGTAATATGATGTGAATACACACTGGGCTACATTGGCTATTGGATTTGCTAAGACAAACAATGAGCATCGAAAGTGGTCAAATTGATCATAATCTTGCAAAACTTTGTCAAATTATTATACATGGAAACAATAAACAAGGAAGTGAGATATGTGTGGAGTTAACAGCTTCATGTTCAAAGCCATTCGCAGGGCATCTTGTAAATGTTCTAACAAGCCAAGTATATTAGGCACAAGTGGATATATATGATGCATGTAGAAATGAGATTGTTATATTTATGTTGGAAGCAAAAGTTTAGGATATTTTATTAAAGAGGACTAGAGGGTTGTCCAATAAAGAAAAAATCCTTTTAAGAATGTCAGCATTTGCAATATTCATATTCTGAATGATTTTGTATAGAGTTTCATAAGTGTGGAGCTTCCTATAAGCCCACTTAGTCTTTTTTTCTTTGTAGCTAATTTCTTTATACTTTGTCTTCCTTTTCTGTGTGTTTGTTTTATCCCCTCAAGTCTTTTCTTTTTGTGCTTCTACTTGTGTTGTTTGTTGCTTCCAGGCTTCCAACAAAAACTTAGTACACATGTTAGTGTTTACATTGGCATATATCCCTGGTAGGGAGCTGATGAAGTTAATCTTGAAGTTGTGATAGAGAATGCACTCTAATACATGTTAATGTTGATGGTCCTTGAACAAGCGAAAGATTGTCACTCTTTTCACACTGCAAGTGAGTATATTTTGGTTTTTTTGTTTTTGTTTTATCTTTGTTGTATTGTCCTTTGTTCACAATTTTGTAAGTCCTTTTCTTAAAGTCTTTCTTTGACATAAAGTAGAAGCTTTAACCTTGTTCTGATTTTTTCAATTGTGAGAATAGAGGTTTCTTGATTCTCATCGGAGATATTTTTATTTCTTACATGAAAAATGGCTCATAGAACATAATTCTCCTGAGTGGAATGAATTGTACTAGCTTTCAGCTGGATCGAAGATTACTTTATAGTTGACACTCTAATATCTCACTTGTATCACTTTATTGTAATTCCTTTGCTTTTGTGTTTTATGGATTGTCTATTCATATGGTCATTAAACTAACAATGATATGTACTATCAAAGCAAATGTAGCTATGGCCCTTTACAAAAGTTCAACCAAAGATCCATTGATCGGTTTGTCAGAAGCATGGCAAGTTCCACTAGTAGAAATCAGCCAAAATGTAACCACTCCATTTATGACTACATGCGACTTGTAGTTGTTTGCGACTAGATTTGGGAACATTTGCAACTACAAAACCAAATTTCAACTATTTTGGTCATTCTCACAACTATGATGCAACTATTAAAATTTTTATCCTATTGGTTGGATCGATTTTACATTCATTTTCATCCATTAATAGGTTGATATGTCCCATTAGTTGAAGTAGTCACCAAATTAGTTGCATCCTAAAGGTATTCTACAATGACATACGTGTG
>Ga0116231_10012683_pt1 | contig 12248 bp, 6 predicted proteins | sample S1TSphgellanicum_2_FD_89695 | JGI IMG/M metagenome (GOLD analysis project Ga0116231, IMG submission 89695) | Host-associated microbial communities from peat moss isolated from Minnesota, USA - S1T2_Fd - Sphagnum magellanicum MG | ecosystem: Host-associated > Plants > Peat moss > Unclassified... | reverse complement strand
GAGCCGCCGGCTTCCCAGGGGTAAATCGTGACACCCTGCACGACACGGCTGACCGTTCCTCCGGCGTTCGGCACGTCCGGACGCAGCCCCAGTGCGAGTGACTGCAGAAAGGCCAGCGTTTGCGCGAACACCACGTAGGGCAGGCACAAGGCCAAATCCGGGGCCGACGCGGCGCCGGCGCCGAGCACGATGTCGTCGGGATGCGCAGTGTCCAGCGGCCGCGCGGTCAAAGCGAGGACGCGTCCTGCGACTCTGTCCGAGCGAAGCTCTTTGAGCAGATCGAGGTCGTAACGGCGCGTGTAAGTCTCGTTGCCGAGCATGACCACCACCAAGGTGCGTCCCTTGACGATGGTCTTCGGCCCATGGCGAAAGCCCAGCGGCGTGTCGGCCAGCGCCACGACCTTGCCGTCGCTGAGCTCCAGCAATTTGAGCGCGGCCTCGCGCGCCAGTCCCTTGAACGCGTCGCTGCCCAGGTACACCACCCGCTCGAAGCCGGAACCCGCGAGAGTGTCGATCAGCGGCAATCGTGCCTCGAGCAACTGGGCGGCACTCGCGGCGCTCTCGCCCACAAAACCTGGGCGCGCGAGATCGAACGCCAAGGAAGCGGCGAGCAGCATGCCGGTGAAGCTCGACGTCATCGCGAAGCCGCGGTCGTTGGTCTCCTCGGGCAACAGCAGCGCATGCGAATGGCGCAGGCCGGCGGCTTGCCGGTAGAGGCTTCCCTCGGCATTGCACGTGACGATCAAATGATGGCAGTCCGCCACGCCCTGCTCGGCGAGGTTGACCGCGGCCACGCTCTCCGGACTGTTGCCGGATCGCGCGAAGGAAATCAGCAGAGTCGGGACCGCGGGCTCGAGCCACGTGCCGGGAGAGCCGACGAGATCCGTGGTCGGCACCGCCTCGACACGCCGCAACGTTCGCCGCTTCAACGCCGGCGCCAGGCATTCACCGACGAACGCCGAGGTGCCGGCGCCGGTCAACACGATGCGCAGCTCCGGGCGCGCGAGCAGCGGATCGAGAAATGCCCGCAATGCCGACGCCTCGAGCTCAAGCTCACGCTCGATCTTGGCCCAGACGGCCGGTTGCTGCACGATCTCCCGCGCGGTCCAACTTCCGCCTGCCGCATCGAGCGCGGCCAGAGAGTTTCCGAGGTAAAACATGCTCGTCCTCAATCGATGATCGCCGACTCGCGGGCGGCGCCCGGTCGGCATGCACGGTCGTACTGGCGCAGAGTCCGCTCGACGACGTCGAGCACGAGTTGGCGCGGATCGTTTTTCAATCTTCCGGCCCGTATCGCCGCGTACTGCAGGGGCAGGTACTGGCTGAGCAGCGTCACGGGGATGCCCCGGGCCGTGAGTCCCTCGAGCAGTTGCGCACACGCGCGCTGGACCCTCGGCGCGGTCCAATAGTACCGGACCCGGTCGCTCAAGCTGAACTGCAGATCGAAGTCGAGCCGTTCGGCCGCAAGGTAATATGCGCTCCAATAGCGCGGTTCGCGCTTCATCTCCGCGAGCACGACATCCTTGAGCGAATCCTGCGGCGACAGATTCAGTTCCATCCCGATGTCGGCGAGCGCCCAAAGCGCCTCGCGCAGCGCGAACGTCAGCCCGGGACCCACCTTGAGGATCGCAAAATGATCCCGGACCAAGGCGACGAGCGCCTCGGGCGTCTGATAATCCGTGGAGTGCGCCTCGAACACCATGCCGGGCACGGCCTCGATGCTGCGGCTCAGCGCCACTGCCTGGGAGGGAATGTAGTCGATGACCTGATGATGATCGAACTCGACTCCCGGCTGCACGACGAGCCCCAGCACGCGGTCCCAGGCCCCCTCGACGCCATGGCGCGCGAACGCCCTGCGATGCGCGTCGATCGTCGCCAGTGCCGCGTCCGGTGTCGTGACGTGGAGCCCCTCGAGAGTCTCATGCGCTCCGCCGGGAACCGGGACCTCCGAGCCGATGATGTACCCGGGCGGCTCGCCGCCGGTGCGGCGCCAGGCGGCCTCGGTCATTTCGCACAGCGCCGCGTTGCGCTCCGCGATCACCTCGTCGGCGAGCGCGCGCGGATCGTCGGCACAGGCCATGGAACAATCGAGATGAATCTTGCGGAAGCCCGCGGTGACGTACTCTGCAACCATGACTCCGGCCTTCTCGAGCGCCGTGGCGGCGGGCAGTCGCTGCCAGCAGTTGGGGCCCAAGTGATCGCCGCCCAGCACCACGCGGTCGTGCGGCAGACCGACCGCGGTCGCGAGGCAGAGCACGCGCTCGCGAAAGTCGGCCGGACGCATGCCGGTGTAGCCTCCGTCTTGATTCACTTGATTCGAGGTGGCCTCGATCAGTGCGACGGTGCCGGTGCGATGCGCGAAGCGCAGCGCAGACTCCAGCACGAGCGGGTGGGCGGAGCATACCGAGTAAATACCGACCGCCTCGCCGTCCTTGTGACGGCGCACGATATCCGCCATGGCCGTCATACGGGCTGCTCGATGAGCTTGTCTTCCGGTTCGATCGCGAGCAGTGTGGCGGCGAGAAAGGCGAGAACGATGGCCACGACGGTGACGGTATTCGGGATGATTCCGAGCACGATCATGGAGATGATGGCCGTGCTCATCGGTGCGCCGGCGTTGGCCAAGGGCGCCACGACCAGGGCGCGGCCATAGCGAAACGCGTACACCAGCGTGAGGGCTCCGACGGCGTTCAAGATCTGCGTGATCGCAGCCAGACCCGGCCCGCCCCAGCCGTAGTTGATGGGAACCGAGAAATCGGTCATCCATAGCGCCACCGGAATCAGCAGGAGAGCCGAGAGCGTCATGTAGAGAAAAATATTCTCTGCATCCATCGAACCGTTGGCGAGTTTCATGAAATAGCCCTGCACGCCCCAGGCAAGCAGAATGATCAAGGCGTAGACGAACCAGGTGAGGGCCTGCGCGCCGCCCGTCGCCGACGCCGCGGCCGCGCCATCGGCCGGTGAGTAATTGAAGAGAGGCAGCGTGATCAGCGCCAACAAGACCCCCATCGCACCCAGCTTGGTCACCCTCTCGCGCAGGAACGCCATGGACAGGGTGATGGTGATCACCGGCGACAGGGCGATGATCGGGAAGATCAGGTACGTGGGCCCGGTGTGTACCGCATGGAACAGCAGCATCTGACCGCCCGCCCCCGTCAATCCGATCAAGCCCCCGAGCACGATCGACTTCGCGTCGCGCCGGATACGCCAGCCCACGCGCTGCATGGCGTAGAGCGCCGGCGGAATCATAGTCAAGGCCCAGACCGCGTAGACCAGCGTTTCGGGGAAGCCATGGCGCGTCGGGAAGTCCGCGAACGCGCCCCACACGCCCCAAAACCCGGTCGTGATCAAGGCGTAGATGAGCCAGGGTTTCTTCATCTTAGAATCGGTACGAGGCTCCGAACACGTAACTGCGCCCATAGGCGCTATAGCCGGCACCCACGCCGCTCGCGCTCTGACCGACCGACTGCCCGGGTGCCCAGGGCAACAGCGGATTGCCGTTCAAGTAGGTGCGTGCGATCGCATCCGTCAAGTTCCGGCCTTCCACGTAGATGTCGAATCCCTTCGAGATCGTATAGTGCGCGCTCGCGGTCACCCAGGAGAACGGGTCCGCGATCGCCGGCCAGCCTGGCACTTCGGTGCATTGCGAGCAGGCGTAGGTGTAGCGCGCGGTGTAGTCCCAGTTGATGTCCGCGTTGAATGGTCCCTTGCCGTAGATGAGGCTGATGGAGAACGTGGTCGGCGGTGCGGCATTGACCGGACCCGTCGGATTGCCGAATTGATCGTAGCCCTTGCTCCACGTATGGGTGACCTGCGTATGCGTGCCTAAGCCGTTCGCCAGGAAATGCTGCCAGGAGAGCTCGATACCGGTATAGATCGACTTGGCGCCGTTGGCCGGTGCCGTGATCGTCCACAGGTACGGCGTTCCGACGACGCCCGGTGTCCCTGGCGGGCCGCCCACGTACTCTTTGGTGCCGAGGTCGACGTTGGTCGTGTAGGCCGTGTAGATGTCGTCGATGACCTTCTTGTAAAAGAACGCTCCATTCAGTGCGGAATGCGGCTGGTAGTACCACTCGAGCGACACGTCGGCAGCATCGGCCTTGATGGGTTTCAAGCCCGCGGTCCCCGTGTAGTCGATTTCCGCCGTGCCGTTGATGGCCTGGTTGGTCGAATTCGGCGCGAGTTGATTCAGGTCGGGACGCGCCATGGTCTCGGCCAGCGCCGTGCGCAGCTGAAGCTTGTCCGGCAAGAGCCAGTAGCTCAGGTTCAAGGACGGCAGTGCCAGCGTGTAGGAGGCACTCTGATCGAACGGCGTCGACGTGCTGTACCCGACGTTGTAGGTCTGGGTCGAGTTGGCGACCGAGGGCGTCCACAAGTAAGTGGGCACGGATTCCGCGGTCAAGGCGTCCGTCGTCGTGTGCACGATCCGGACTCCCAAGTTGCCGGACCAGTTCGTTCCGGCGAACGTGGCCTCGAGGTACAGCGACGCCGTCTTTTCCGAGACCGAGTAGGAATTGAAGGGATTGGCCTGCGGCAACGTCTGTGAAAAGTCGAAGGGCGTGGAGCACGGCAGGCTGCTGCAGAAGAACGGGTTCGGCTTACCGTTCAAACTCTTCAGGAACCCGAGGAGTTGGGCGGCGTTCAACTGCGGCAGAACGACGGGGTACGAACCGCCCGCGCCTTGCAGGAAATTGGGCGGACTCGTGAAGGAAATGACGTTGAAGCCCTGCGACCCGAAGCTGTACGGAGTGCACTGCACCGGACATCCGGCGGTCTCGTACAGCGTTCCGTACTGACCGGAGCCGTTGGTCCAATCGTTGCTGATGTCGGCGCGCTGCTTGCCGCGATTGCTCACGCCCACGCCGAACAGCAGCTTGTTGAAAACACCGAGATCGGCCGTCCACGTGCCATCGAGGTTGATGGCATTGATCTGGTCGTGTACAGAATAGCCGTTCAGGCCGTCGTAGTGCGTGGACCAATAGTTATTGTTGTTGAGGAAGCCCGAGTTCATCAGCGCGGTGTAGGAACAATAACCCGCAGTGGTCTTGCTCGCACTGCCTGCCGGACAGGCGCCGAGTCCGAGCTGGCTTGGCGGAATCACCACGTTCAAACTCGGCAGACTATGCGGATTGTCGGTGATCGTCAGCAGATCCTGTGCGTAGGGCGTCTGCGACACCAAGCCCGCGGTCACGAAGGTGTCCTCGCCGCCTTCGGGGCGGTCCGCGGCCGAATGATAGCCGTCGACGGTGAAGCTCAAATTCGAGAGCGGCTCCCAGGTCGCCTTGAGACCGGACAAGGTCGTGACGACGTTGCGATTGGTGGTGTTGTTGACGATCTCGGGCGTGAAGTTGTCCGAGGTCACCTGGGTGATAAGACCGTTTTGAATCGTCGGGTTGGAAAAAGTCGGGTTGCCGTTCTGATCGGTGGTGTACGGAAAGTAATAGGACTGGTTGTAGCCGACCTGCGGGTCTTGCAGGTGGGTCCAGAGTCCGTCGGCGACGACTCTGAACGCGTCGCTGGGCCGCCATTCCAAACTGCCGGACAACGCCTCGCGCTTCTTGTCGTCGAAAATCGATCCGAAGGTGATGTTGCTCGGCGTCGCCACGAGCGGCACGGTCGCCTGCCCGGGAGCGGGGTTGAAGGGGTAGGTGCTCGGACCGTAGATGTTCTGGTTGTAGGCGTTCAAGGAGTCGGTGCGCAGGTGATTGTCGGAAATCACGCCGCCGAGCAGAAATCCCAAGGTGTTGTCGGCAACCGTATTCGACAAGAAGGCGGAGAACTTGTCGCCCTTCAAGGTCGTCATCTGATTGTAGTTGCCCTCGGCATGCGTCCCCCCGTGGAACCCGGGGTTGTCGAAGGGGCTCGCCGTGCGCAAATTCACCGTTCCACCAATGCTGCCCTCGAGCGCCGAGGCTTCCGACGACTTGAGCACGTCGGCGCCGGAAATCACTTCGGACGGCAACACGTCGAAGGCCAAGTCGCGGCCGTCGTCGTCGGTGGCAAGAATGCGGTTGTTGAGCGTGACGATGTTGTACTGCGGCCCGAAGCCGCGCACGGTGACTTGTTGTCCCTCTCCGCCGGTGGTGCGGCTGATGGTGATGCCCGGCAAATGTTCGAGGGAGTCGGCGACGTCGGCATCCGGGAAGCGGCCCAGTTCCTCGGCGTTGATGGAGTCGAGCACCACGGGCGCATCCCGTTTGATCACGAGCGACTTCTCGAGACTCGCCCGCAGACCCGTGACGACGATTTCGTCGAGTCCGTCCGACGACTGTGCGTCGGCGCCGCCCGGGGCGCTCGACGTGCCGGTATCGGCCGCGGTGCCCGCCGCGGCCGCGGCCGTGGTCGTGGACGTCGCCGCGGCCGTGATGGCGGTCGTCGGTTGGACGGCGGACTCGGCGAGCGCGCCGCTGGTCACCGCGAATGGCAGACATACTGCGATCAACGTAGGCTTGAGGCTCAACAACTTAGTCTCCCTGCACCCTGTCGAGATGGCGTTATTAATGTCGGGCTTCGATCAAAAAACGAAAGACCACAAACGAAAGAAAAAAACACATCATTCCCGGTTTTGACTTTCGTTTTATTTCATTTCATGTTATTAGTATTTTCGCATAAGTCAATAGCTCGGAAATTTCAACGACGCACGGGATGCTCATGACCCAGCGAAACACGTCGCGCCGACAATTCGTTCAGCTCGCCGGCGGCCTGGCGCTCGCGCTACGCCATGGACTCTTACCGGCCCAGAGCACGCTCGCCGCGGCAACCGGTCCTGCTCACCCGGCGGCAACGCTCGAGGATGCGGTTCTGCGCATCGATTGGGATACGAACCTGCACACCCGGGTGGCGCGTCGAGCGGGCGGACGCTGGATCCCGATGACCGTGTGGGGACCGAGTGAGTATCTGCTCTGCGGGCAAGCTGCTCCTCATGACGACGCGCATGACGAGGAACAGGACGACGATCACTCGAGCAGCAAAGGGCCGCACGGCAAAGCCCGCCATATCAGCAACTTCGTGATACGCGAGCACAGCGAAACATCGATCGAGGATGCGAAGAGCGGTCAGGGCCGACGGCTGGTTCTCACGGGTGTTGCCGTCGAAGGTGTCGAAAAGACCGTGACTGCGACGCTCTACGAGCGCCATCCCGGCTTCGCGCTGGTCAGCGTCTCGTATCGCAATGTCGCGGCAGCGAGACTTGATCTTCGCGGGTGGGCCAACGGCGATGTCCGCGTGCCCGTGACCGGCCGACGCCGCGCACTCACGCCGGCCGCCTGGTGCTACTCGGGCGCATCGTACGAGGATCGCCGCGACTGGGTGCAGCCGGTCGAGCCCGGCTTCGCGCAGGACAATTTTCTCGGCATGGAAGCTTCCGACTACGGCGGCGGCACGCCCATCGTCGATGTCTGGCGACGCGACGGTGGGCTTGCGGTGGGCCATGTGGAGATGACGCCGAAGCGTGTCTCGCTGCCCGTGGCAGGACAACGCGGCGCCGTGCGGGTGGCCGTATCCGCTCGCGAGAAGCGCACACTCGCGCCGGGCGAGGTCTTCGAAACGCCGCGGACTTTCGTGGCGGTGCACGAAGGCGATTATTTCGCCGTGCTCTGCCGCTATCGAGAGTTCATGTCCGAACGCGGGCTTACGCCGGCGGTGCCCCCGCCACCGGCCTACGAACCGATCTGGTGTGCATGGGGCTACGAACGCGCCTGTACGACCGCGTTGATCGAAGGGACCTTGCCCAAGGTCAAGGCTCTGGGCCTCGCCTGGGCCGTCATCGACGACGGCTGGCAGGCGGCAATCGGCGATTGGAAGCCCAACGCCGCCAAGTATCCGAACGGCGAGGCCGACGTGCGCGAGCTCGTCGCACACATCGGCAGCGCCTCCCTCAAGTCACGGCTCTGGTACTGCCCGTTGTCGGTCGCGCCGGGGTCGGATTTCCTGCACGACCATGCCGACATGCTGCTCCTCGACCGCGACGGCGCTGTGCAGAAGATTTCCTGGTGGAACAGTTTTTATCTCTGTCCCGGATATCAACCGACCGTCGAGTACACTCAGGCGCTGGTTGCAAAGTTCATCGGCGACTGGGGTTTCGCCGGCCTCAAGATCGACGGCCAGCACCTGAACAACGTCGCGCCCTGTTACAACCCGGCGCACCGCCACGCCCGTCCGGAGGAATCCGTGGAGGGTCTGCAGACGTTTTTCCATGCGATCTACGAGACCGCGATGAACATCAATCCCGAGGCGGTGATCGAGCTGTGCCCCTGCGGCACAGGGTACTCGCCGTTCAATTTCCCCTCCATGAATCAGGCGCCTGCCTCGGACCCTGAATCCTCCTGGCAAGTCCGCCACAAGGGCAAGACGCTCAAAGCCCTCATGGGCCCGGGCGCCGCTTATGCGGGCGACCATGTCGAGCTCAGCGACGGCCACGACGACTTTGCCTCCACGGTCGGCATCGGCGCCGTCGTGTCGACGAAATTCACCTGGCCGGTGGACCCGAAGCCCAAGGATTCTTTTCTGCTCACGCCGGAAAAGGAACGTCGGTGGCGCCAATGGATCTCGCTCTACACAGAGAAGATGCTGCCGCTCGGAATCTATCGGGGCGAACTCTATGACATCGGCTTCGACCGTCCCGAGGCGCATGCCATCGAGAAGTCGGGCACATTTTACTATGCGTTCTTCGCCGACCGTTGGAGCGGAGCGCTCAGCCTGCGTGGTTTGCAATCCGGCACCTACCGCATTCGCGACTATGTCAACGATCGCGAGCTGGGAACGGTGTCGGGACCGCACGGTCGGCTCACGACGACGTTCGAGCGCTCTCTGCTGCTCGAGGCGACGCCTGCATGAATGTCGAGGACATTCGCGCACCGGAACGCGCCGACGGGGTTACCGAGCCCGGACTCTTGGTCGCGGAACGCCGGAACCGGATCGTGGAGCTCTTGCAAGCGCACGGCCGCGTGACCGTCGAAGAATTGGCGCTGCGGTTCGTGACCTCCGCCGTCACCGTCCGCACGGACCTCGCGGCGCTCGAGGCGGCCGGCGCGCTGCAGCGGACCCACGGCGGCGCACTGCTGCGACGGGACGATGATGACTTGTCCCTCAACGTCAAGCGTACGCTGCACCACGCCGAGAAGGTGCGTATCGCGCAGCTTGCCGCGACCCTCATCGAGGACGGCGAAACGATCATTCTCGACTCTGGAACCACCACGGCCGCGATAGCCCGGCAGATCCGCAAACTCGAGGGCCGCGCGATCAACGTCATCACGAATGCTCTGAACATCGCCGTGCTGCTCGCGGACGTGCCCTTCGTGCGGCTCATCATGCCGGGAGGCATGCTGCGGCCGGAATCGAACTCGCTCTCCGGGCACATGGCCGAAGCCGCCCTCGCCAGCCTGCAGGCGGATCGTCTGTTCCTCGGCGCGGACGGCCTCGATCCGGAGCGCGGTGTGATGACACCGCACCTGCCCGAGGCGCAGTTGAACGCGAAGATGATCGAAATCTCTCGCCAGGTGATCGTCGTGGCGGATTCCTCGAAGCTCATGCGGCGGAACGTGTCGCTGATCGCGCGCGTGGAGCAGTTGCACATGCTCATCACGGACAGCGGCGCACATCCGGAGGTGGTCGCGGAACTGGAAAGGCGGGGCGTGGATGTGCGGCTCACCTGATCGCCGCAGACCCTGGCGGCCGCTTACGGCTCGTGGCCGTAGACGATCTTGCCGCCCCACATGGTAAAGACGACCGTTGCTTTTTTCAGCTCTTGTGCCGGAATCGTCAGTACATCGCGGTCGATCAGCGCGAGGTCCGCGCGTTTGCCCACGGCGATCGATCCAATCTCGCTCAACTGGTTCAGCGCCTGCGCTGAATGCCGGGTGTAGGCGTACAGCATCGCCTCGCGCGGCATCCGTTCGGCCGCGTCGAGAACACCTTGCGGGCCCGAGCGCGTCTCGGCCTGAAACATCGCGGCGAAGGGGTTGGCCGTGCTCACCGGCCAGTCGCTCGCGCCGGCGATCTCCCCGCCGCTATCGAGTATGGATCTCGCCGGATACATCCAGCGGTCGATCGACGGATCGATATATGGCTTGACCTGCTCGTTCGTGCTCGGATCGGCCACCGCCCACAACAGCTGCAGATCCGCGATGACATCGAGCTGTCCGAATCTCGGAATGTCCTCGGGGTCGACGAACTGGGCATGCGTCAACGAATACGGAAGCTTCGAGTCGGGATAGGCCTTGCGCGCGGCCTCGAACGCGTCCAGGGAGGCCTTGACGGCCAAGTCTCCGATCGCATGAATATGCACGAGGAGCCCTCGGCGCGCCGCTTCCGTGACCAAGGCATTCATCTTCGCCGGCGTGAACAGTAATTCGCCGGATCGACCCGTGTTGACGTACGGCTTGGTGAGCGCGGCGGTCTGAGAGGGGATCTCGACGACGCCATCGGCGAACACCTTGAGACCGGGAATGATCAAATTCGGGACATCCTGGTACTTCGCGCGCAGCGCCTCGACGACGTCGATCTGCTCGTTGCCGAGATCGGGTTTCACGACCGGATAGGCCGCCACATGCGCGGTCAATTCGCCGCGCTGCGCGAGCGCCCGGTAGACCGGCAAGTACCCCGGCTCGTCGACGCGCGCGGGCACGGCCCCGCCAACCACGCCGCACACCGCAGCGTCGAGCCAGCCGGTGATTCCAAGCCCGTTCATGTAGTGCACCGCGGCCTCCCCGGCGCGCAGCATGGTTTCCGCCGACGGCACCGGTAGACTTTTGTCGAGCGTCACCTTGCAGGCGTCGACCATGAATCCATTCGGATTGAGGTCACCGTCCGTCCCGTAGCACTGCTGATCGTTCGACGGCAATCCTCGCAGATACTGAGCCGTGATACCCGCACGCGTACGGGCCGCCTTGTTTGCCCAGGCGGTGTGTCCGTCGGAGCCGTAGAGCACGATCGGCTGATCGGCAAAGGCGCCGCTGCTCAGCACCGCGTCGATGTCGGCCGCATGCGCCCAATAGCCTAAGTCGATGCCGTTGACGACCAGGACATCGCCCACGCGGCTGTCTTTCTTCTTGACGTGCCCGGCCACGAATTGGGTCAATGCGGGAATCGAGTCCTTGGTATCGGGATAGTTCGCCTGGATGAGCGTCAAACCGCCGCTAATTGGGTGCGCATGTCCGTCGATCATGCCGGGCATCAGGAATTTGCCCTTCAGATCGACCCTGCGTGCGGAAGGTCCCGCGATCTTCTCGACCGCCGCCAGGTCGCCCACGGCGATGATCCGGTCGCCGCGGATCGCCACCGCATTGGCGTAGGGATGATCGTACTCCGCGGTGAAAACCTGAGCGTGGTACAGAATCTCGGTCGCCGCAGCGTCATCCGCCGCGCGCGCGGCGCTCGACGCGACAGCGACGAGCAACCCGCAGAGGCACGAAACCCAGTAGCCTTGTGTTCGAGTCGCACGAGTCATTCCATCCCCTTGACCGCCTTTGGACGTGACGCCGGTTTTCATCGCTCCGGACTATACTTTTTCCGAATACGGAAATCTGAACTGTCGACGGATGACATCGGTCAGCAGCTCTTGAACCGCGCGGTGTGCCTGATCGATTGCCGCTTGGGTCAGACAAGTGGCGGCAGAGTCGGAGTTCGCGATGGCGATGCGCCCGAAGCGCTTGCGGCCCACGATCCAAGGGAGCTCCTCATCGGACCAGTCCGGATCAAACAGCGAGTTTTGTCCGGCCGCATAACCATGCGGCCACCGATTGACCGTGATGGCTTCGATGTCTCGCGCCGGATCGAAGCCACCGTCGACCAGCGTGCGGGCAAGCTGGTCTCGAGTTTCGCGCTCGAAGGTCTCGAACGGCGTTTGCAGAAGCTCGGCCCGTCCCGCTCTTGCTTGGTCGCGAGCCGTCAGTCCCGGCTTCAGCACCACGCGCTCCATATGCACGATCATCGGGTCATCAGGTGTACGCGGGCACTGATAGGTGCCCACACTGATGGGATAATCCAGCTCGAATGTGTGATAAAAGCCGCCAGGGCTTTCTACGCTCCATATCCCGAGCTTGTGGAAGGCTCTCCAGTTGCGAAGCAAGACATTGGTATAGACGAGCGGCAGTCTGACAGCCATGTGCAAGGCATCTTTCTGCTGTTGAGGAATCTCGGGGCACAGATAGGGAATCATCGCGTTGTTGCACGCCATCACGCAGGTGCCGGCGAGCACCCGATAGGGTTTCCCGCCGCGCAGGTAGGTGATGTCAACCTCGCGCGCGCGG
>Ga0116231_10012682_pt1 | contig 12249 bp, 9 predicted proteins | sample S1TSphgellanicum_2_FD_89695 | JGI IMG/M metagenome (GOLD analysis project Ga0116231, IMG submission 89695) | Host-associated microbial communities from peat moss isolated from Minnesota, USA - S1T2_Fd - Sphagnum magellanicum MG | ecosystem: Host-associated > Plants > Peat moss > Unclassified... | reverse complement strand
TGGTGTGCCTATAACACATTTACAACATCATAATAAACATGAATACAATATTGATTCACTATTGAATATCCAATTTGCAACTGTGTTGTTGCAACATTACATCACCTACCTTCAACAACACAAGCAGTACAAATACAATGTTGGGAAAATATGATTATAACATAGATACAATAACATAAACAACAAGAATACAACATTGAGTCAATATTGAATATCTAGTTTGTAACTATGTTGTTGCAACATTGCATCCCCTATGTTCAACAATGCACATGCAATGCAAATATGATGTTGAAAAAAAATGAGTACAACATAAATACAAAATATAGACAACATGAATACAATATATAATCAATACAATAATAGAGTTTGTAACCATATTGAAACAACATTGTTTCATTTACAACTAAAAATGCATATCCAATACAATCATAATACTAATGCAATATCATTACAATATGGACATAATGTGAATACAACATGTCAAACAACATAAATACAATGCAAATATGCTGCTACATCAATTATCATTGAAACAATACCAAAATTAAATCAATACAATCTAAATTGTTTCAATGCCTATTTTACACGAACAAAGCATTAAACCTTGGACATCTTGTAAAAGTATTGTGAAAGCATTTAAATAGCACTAATACAAAGGGGTCCCCGCTTTGTGATGGTGTGTCCCAAAAAAAAACCTTTAACCCCATCAAATTCCAAAACTACATCCTAAATTCATTTTCCTTCCAAAAGTAATTGAAAATCAAATGATCAACAATTTTAATCTTATCTAGCTAATCAAATGTCTAATGTTTCATTGCATCCCTACCATTCACTAATTAATCACTACCTTGTTGAATTTGTTCTATTCACTAGGTAACATTACATTCCTTCCATTCTAGATTTCGTCCTCATAATCCTTGCTTTAGCCATCCTTCAAATCACTGTGTCATTCGTTTATGGGTTGATATGTTCTTCTTGAATTATTGGTATTTCTACCTACTTTTCAATTTGTTTTCCTTGATAGCCCTTAACTTCTACACTCATTTGAAGAACTAAAGCTTTAGGTAGTGTTGTTGCTGTACCTTGTTGGTTTGACTCTTGTGCATGCTCCACAACTTGTTCCACACCTTCAACTAACTCCCTTTGGGCACTAGTATCATCAGCTACTAATTTTGTCTCATGTTGTGAAACTTTCTATGCTCATTCCTTAGCTTCCACATTTGGAGTATCATGTTTTCCTCCTCTTAAATTTTGTGGTTCTTCTACATGTTTCTCTTTTGTTACTCCATTGCACCCAACTTCCTCCACCTCTTACACTAGACTAGATGGTTCTGAACTATCTAGACTACGATATATAAAAGCTAGAAAAACATTATTAAAGACATTTAAATGTCTTTTATATGCTTCCTCATCCTTTCAATGTGCAACCATATTTTTCTGCATTTCCTCTTTGTATTATGCTTATGTTGGCTCCCACCATTCACTAGGTTTAACATTTGATTCATCCATTTGTTGTTTGGTACATATTATGGAATAACATTGTACTAATTCATCATATTTTTCCAATTTGTTATTGACATAGAATGGATCCAAATATTTATTCTTCTCCATCAAATTGTCCAACTTTGATTAGGTTTTAACCATTTCTTTCTATAGTGCAAACTCTTCCATGACTACTTCCTCTTTCTCTTACTTTGCCTTCTATCTGCGGAACTCCTTTCTTGTAAGCATATTTTTCATGTATAAAATTTATATAGTCATCTTTTCAATTGCTTGATTTCTAGTTTCATGTTCTTACAACCATTTTTTTTTACCCCTAATCTTTCATTCTTATGTTTATACTTTATCAATGTTTTTTGGTACACATGGTCTACATCATTCCATCCATCCTCTTTTGGCATTCTTGTTGTAGAGTTTCCATTCAACCATCCTCCTTTTCAACTCCTTATTTTATGTGATTAGCTTTAACATTTTTGCATCGATTCTCTCTTCCATTTTCATCTTCTGTTTTTTTCCAATTTGTTGTACGTTTTCAATTTTTTATATTCCTCATATCTTTCCTATTCTTGCTTCATTTGTTTCAATAATCCCTATTTTTCTCCTTTCGCTCTAGTTAATCTGGTTTTTAGTGATTGGATTAAACCCAAATTACCCATCTTCATACTAACAATCGCCATTGCTTAAAACATTTTGGCAATTATGTTATTTTCCAACATCGTTTCTACCATCTTTTTTACAGATTTAGGTGTTAAGTTATATCAAGTCTCTTCTTTATTCTAATGACATCCCCTTGTCCTTCATCCATAACCCCATATCCATTTCCAACATCTTCCCTTTTGCTAATCTTAGCACTATGGCAGGTGGTCTACACTTAGTAAATGATGGTTTGAATACCATTGTCTGTGGTACCTAAAGTGGATGTGGTTATTGTTGATCCATTGGTGGTTATGTTACTTGTACCTCCAACATAACCTCCTCATGGACCTCCATTTGAGCATGAAAATCGTAAATATCATCCATTACATCATGCTACATTTATTTTTGTTGTTCTTGTAGTGTTACTATCACCTAAAATGATTTGCTCCTTTCTGATTTGATTTGCCACAAGAAAAAATATTGTCATTTTCCACCCCCACAGTACAACTATTATTCGATTTGATTACATTTGGCCATCTTAAGTTTGCAAGTGGCTTGTTGCATTAATTAATGATCAATATTGTTCATAGTTGTTATGTTCACTATGTTGTTCACTTATGAGTATAATTTGGACCTTATTTAAATTTTTAATAATTTCAAACTATTGACATGAAAATTGAAATAGCTTTTAACTTTATTTGCATAATCCATTATAATGGGTTAGTGATTTTTTTGACATTTCTTCAACTATAAACATGGTACATGAGTTGAATCATTAATTTTTAGCATGTTGAAACCATTACTTAAAAATTACATTTTGCACTTATCATAATTTATGAAAACACATGCAATAATTTTAAAGCTCATTTTATATTGAAATGAATTAATGATTTTTTTCACATCTTTTCAATTATTAGAGTTGAACCATTCATTTTTAATACATTAAAACCATTACTCAAAATTACATCTTGCACTTATTATAATATACCAAAACACATGCAACTTAATATTTTGCAATTATACTTAAATGGTTTAGTGAAAATTTTTATGTTTCTTGAATTATTAACATTTTTACATGAGTCAAATCATCCACTTTGAGCTTATTAAAATCACTATTTAAACATTGCATATTGCACTTACTAATATATATTGAAACACACATAATAATTTCATGCTTCACATTTATATTTGAATGGGTTAATGATTAGGTGAAAATGTTCATGCATCTAAAGTTTAGGATGCATGTAGACTTCTAAATCACAATTTTTTCATATATTAAATTCTTGTACATTTATGTAAATTAGAATATATTTTTTTCCTCTAATTTTTTTAAAGCATCATGGATAAGTTTATTATTATGAATGCTCATGATTCCACACCAAAAAAACCCCAAAAGTAATCTTTAATTTTTTTCCCATTTTTTAATCTTGATTTATGAAAAAATCCAATTAAAAAAAATGATTTTTAAAAAAAAAAGTATTATTTTGATTATTATTATGAAAAAATAAATACTTTATGCTTATTATTTTTATTTTAACATTGTTTATCAAAAAATTAAGCTTGTTTTGTTATGGGTTAATGTTTAAATATTTAGAGATGAATTACAAATTTTCATTTAAAAACTAAAATAATAAATTATAAATGGTGACATCAATTTTTATTTTTATTTTTATTTTTCAATTTTGTAATTTTCTTCAAGATTATCCACAAGAAAATTTTGCCATGTTTTGGTTATAATCCATATATGGAACTACAATTTTGTTAAAATATTTTTATATTTTGGCTACAAGTCTTAAAACCCATTGTAGAATTATAACATTTAAAAATATATAAAAATGTAAATATATTTTAAAAATATTTTGTTGATGTTGATGGCCCTTCTTATGTTTGCAAAAAAGTTGAAATTCATCACAAAACAAAATTCAGTTACATCATTAATATTTATTTTAGATTTTCAAAAAAATTGGATACGATTTATAATGATTTCAAAGATTAAACTTAAATTTTTTTGAAATAAATTCGATGTTGGAATTGTTTATGTGTTTAAGGTTGGAATTATTAGGATTATTTTAAAATTTTATTCATTAAAATAACCTTTTTTCTTTGAAATTTGCGATCTCAAATTTTTGGCAATTTTTTTGTTGTTTACATTTTTTCTTGAATTTTCACTATTTTTTCTTTTTTTTCTCAACAAGAATTGCCAAGTTAGAAAGATTCAGAACCAAAAAAACATATTGGTTATAGAGGGGGGGGTGGGAGTAATTCAACTATTTAAACTTAAAATTTCATCAAATTAAATTTCTTTTATTTAAAAAAGGAAAATTAATGTAAAATATATTTTTACATCATTAAAAAATAATAATATGTTGCGAATTTTTTCAAAATAATGTAATTAATCATTTGTATTAGTGTATGATTCATTTTGTTAAACAAATATGGTCTTAATAATTAAATGGTTATTTTTACTACTTAATTGATGTTTTTTCTTGTGGTCAATTTTTTCCAATTTAAAGGCAACAAAATTAAGAAAGGATTCTTTTGAAAGAAGTTTTTTGTCAATTTTTTAATGTATATTGTCGAATTTTTACAATAAAATATAATAAGTAATCATAATATGGAAAGATTTAAACAAGTTTCCAACTACACTACTTATCTATAACCAAATGTGGCAATCTTAATATGGATGACTACCATTTTAGCAACATTGCAAAAATAAATAAATGATTTGTACTTAATCATATTGAGAAATTAAAACTTTTAATTCTACAAAAATTGGACATATTTTATGTAATGAAGGTAAAATTGTAAAAGATTGTAAGAATGCATTTTTGAATTGACATTAAATTTACAAAGATTTCAGGTCAATTTAAACAAAAAGATATTTGTAGATTTATTCATGACATGCAATTTCAAGTTATTTTTTTATCCTTTAAGTTTGAATTTTGTAAATTTTATATATAATACATTATCACGTAAGCTTCAAGATCATGTTTTCATTTGTAGCATTTGAATAAATTTTGAAAAAGAAAACACCTGTTAAATTTTGAAGTTCCTAAACAATTTCATGCCAAACACAAGAAAATTAAACTTTTTCTACTTTGTTATAAAGTTTTAAAATAGTTTGGTGGTTAAGACCTTGGTGTGCTTCCATGAAGTCTTGGGTTCAATCCTTAATGAATCTATGCATTAACGTACCTTGTACAAATGTAATGAATGTTAACATAGATTTAGAAAATGAAATTTGAACATTATATGATGTGCAAAGGTTTGGTATGGGATTTTGAAATTGAACATGCTCTTGAAAGTGAAGATATGCAAACATTTGGAAATATGTACATATATGTACTTTCGGGGGCGAATAACTCTAGAAAAAAGTTTTTAATGATATGAAAATTTGTCAAACATCAGTGTTGACAAGTTTTTTTGCACTCCATGTATTCCTTGTTGTGCACACTTAGAAATACCTTATATTGAAGCTATGTTTTCAAAGCATCATTTGTATCATGCATCATAAGAAAGAACATCAAATTTGTGTAGAGGTTATAGTGATGTGTGTCAACAACTTTGTATTGCAAATCCATTGTATATTTGTCAAAAACTCTTTCATTTGAGAAGGAAACAATTTCATGCATAGTTCTCATGTAGAAATAACACAACAATGACTCAGTTGTCAAATTTTCAAAAGGTCATAAGTTATGTGAAATGGTTTGGTAGTAGAATGAAGATGCAATTTGAGAGTGAATTTAGGTATGCAATAAAAGAAGGTTCCAAGCCAAGTTACTCATGTCACGAAATTTCACAACAAAGGTATATGTATTGCTTTTGAGATACAAAATATTTTAAGTTTGAGGATACTAAATATATTTGGGTTATTTGATTGGCATTGTAGGAATAGCATTGCAAACTTTTCAAAGATCGATAATGTGTTTGGGATAAGTAGAGAGGCCTAATTTGGGAAAGTGAAAATGTATGGTGTGAATCATGGTGACATGATCTACCTTTGACATTGTCATGTATGTGTTTTGAGTGGTTGCATGAGAGTTGAGTGAGCCACTCAAGCTCCTCATCTTTTGGTTAAACTACGACCATTTTGACACCTTTTCTTCAATTAAACTCACCTTTTAAAATAAAATAACAATAAAGAGCTTTATTCCTTGTCCATATTCCTCACTGTCTTTCGTGACACCAGTACTCCTGTTGCAAAGCTTTTGTTTTTTATGAATATAAATAAATATAAAGCAATATACCCAAGCCCATCGGTTGTCTTAGAGTGATCACAAAGAGATTTTTTGGCTCACCTCTTGAGAACGAAACCATGGATGCCCTCTTTCCATACCCATATTGCAAAGCTTTTTTGAATGCATAGATAAATATAAAACAATCTAGCCAAGCTCATCTATTTTTCAAGCATGATAACAAAAAAGCTTTTTTGCTTAACCTCTTGAGAATGAACAATCCACCTTTTATGACATTCATAACCCGTGTTGCAAAGCTTTTCTTTGAATACATAGACAAATGTAAAGCAATATAACCATGCCTGTATACTTTTCCATTTCCAGAGTGATCACAAAGATATTTTATGCTTACATCTTGTTAATAGGCCATTTGTACTTGGAACAAAAAGACACTTCCTCTTCTTTTTGATCCAAGAACGGGTTTGTGATTCAACCTTCCCATTTCCACCCAATAAGGTGTATTTTAAGAGCATGACCTTTTGAGGACAAAGTGGGCTTCAAAAACCTCCCCAAGTTTCAATAACAAGCTTTCCAAAGGCAGAAACAACAAAAACCAAGCTTTTAAACTTTCATTCTAGGTTTCATATCTTGTAGGTTGATCTTTGTTTCAAGAGTTCAGTGTTTTTCTCACATTCTTACAGACTTGGGTGAGATTACAGGATGAAAGACCTGCAACAAAAGTGGGATAACAACCAACTCCAGATGTGATCATGACAAGCAATGCAGTAAATGATCAGTGTCCAGGGACTGTATACTAAATACAACACTCTTTATCCCTCAGCAAAATTAGAAAGCAAACTCCATGTCCATATTGTCATCTATCACCAGTAGTACACACACATGAGCTTGACAAAAGCTTGTTATAATGCTAAGTGATTTCCACAGGAAAACAGGCATGACTAGAATCAAAGAACCTCTGAAAACTATTCATCTGCTGATGGTTCACTATGCCTGTGCTGGATGCAACTTACATTTATGTTCAGTACAGATAGTTTCTGATCAACAGTGTGCATAGAATCATCCCTGGATCCTCACACTTGATCAATCTTTCTACCAAAAAAAGTATAAGTACAATCAAGTTTGCACCAGCCCATACTGAGCTGCAACACCAAGAAGTTTCTGTCTGACTTCTTCAGTCTCCATCATCCCCCAGTTCTTGATCTGCATACATTGATCAACACTCTGAGTCAGCTTAAGAAACTATGATCCTGAGAAGATGAAAGACCTGTGTATATATTAAAATTCATGGCCTCCTAAATGAATTGATTGCTTTTAAATATTGCTTATAGTTAGTCCGCTGCTGATGAGCTATAATGCTTCATGGGTTGATCATTCTGAGCAATTTGATTGCAAGGAATTTGTCGCTCTACTGCTGGCACACATAAGGCATATGCAGTTTGCAAGAGAAGTTTCCCATCTCTGTTACTGCTAATATTGAAATTGATCTTTGAAGTTGATTATCTACATCAAGTGCTTCTGGGCATACATGAGGTCTGAGGCAGTGCACACATACCTGTGCAACAAATGTATTTAGGATGTTGTCTTGAAAGGATGTATGGTGAGCATTGACAACATCAATGCCCAATGACTCCAAGGCTTGCATGAGCTGCACAAGCACACCATGTCCTTTCTGACATAAGATGCGCAGATGATATGTCTGGTCCTCCAATCTTGCAACCTCCACCTGAAAGGAAAAAGGCACAAGTAAGGCTTGCATTCAAAATGGATGCACATGAACATATGACATTACACTGATGATTCTATGAAACAAAAGGATGATAATTGTTCACAAGGTAGAAATAACTCACATGAAGAATCTTCTTCTTCCCTGAACAGAATTGAGAAGCAGGATTTTCAGTTTTCATCTTTGACGACTTGTGGTTGGTGATGTCTGCATTGAGAGAAGCAATCTTAGCCGGCTCGCCTGTGTTTCCATCATAAAGGTTGATGACAGTAATCCCTGCTGCATCTTCCGCAGTGATATCCGTGCTAATTGAGCCTGAGTCATCTCCCCCTGATCCACAGCACTCGCTTTCCAGATTTGAGCTCTCCAAGTTCTCCATTTCTTCCACTTCCTTTTTAAGCTCTTGAACATAATTTACAGCATCACCTATAATAGACGCCTTGTCCATCTGAGAAAGGGAGAAACACTTATGTGTGTTAGTGACAATGCCTGCAAGTGGATCAGAAAACTTGATACTCTTGAAGAATGATGATTGACTCTACCTTGCTGATCTTTGGAACCAAAGCCCGCAAAGAGTAGAGTCCTTCATTGAGTTTCTTCCTGCGCTTGCGTTCTGATACAAGGTTTTTAGATGCACTGTTCCGTGTTGCAAGCTGTGATCTGGCTTTGCCACACTTCTTGAGCTCCCCACTGCAGTCTGATGATTCTGCTTGCCAGTTAGCTTCCACATTCAACTCAAGATCATTTGCCAAACCATTATCCAAAGGCAAACTCAAACTAGCAGGAGTGTGTGCATCCTTCAGGTTCAACTTTGAAACCCCCCTTGCAGAACCAGCTGTTGCCTTATCAAGCTCTGTTGCAGATATAGAAATGGATGTCAGGGATTTGGAAGCCACAGGCTTAAGTTCATTCCATTCTGGCATTGTCTGGGGTTTGACATTCTCTGAAAGTATATGTGGCATGTTGTTTGATGCACTTCCAGCAAATGATGCAAGAATGCCCTTCGAATCCTGCATACTAATCCCATTTGAGAGCTCGTGAAGCATAAAAAGGGGATCCATTGACTTTGAGGTCACCAGCCATGGCTTGGATTCCTGAGCAGGGAAGTCCAAGTGGTAGTTACCACCTGCCTCTGTCACTGTCGCCAGATGAGGCTGCCCAATGGTTGTGTGGTGTTCATTTAGGCACTGATGGCCAGAAACAAGAGTGTTGATGCAGCCTACCTGGGAATGTCCAGCAGGGAAAACCACTGATGGATGCAGCACATCAAAGGAGCCAATACTGCTCTTGCAATCCAACCACCCCGCAGCAGATTCCTGGCTTCCTCCTCTCATTGCCTTTTTGTTCCTCCACACCTCTATGCGAGTTGGATCAAGGATACACACAAAACTATAAAGAACCAAAATCCACCCACGGAAAAAAGTAGCCTCGAAAAAAATTCCCTCTCACTCCCATTTCATCTGCAACAATAACAACTGCAAACAGCTCTTTAATTGTCAAAAAAAATCCACACACACTCTACTAAAGAAGATCTCACATGGTTCACCTCTGCATCGAACATGGAACTAAATGAGACATGATGAGAAACAAACAAACCTTCACTATAAATGAGGGTTATGCTTTTCATAAGCAATCATCAATCAGCTCCAAGTCAGTTTTCTAGATTTCTAGGATGTTGCATCAACCATGGAACTTAATGAGATATGATGAACAACAACAAACAAAACTTTCATTGCAATCAAGTGTTTTACCTCATGATCATCAATCAGCTCCAAATCAGTACTTTTCAAGATTTCTAGGTCTAAAACTGCATCCACTAAATGAGAACTAAAGAGATATGATGAAAAAAAAACAAACAAAAAAACCTTCATTGCAAGAGTTTTGCTTTATGAATATCATCAACAGCTCCAAATCAGTTTTCGACATTGCTACGTCTGCTTCTTCTTCTTCTTCTTCGAAAACAGACTTGAAGAGGTATGATCTGAAAACGGACTTGAAGATGTATGATCTGAAAGCTTGCAAAACACACACACACACACACACAAAGCAAAACAAAAAAAATTTATTACCTGGCCCTGCATGCCCTGAATCACAACAACAGGAATGCAGTCCACCAGGCGCGGAGTCCGATCGAATCCAATTTCTCTTCACCAAACTGCGGACCATTTGTTGTGGCAACATTTCAGCAAACTGGAGCTTCTTCTTGCTCCCTTTTCGTTTTGGAAGATGATCCTTGAGGAAACAGTAAGCCCACCAAGCGATGCCTTCGACGTTGCTTGTGTCCTCGACGTCCGATTTTAGGGTTTCAAGGAGGAAAAAATTCCCCCCCTACCCCTACCCCTCGCCCCCAATAGCCTCCAAAAAAAGGCTTCTTGTCCTTTTGTGATTTTTACTTTCTCTTGTGAACATGTGATTCTAAGGGGACTTACTTTAGTTTTGCCTTTTCAAAAAAAATAAAAATCTTTGGTCTTATTATTAGTCCAGTCTTTTTTTGGGTGGTTCAGTGGGGTCCAGGGCGAATTGAACCCCCACATTGGGATCATGGTAAAAACCCCCAAAACCCATTTAAATGGTCATATTAAGCCCCAAAAATAATAATACTTTATTGGGCCAGTTCAGTGGCACCCAGGATTGGTTTTATTACACGAAGTTGTTTTTTACATCTTGCATCCTGAAAGCAAAAATGACCCAAGAAAAAGAATAAAACTTTTGGACATGTCCTTGGACATAATACAAACACAAAGCGACAACTAATGTGCCAAACCTTGTCTTGTCTATAAAATAGCACTTATAACACATTGAATTTGTTAATTCACTCAAGAAGACCTAAGAAACCCAATTTAGACCACCAAATCCAACAATCCCTCCCATTGACATGACCAAAACCAATAAATGAATAAATAAATCATCAGGCCTACACACAACCCTATTCTGTTTCACATTGAAATTAATGGTACATTTTTAGCATTGGTACCATTGGTCCTCTAAAGTTTTCACAAAACTTAACAAGCCCTACAACACACATTTAATTGATTAATTCACTCAAAATAACTAAGGAAATAAATTCAGATCACCAAATCCAGCATTTTCATTGCCCATATGACACATTTAAATAATAGTTCACTCAAGATAAATTCTTTAAAAAATAATTCAGAGCATCAAATTCAAACTAGCAACTGGTAAAATAGGAAATATTCCATACATTTAAATAAATATATTAGGGTTTAGGGTTTATAGGGTATATATATAAACTCAAAGTGCATAGTGACACTTGGTGAACACAATAACACCTGGTGAGCATTCATCAAAATGTGGGACCAAAAGCAAGGCTACATTGTTTGTAGCTTGTTGAGGTAGAAAAAGGAAAATCCTGACTTCCACTTCCCAAAGAGTCCCAATATCAAAATCTTATCAGGATTGAAGGCTTCTTTTTTTTTGGGATTCCTTTTGAAATTAAAAAAAATTAAAAATTAAAAAAATATTTTTTTTCTTTGTTTTTTTCTTGCATGTTGGTTTGTTTTCTTGCAATAAAGTTTGGCAGATATTTAGGCTGTTGTGGTCAATTGACATTTAGAAAAGAGAGATATCAAGTGTGCATCTTGTCATGAATTGGCCAGTTCCCTTCACTTCTTGTAACAGGTTTTTATTTTTTATTTTTTATTTTAATAAATAAATAAATAAATATTATAATAAATAATTTAAATTTAATTAAATATTTTTTGGTGTTCTTAGAGGGTTTAGGGTTTTGCTTCTAAGGTAAATGTTAAATTTAGACATAGAAGCCATGATTTAGTTTTAGGAAGAGACATTTACAATGTTTTATGAATAGGTTTAGGCCCAAGGAATGGGTGTCTTTGAGAAATAAGTGCCCACCCAAGGGGGAGGTGAGGGGGTGCTTATTTTACAAACACATTGCTCCAAGGGTGTTTAGTACTAGCAGAATTTATTTATTTATTTATCCAAGTATCACAGGAATTTTAGAAAAAAGATATAGGGCATTTCAAAAAATAAAACATCCATGCCTTTTTTTTGCAAAGGAAAAATCATGTTTTTAATATGCCCTCCATATACACTAGAAATCTTTTGTTGGTGCTTTACAATTGAAAATAATAGTGTTACATAATAGGTGAAACTACAAGAAATAAAACTACATGTAATAGTTTTTTTTTTTTTTTTTTTTTTAAGAGTCAAGGT
>Ga0116231_10012681_pt1 | contig 12249 bp, 7 predicted proteins | sample S1TSphgellanicum_2_FD_89695 | JGI IMG/M metagenome (GOLD analysis project Ga0116231, IMG submission 89695) | Host-associated microbial communities from peat moss isolated from Minnesota, USA - S1T2_Fd - Sphagnum magellanicum MG | ecosystem: Host-associated > Plants > Peat moss > Unclassified... | reverse complement strand
TCATAACATTCTTTACCCGCGAATGTTTACCAAATTACACTGGTTGATCTATAAAATTCTTTAAAATTCTTGCTTCTTTGGGCTTCCATAACATTCTCGCACCAAGAATGTCATAACTATGTTCACAAAACTTTCAAGTTAAAGTTTAGCCCTTACAAGCCTTGTTATTTAATGTTTTCCACCAGACCAAATGTTGAACATGTGAAATATCTTGCAAGCTAAACAAATTTTCGGGTAATGCCATTAAACCATTAGATTAAACCTTGGTGACATGATACAAGGCTCATGAACTCCTACAAGGAAAAACTGATAACCAGATGCATAATTGATGATTTATTCCAAATAGGAAAAAAATAGAAGAACAAAATAAACCCCAAAGAGATTGAAATTAGTCATTTGTTCAATGATGAGATTGAAGGCACCCATGTACATCCATATCAATAATGACTTGAAACTTGGGAGGAACTTTAATAGCTGAAATGATACCAAGATTTTGTGTCCACAATCAACTTCCTTACTTCACTAATAGATGGGGTCTCCAAGCATTTAACAACTATAACATTGGCAGCCATCAATCATGATTATGATACCTATGACTCTGAGGCTTTGCCATGGTCTATAGAGACATCAAGAAGCATTATAGGGGCCAATAAAACAATTGATAGGAAAAAATTCCTCATTGGAGAAGTCAAAGCATCACTAACTACATTAGATACACGTCCCTAGATATCAAACACTTTTAGCTCTTATTAGAAAACTTTGTGATAAAATTATTTTAACATTCATTATCATGTCATGTGAATGATGAGAACCAAAAATCACTTTGATCAGTAAGTAAGACAAGGAAAACAACCATAGTCCATTGATTCCATGCCATGCATATGCCATTCTCATTTGCAACCAATGCATTAATGAAGAGTCTTTTGTTGAAGACATGAACCATTTGTATGTAGGTAGAGAAAAAATAGAGGGCTTTCAAAACCTCCATGAAACCATGCATTCCAACAACATCTGGTTAAACATGATAATCCTCTTAAACTCATCACTGATGTCTAGCTTGTGTGGATCAAACAACAAAATAACCATGTCACACTTAGTTGCAAACCTATAACTCATAGCTCCTTTGTGTGCGTTGTTTCTTACTAAATAGTACCCTAGGTGTGTCAACAAAGAACTGTTACAACCTTGGTTTCCATTAGCCCACCTTTGCTTACACATACATGGATTTGCCAAAAGCTTTTACATATCCCATTATAGAATTTCAAAAGAATTGTCAACAACTTACAGCACGTGGCGTTTGGATGCATTCAAACTTAGAGAGGAACACCCCACCAAACTTAATTAGACCAATGAATTGCATGTTTCCTTGTATTGCAACTGTGTTGCCTGGTATATTGCGTTCAACTCCACCTTCTTGAGTCCCCCACTAGAGATTTCAACAAGATTACCTAAGTGTTTTGCACCACAACTACAAATAGGGATGCAAGAAGGATGGAAAGGGTGGTTATAATGAGAGACTGAATATCTCTAATGGTTTTCAAACTTCTAAGGATTTAACATCTCATCCTAATTAATTCCCCCAAACATAAATAAAAACATATTATTGTAGCAAACAGTGCACCCACCATAACCCTAAACAAACCAAGTTGTTGTAGGCTTTGGTCCAACATAGGCTCCTTGCAAATTAGCACATATTATCAACACTATGATGTGTGAATCCATTGTGAAGACACAAATTTCAAAAATATCAACTATCAAGAGAAGGAACCAAGGGGAACTAAACTCTTCATTTTCTAGGGTAGCTTGTGCCCAGAAGGTGTTTGGTGAAGGTCATCTTGCCTATTGAATACTAACCTAATAGCATCACCGAGGGTTTTGCATCAAGGTTGCTCTTAGTCTGCACATACCACAAGAATGTAACAAGTCTTTGAATGTTACCAACTCAATCTACAAAAGGCTTGCACCACCATCAACAACAAGTACAACCATGATTAGGGAGAATGGTAGTAGTTGTAGACCAACATTGTTAGGGCAAAGCCATGAAAGCAATATGCAATCTCCAAGGGCTTCAACTTTTCAAAGTACAATTTTTTTAGTCCATCAACTATGGATGTGACTAATGTTGTTAGAAAAACCTACAACCAAATTGCAATATTTGAATTAGCAAATAAAAGCTCCACATCCAGCCCTTCCCACAAAAACTTCCAAAAGTAGTCGAATTCATCTATGATGTGGTAGATGTTGACCGAGCTCCAATATGTGCTAATGTTGAAATTGTGTAATTTTGCACTAAACACTTCCACGTTTAATGTAGCATTGCCTTGAATGCCATTGGAAGATCAACTACTAAACACAACATGTCCCACACTGATGCAAATGTGCATTAAAAAAAAGGTAATTTGGCAACTGAAAAGCTTTAAGGTGCATGACAGAAAGCAGAGCCTGGAACATAAAAAGCATATATTAAATCCGCATGGAGTGGATGCATCTTAGTTACAAAAAGGAAAACGGGTGTTTATTTATAATTCCCATTTGATAATCACTAGCAAGGGCTAGGTTTGGGTCCCAATTTATGATTAGCTAGTCCCATGGACAAGAATCATGTACCTTCATTGACATGACCATGTCTTCATTCAACCTTCTATGGGTGTATAATAATTTACTTTCCAATTCCATCTTTCAAGTTCTATATCTTCAAAAAAACTCTCGTTCACAAATATCCCAGTCCTGAGTTCCCCTATTTTTCTCTTTGCCATGATCAACTAATGATGTAGGTTTTTGTTCTCAAATTCCAAAGTGTTGATGATTGCGAACGAGGAACTTGTTGAAGTTGTAGTAACATCCTTAGAATCTACCAAGTTGTTTTTCATGAACTGTAGTTGCGCAATCATTGAATTAAAACCTTATTCCCTAAACAAAACTTGTCCAATGCGAAGCACAACTTGTTAACGAAAGTTTTAGAGCTTACTAAATTGCTAGCTATTTCTTAGAGTTGCAAAATTGTTGATTGAAGTTGGTTGTGGGGAGGTTCATCACACTGCTTAATGTCCATTGTCAAGAGGCATTTAGTGGCAATGAAATAAAATTGTTCATCATCATTTAGTTCTATAGAATCACCATCCTACAGCTGATAAAGTTTAGTAATAAGGTAGTCTATGAAACAAAAGCAGAAGATGAAAACCCAAATCAACTGCCATTGAACTCTCCTACTAAACATGTGAGAAGAAACATATGTCCTCCTAAGATGCTGAAACCTTCAACTCAATTTCTCACATGCATGTGCACACACCTGGGTCGCAAAGAAATGCGCAAATTAAGAAACAACAAAGTACATCAAATTTAGGCCTTGACATTCCAAGCGGACTTCACCTTTTTAAACTTGAACAAGTATTTGATGTCTACTGCAAAAGTTCTGCACCTTTTCCAAAACTGGAAAATTGTTGCACCCAAGCCATGTTTTTCCTTCTCCAAGAACCTACAAAGAACCCAACAATAAGCAAAAGCGAACAATGATTAGTAGAGGCAATTAAGCCTTAGGCTTATTTCTACCTCCATGCTGATCTCTCATGCACTTGAAAAATAATAACCAATAAGCCTTATAAATTTTATATAACAAAGTTATCCTTGGTGGTACCACTAGGAATGTCACACCCCAAATTTTTGTGACCCATCCAACTTCAGGACAACATAGGACTACCCAAGTCATGTAGAATTCAAAACTCTAATTAGATTTACAAAAAATTGTGTTTTGATGTGGAAAATGAATGCATAAGGAAAAAATTTCATGAGTGTCACATGAAGGATTTTTTTATCAAGAACACAAAAGGAACCTATTTTTTGGGAATTTTTCTTGGATGTTAATTTTTGAGAACACTTCAAATGCCAACCTACTTGATGTCTTTTATAGATAATTGATTGAATCAATTTTGATTTAGTTATGAATATTTGAAATCAAGATTGTGAAGCCTTAAAGGGCCATTGATGTCAAGAACACAAATGATAACTATTTTCACCTTTTATTGTTTTAATGACTAGTTTGGATCATTTCCTTGTGCATGTAATAAATAAAAAAGAAAAAATAACTATTGTGTAAGTGTAAGGACACTTAAAAGAAAAAAGTTAGGAATTGGGTCAGGAATGGGTCAATAATGGTTTAGGAATCAAAATGTTAATGCATATTATATGTTTTTGGGTGTTCATTATTTTTCATGAGTGTATGCATAGGTGGGGAACACATAGCCCACCTAGTCCAATCAAATAAACAGATGTATAAGTAGATGAAATTTTATTTTAAAAATTAGGTTCAACTTTCATGTGATTTTGGTAAGGTGGTTCCTAGTGGTACCACCCAAGGAAAAGTTTGTCGTATAATGCTCATACCGCCTAGAGCGCTCCTCATTTTACAACAAACTTCCATCATTTAGTTAGAGAAAAGGAACACCATAGATGGGCTAAGAGGTGGCCGCAACACGACTTGGGGGGGAGGTATCCACCACCAAGCAAGTTGTCGAATTGCACCAGAATTATCTTTCACGACTTAATAGCAATGGTGCGCCAAAAGGTCCCCAAATCAAGTTTCCAGAAACCAATAACAATAATGCCTTCCATGGAACTAACAAATTTGGGATGAACTTTGAAAATTGAGAGCTGCATAACTTTCTCTTGATCCTCCTCCATGAAGTGAGGAGAAACAACAACAAATTCACAAGCGGTGATATTCTCTCCTGAACATTTGAAGAAGAGGGGACACATGTCATCCATCAACCCCAAACCTTGAACCTCTAGTCATGACTAAAGTCATGCAATAATCTACATTATTATAGCCACAAAAGTATATGTGACTAAGATATTTATATGACTACATGACTGAATATGGACCATAGTCGCTAAATGGCACACTCATAGAATGTTGTTTTTCTAGTAATGGTCTTTGTTATGAAATATAGTTTTTATTTTTTCCTTGAGTAATTTATATCCTTTCATTCCTTTAGTATAACCTATGAAGATACATTCTTTAGACTTTGAATTCAACTTTTGTTTCTTTTGTTTTGGGACATGAGCATAGAGTACTCAACACCCAAACACTTTGAGATGTGCCACATCTAGTTTCTCACGTGTCCACATTTCCTCTAGTGTCTTTCCTACAATAGCTTTAATAGGAGTTATATTTTGTAAATATACTATTATTCTTATTACTTTTGTCTAAAAATAATTAAGAAGTTTAACTTGTTTCAACATGCTTCCAACACATTCTTGCAAAGACCTATTCTTCTATTCTGCTACACCATTTTGTTTAGGTGTGTAAGGCACTATGAGTTGTCTTGTTATGCCATTATCTTTACAAAATTGATTGAAGGCATTTGAAATGTACTCAACACCATTGTCTGACCTTTAAGTTTTAAGGAGTTTTCCTATTTATTTTTCAACAAGAACCTTGTATTCTTTAAAGTTATTTAGTACTTGGTTCTTCTGTTTTAAGAAATTAACCACTATTCTCCTTGAAAAATCATCAATGAAGGTGACTATGTAACTAGTTCTGCCAAGAGACTTAATTTGCATAGGGCCACAAACATCTAAATGTACAATCTCTATTAAAGTAGATGTTCATTTTCCTCCATCATTTGGGAATTTTTGTTTATGTTGTTCCCTTCTACACAACCCTTACATAAATGAGAATTTGTTATTTCCTTTAAGGAAAGCCTTTTCACAAGATTTAAGTCTTTTAGTTGTTTTAATTTTTCATTACTAATGTGTCCAAATATTTTATGCCAAAGTTTTTTATCTAACATAGTTCTATTAGTTTCTATAGCAAGTGCTCCTTTTGCAATACTATGATTTTGTAATCTATACAAATCATTCTTCAATATGGCTTTAGCTACTCCTTTTCCCTCTTGAAATTATTATGCATTTATTATTTTGGAATAACACCTTATATCCAGATATTACTATCTTTCTCATAGAAAATAGGTTATTTGTTTAAAAGGGAACATGTAAAATATCTTTTATTTCTTCCAACTCTCCTTCAAATGTCATAATTGAAACAGTACCTTCCCCACTAATAGGATGTTTATTGTCATCTCCTAAGAATACATATTAATAGGAAAGATTGAATTATAGACACAAAAAATATCTAAGTTTGGGGTCATGTGTTGAGACACCCCAAAGTCTACATACCAAGTATCATTTTGTCTAGATGAAGATGCTAGTAAAAGAACTGCAAATAACACAAAACTTGTCTTTTTGGTAGTTATGTTTGATTGTGATTCTTTACTTTCTTTATTTTGTTTTTCATCCATTATTCTTTTCTTGCAATCTTTTATCATGTGACTTAATTTCTTGCAATAGAAACATTTTATTTTAGATTTTTTAATTTTATCATATTCATTGGATTTTGCTCTTTCACCCTTTCGTGAAAAACTTCCAAGTTTTTTTTTTTAATATCCAACCTTTCCTATGAATAAGGCTTTTATCTACTCTTGTAAACACATTACTTTTTCTTCTCATTTCTTCTTTGACTTATAACCCTATGACTTCATCTACTGATAGTTTGTTTTGTCCTGTTAGTGACAATACAAACCCATGATAAGATTATGGTAATGAACCAAATAACACTATTGCTACTTGCTCATCTACCATTAAAGTCCCTACAACTTTTAATTGTGTTTCAAAACATTAAAAGAATACAAGTGTTATTCTACACTTTCAGTTTCATTCATCTTTAAACTATAAAAACAAGTGGTAGCAAAGACAATTGATGTGATGTCTTTGGTTTCAAATATCGTGGCCAATTTATCCCACACATCCATTGAGGTTTAACACTAGTCACCAAGTGCATTTGGTTGTTTCTAAGACTAGTTATAAGACTTGTTCTAGCCCTTTGATCTCTTTTGTCCCATGTAGTTTGACCATTGGCTATACCAGGTCTTACACTTGTCCCATCAACAATTGACCACAAATCTTTGTCTAGGAGAATCATCTCCATCCTAAATTTCCAAGTGTGATAGTTTGATCCATCAAACTTATCTTCCACTCAAGCTTCGAACGTGTTATGGTAACACCCTTGATTAACTCCACTAGAGGAAGGTGAAGATGACATGAAAAACTACTCTCAATGATTTATGTCAATGAATTATTTAATTTCATTAAATTTGATCCTATGACCATTTTTCTTTGCTATTCTTTCATCATCGATCTAATATGGCTTTGATATCGTGTTAGAAATAGCAAAAAGAGTTTATTACAATGGAGCTCACCTCCCAACCATATAAGCATCTCTTACCAAAAAGAAGCTATGAAGAGTCTGCAATATCTCATTCTCATCACTTTAGTGCTCCAGCACTCCAAAAAACTTATCCATGCTATCCATGCTCAATTTCAATCACCAATTCACATGAAATATATTTGGAATACAAATATATTTGGATCACAACAATATCTAATATTGGGTGCATGGCATATCTACATCCATTGATAGTGCCAAATTCATTGCAGAAACACTCCCTTGGTTCTCACAATCACAACACATAAAACCAAGGCAAATGATCTAGTATGGTTAGCACACCAAAACAAGTGGTCAAGAGAGAAAATGTCATCAAACTAGACTTCTCTATGAGATGACTAGAAAGTACTAGCCATCTACAAATTTTTGGACCTTCCATCGTGTCAAATATGTTAAGTTCTTGACTTCAATTTTAGGTTGCTTCTAAACCTTGGGAATTTTATCTCTCTTAAGATAGAACTACACAAGAAATAAGCCTAGTCACCACTTATAATGTGGATGTCAATGTTTCACATATCCCCAAAGAAGAATGTAGTACAGTCCTTCATTGTCAACATGCTAGGCATCTTAGGCATGTGTAGGAGGTCATTAGTTTACGCCATCCCTTACTATGTGTGAGCATGCACCCATGTCATCACCTTTTTATACTCCTCTTGGTCTATCATCTTGTTATGTCTATTATGGAACCATGTTGACCAATAAATTGATAACCTCTTGTCCAAACAAAAAAAGAATGGAAGAGAAAATCAGAAACCAATTGATATCGTAGCTAAGATCTTAGGAGATTTTGATGGGCTAAGTAGGAAACTCCATCTAGATCAAACATTTTGAAAGTCACACTTATTCTTTTATGGAATACTCACGTAAGTAACAAAGAAAATGTACTTGAAAAATCTACAATTGACATCCAAAGGCATAATTGTACACATTCAGTAGACAATAGTGAAAGATATCAAGATATGAGAAGGACACCATAAAGCTGCATGTTCACTCTTGAAATCAAACAAGTTGATCTCCATTTGTGTCAAGTAACATAAAGAACTTGGAGAGAGCAAAATGGGAATTCACAAGTAACCTTTCTCCTTCAAGATGAACCTCTTTCAAGATTTGTGATCTTGCCAGACATTGATCCTATTGGAGGGAACAAGGGACCATTCCTCACATCAAATTGACTAATGACATATAATCTTGTTCATGATGATCCCATCCCAAAAAGAAATACTCAAAGACTTATTATTCCAACTTAGCTTAAAAGTGAAAGCACATTAAGGGTGAGCCACTTTTGTTCAAAAAAGGTGATGTATAACAAGTATTATAATACACAATACAAAAGCATCCTTGGGTGGACCACTAGGAATGTCACACCTTGATTTTCTTGGACCCATCAAACTTTGAAAAATCATAGGAAACACTTAAATAAATTTTCTCATATATTTTTTTAAATGAGTAAATTTAGGTTCCATAGATTTTTAAATTCCAATAATATTAAGAATATTGTGTATTTTGAAGTTCTTAATCATTGCATGTAGAGAACATTTTAGGAATGTAATGCATGGCCATCTTTCCTTGAACTTTTTAGTTAGGAACACAAATTTAAAACATCAATTGAAAATTTTCTTGGGAATTTTTTTCCTAAGATAATTTGGAAGTCATTTTATTTTTAGGTTTTTATTAGGAAATTAATTGAGTAAATATAATTTAATTATGAATTTCCAAATTTAAAGCTATCAATTTCTAAAGGGGCCATTTTAATTAAGATTTTAAAAATAATAATTTCCAACTTTTTAAATTCCTAAATAAACTTCAAGCCATATATTAATGCATGCAATTGATAAACATGAGAAAAAAAAAATTATACTTGTGAAAACATTTAAAGTAAAGGGCCTAAAGGGCCTAAGAAAATGATTTGTGTGTTTTTGGTTCTTTAACCATTCCTTGAAGTGGTTCCTAGAGGTCCACCCAAGGATGCTTTCTCCTAGTAAGCTAAAATTTTGATGGCATCCTTTGGTTAACCTAAACACAAGCAAAAAACTTTAGAATTTGCACAATAACATTTTGGAATTCAAAGTTCATTTTGAATCAAAATTATTCTTGATCCAACTGTTAGATGGAAAGGATTGAATAAAATTAATGTACATAAAATAAATAATTTACAGCTTTTCAACGGCCATAGGGCTTCATGTTTGTGATTCATGAAACACTACCAAACAAAAGGAAATTGAAAAAATAATGCAATGCCCATCTATAAAATCTCTTTCTATTTGATATGGTAATGGTTTTTTCCTTTTTAAAAAAATTTATTATGCATTCATTACTAAAAAAATGCAAAAAAACACATTTTTTGAATGGAATTTCATCCAAAAACTTTTACTGTTTTATTTTTCCTAGATTTAATTAATGTATATCAATATCATACATCATAAAAAATTCACCCAAAAATTCCACCGACAACCGTAGTTTTGAAGTATATATTCAAATTTTCAAATTTTATGACAAGTACTATTTGGTGACAAATTAACTCCATACATTCAAATTCTTTAATGTTTTTTTGAATTTTCAAAATAAATGATTAAATTAAGTCTATTTAGCTAACCAAATATAATTAAAACAAGTAAAAGTAATCCAAGATGTGATGTCCATATGTCACCAAAAATTTTAATTGCAGAAAGATTATACTTGTCACTACAGTTTTGGGGGCAGTTAATGTATTTTCACCGTTAAGAAAAAAAGCAAACTCTGTTTTGCAACTACATGAATTTGCCATTTTTGCAACAATAGTTGTGCCAAATAACTTTGAGGCCGGTCATGGAATTATGGCTCCACATTTTTTGAAGGGTTGCATATGTGGAATCATTGTCTATAATTGAAAAAAGTTCATTGTCAAAATGACTCTCCACCCACTTTGCATTTGATAGGATTGAATGACATGCCAAAGGACATCCTCAGCACCTCAAATAAACACGTGGAGGGCTTAATGTTTAATATATCAATGTAAATCCCACTCTAGCAAAAACTCAACCTTGAAGTTCAAGCTTTCAAGGTTTACAAAAGTGCAATGCAAAGGGTGCAAGGACAAGGCCTTTGATGCTTTTGAAAAGGGTATCCTTTTAGACACACATTGCATTCAATAGTGAACACGGACTCTTATGTCCACATACTATGTGTGGAGATTATACTTCTCTATATGCACATGTGTCTCCTGCCATAAGGTTGAATTCTAGTCTATTGTGAAACCTAGAAAGCTAGGTCACCCCGCACCAAGATGCTTATTGCTTTTAGGGTGGCCATGTACACTAAAGCTACCGAGAGCTTATGGTGAAATCTTATTGGAATTATGAAATCTACGAAAAACTCTATGTCTTATAAAGAAAAAATATGTCTGTTAAATAAGTCAAGCTTGTTTACAATTGAAAAAATTTCATGTGTTGCAAACTCAATCTCCATAAAAGGTTCTTTTTTTGCACACTAGCTTTGGTCTTAACTTGTTGTTGGACATGCTTCAAATAGAAGTTTCAAAATGGATTTAAGCTTGAAAGTTTTGAGAAAACATTTAAAAATAGATCCCCTCTTAAAAACTAGTGAATGCAAGAATTGAAGAGATTTTGAATTCAACACGACATGTATGTAAAATCAATATAAAAATGTCAACATACATTGTCAATGTTAAGATTCTTGTTGACATAAGTTTTATGGACTTGCAAAATATGGTTGGACACGTAAAAATTCTTGTGATTCTTCTTCCTATAAAACTTTTCATTAAGTCTCTCAATCACCTTCATTTTGAATCACCACTTCTAGAATCTCTTGTTTTCTTTGATGAAATTTTGGAGATGAACTTGAAGTCGTCAACTTTACCAAAGATGTGATTATATGAAAATATCTTCTTGTAGGTTGGGGTCTCTATGAATTTTCTTCTTGTAAAAGTGCATAATGATCTTTATTTCTTCATTTGTTGCCAAGGTTGGAACATTGAAAATATCAACATAATTTTGGTTCAACTCCTTGAAAGCTTCATTTGATGGCATTAATTCAACTACTCTTGAATTAGTTTGGATAAACATTGATTTTTTCATTTGTAATAACCTTAACTTGTTACCTTTTTTACTTTGAATTTGAATGGAAATGGTACAAGATTGTTATAGGAAATGCAACATGATGGAAGGGTCACAAACATGGGTTTTTTTTCAATTTTGTTGAGTGGGTGGACTAGCAATCATCCACAAGAGGAATGAGCCAAATTTTGCTAGAGGCCAACCAACAAATTAGAAATTTCTAAGAATCATGCTTTGTTCTAACAACCTTTAAGAACTCATTGTCTAAATTGGGTGACTTCCAATTTTTTTTGTCATAATATGGCAACCTTTGCACATTTTTTCCAAAAACCCCTTTGTACACTTCACATTGGATTTTTTTTGTTGCTATGGTGCAAAAATTGCCAAATGCAATTAGCTCCAAGCCATGCCAAATATATTGAAGGTGTTCTTGAGGATTCTGAAAAAGGTATTGGTCAAAACTACCAATCACAACTAGGTACATTTCCCGTTGGCAAGATGTCCAATTCAAGGAATCTTTAAACTATGGATATGGTCATGATGATGTCATGTTGTTTTACAAAAAACATCTTTCATACCATTTCTAGTTTTTAACAACTTGTACAAATTATGCTTGTAGGGAGGATTCAAAATACAAAAAATGAAATTCAATTTTAAAAAAAATAAATCATAATGCAAGATGTAAAAAATCAACCTTTTTTCTTTGTATTTTTAGGTTGATTACTAGCCAAAAGATTGTGTGGGAATTTATGACCCACATAAGTTATTGCTAGAAAAATACTTGCCAACTTTTGGACATAGTTATGACATTCTTCATTTTGCACATTAAAATTCTTTAAAATTCTTCATTTAGCACCTTGTCATAACATTCTTTACCCGCGAATGTTTACCAAACTACACTGGTTGATCTATAAATTT
>Ga0116231_10012680_pt1 | contig 12250 bp, 12 predicted proteins | sample S1TSphgellanicum_2_FD_89695 | JGI IMG/M metagenome (GOLD analysis project Ga0116231, IMG submission 89695) | Host-associated microbial communities from peat moss isolated from Minnesota, USA - S1T2_Fd - Sphagnum magellanicum MG | ecosystem: Host-associated > Plants > Peat moss > Unclassified... | reverse complement strand
TTTGTTTTTTTTTTTTTTTTGGGGTCAAGATCATTTTTTTCAAATAAAAAATAGTTGAAATTTCTTGCAAAACAAAAACATTGGTTGTCATCACCAACTAGTGGGAATTGATGAAGTCATAGAGGGTTTAAGATGTTTAATCGCCTTACAATTTGGTTTAATTTGGAAGGGTTTTTTTAGTGACATTTTTTTACAATATGACAATTGCACATTTTGTGAGTTTTTTTGTGGTGTTTTTTGGAAAATGGTGGAATTTACTACTTAAGACCTTGATAAGAAGTGAATTTTTTTTGTTTTTACAATTGAGACCCATTTCATGTTCCAATCCATTTTGTGGGATTTGGAGGTATATTTCATGATTTTGATGATTTAATGATAAATTGTTATGTGTTGGATGTGTTCTTGTATGTCACATGTACGATGATGTGAAGGCCTATAAATTAGTAGTCTTATAAACGTTTTCAAGGCCATGATGCGTTCATGTTTGTTTTGAGAATAGGTGAGAAATTGCATTATGAAGTCCCAAAAAATTGCTAGAAAAATCTGAATGTTTTAATGAAATTTGGATGTTTATGATCTATATGTAACTATTTTACCATTGGTAGGATGGCAACAGTTGTGTGGAAGGTTTTTCTATGAATGTGTTTTTTTAATGATGACTGTACATCTTGATGTCTTTTTAACATGGTTTTTTGGGTAATTTATGGAGTTTGGAACTTAAGATCATAATGAAACAAAATGTCTATTGGACTTTAAAAGCCACAATGGGTAGAGATGATAAGTTGCATCTTATGGTTGAAAATTTTGCTAGAAAAATCTCTATGCTAATGAGTTTTCTTTGTTGCAAAACTCTTTACTGACATTTTTTTGTGCATGATTGGCAACAATTTGTGTGTTGTTTTGTGAGGTATTATGAACCAATGTTTTTTTTATAAAATTGATGTTCTTGATGATATTACTCTTTTGATAATGACGATGATAGATATATTGTAATTATAGCCAATATGTGTTTCTAAAACATGGTTTCTTTCCTAAATGGTGGAATTTGCCAATAAAAGTTTAATGAAAAAAATTGAAAGTCTAGAATCTCCTAATGACAATGAATTGTGTGTTTCATTTTGCTAGGATGGAATATTAAACATGCACTGGATCTAATGTTATAAATCATAGATATGAATATTAAAATATCATTGATCTACAAATTCCACCAATGCAAATCACAAAACATACATGACTGCATATGTTTTGGGGTTGTCTTTTCATATTGACAGACAAGATTCTGATTAGTTTTAAACATCTACATTAGCAATGTAAAATTCAAATCTTAGGATTTTTTTATAAACTTGCAAATTTTGTAGGAACCTATAAAAAAATAATTTGTAAATGCAATTAATTAGAATTACATTACTTTATAAATGTGGTGGTTTAGAAATTAGGTGTGTTTTGAATGTTGTAGGTTATTACAAAATTTCCATCTATTGAAATTTTTTTTTTAGCAATTTGATAAGTTATTAACAACCTTAATTATCTTGTGGTTAAATGTTTGTAGTTGCTTTAATTGTTTATCCTTTTATTTATTTTTCATTATATTTGCCATACTTGGTACTAGATGCAAACATGTGTTTTATTATAAACTATTAGATGTGACCTAAAACCCTAAAGTACATTTATATTAATGTTAGATGTTTTGGACCTTATGATATTTTATAGTTGTAATATAAATAGGTGGCTTTTGTACTTGAACTTTAGATGGCATACATCAACTTTAATCTTTTTCATTTAAATTATAGAAGTTTCTTGAAATATTCTAAACTTGAAACCCTAGGAATCAAAACTATCAGCTACACCTTGAATATTAAATATAAAAAAATGGTTATCTTTTGTGTCAAATTCCTCTTGTAGTTTATGTTACATGGTAATGTTTAATGCTTTTCAAGTCACCACATTGTAGAATTGATTTTAGATCCTTATAATTAGATTGAGTGCAATCTTTGTTGTTTATGAGTGTTTTCCAAAACATGCAGTGTTTTAAAAGTTGTATAGTTATTTGGGTTATTTTTATATATTTTTGTTTGGTGTTTTCTATTGTGGTTTCTTGTTTGCACTATTTTTTGGTGCAACAATGTGGTTTTTGTATGTGAATAATATTGAAGTTACAATTGTGTTTGAGCTTGTGTACATTTTTAAAAATGTTGTATATAATAGTTGTAGTCTTTGAAAAAGACCATTGATTTTGTGTACTCTTTTGTTAGGATGATTTGATACATGCTTTAAGATATTTAACCATCACATCAACTATTGGTTCATCTTTTGTTATTACTTTTTCTCCTTGTTTTAATGTTGGATCATACATACAAATTATCAATTTTCGAATGACATTCAAAAACAAATGCAAGGAAGGTTATTGGGGCTTGTTTTGAAAGTTGGGGCAACAATTGTTAGAGGACAAATTGATCCATTTCCAATCAATTTGTGTATTGTACCTACACGTATTATCCATAGTTTCATGCAAAGACAAAATTTTTGAAGAACTTTGATGCACCCCCAAACTCCTTAAAAGATTCAAATGTAAATTTGAAGATGAAAACAACTAAAAAAAAAGTTGGAGTATGATCCTTAATTCGCAACATTTCGGGGGTAAAAGGGGCGTGTTGGAGCTTTGGGATGGGGACTAGGACGAATGATAAGCGGGTCAATTATTCATATGTACATGCACAAACCAAACAACAAGTTGGTTAGTGCATAATTAGAACACTTTTGGTGCATGGACAAGCCATGGCCATACAAGGATTCATAAGACTCACCATGGTCTGGACTTGAGGGAAGCCATCACCTTCCCCCTTGTAATGTTTTATATGATTGGCCACGGGGGCTGCACCCAAATGTCATTTTTGGGATTCTTTTCATTTTGAAAGCCCATAATTTCTTGTGTAAACCTTTGATTAAGGTGAAGTCTAAATAAAAATTATTACCTTTGTCAAGAGTTTTTCAATGATATGTTGCATGTCACCTGTACACATGTAAATCATGGCGATTCTTAACTTTTAATGGTCAAGAGTCAAATTTACACTTCAATTCTCGATTTTTTTGGGGGCCATAACTTGTGTTATAAATACTCAAATGGATTATGTGAGCCCATTTTAAACACCTACATCTCAAGAAATTTCCAATATTATAAAAAAAACTTCAATCCAATGAATTTTGACCCTTGAAAATTCTTTTTGAAAATTCGGAAATCCGTAGGGACTCCAATTCCCAAAATGGGAGTCCACTTGGGAGTGTGTGGGTTCATTCCCTCACACTTTCTTGCACTCTGGGAATGTAAATGTGATTACCAAGTTGCACTCTCGGCCCACACCTTTCCATGCCTTTGTTTTGGTTGTGAACCCAAGTCTAAGGTTATGACAAATTTGGGACCATATGTGGTAATGATCGGTATCTATGGTAGGTTTACAAAGGCTTTCAACTTGGTTATTATCGATGGTTTGGAGATTGCTGATACACGAGCTTTGGCTATCTTTCCAAAATTTTATGTATAATATGTGCAACTACTTTAAATTTTTAGTGTAAAGAAACCTACAACACTTTTAATAAAAATTATTGGTATTTTAGTTTTTGGTGAACAACTTGTGACAAAATTTTCAAGTTGTTTTGTGGTCTTTGCACCTAATGATATGATTGTTGAGAGGTTGAACAAAATTCATCATAAGAAAATTTAAAGGCAAGAATTTGCAATTAATTTTGAAATATATGTTTTTTATGTTTTCTACATGATGACACATTTTGAGGTGTTTGTTTTGAGTTTTGTTTTTCTAATAACATAATGGAGTATTGAATTTGGGTTTTTTTGGATGCAAGTTGTTGGGAAATTAATAATCCCTATGGGTGCATCAAATATATCTACCAAATCATGTCATCTCCATTTTTTTTACTAATAAGGATGGTGAATTTTATTGTTATGGTTATAAATCGATGGTCATTACTAAAAGTGAAACCCTAATTTCTTACAAAATAAAACAAGATGGCAATGATGAATTCAATTATGTGTTGTGTGATCTTTGGATTGAATCCTTGCTAAGACATAAGCTTGGGAATGTAAAAAATATTAGAAGTAAACGTGGGTTATTCCTTTGTTTGTTTAGGGATAAGAAACCTAAAGGAAGGCTTATTTCAAGCCTTAATACAAAGGTGGTGGGTTACTTAGCACTAAAAAAATATTCAACATCCAAAAGTGATTTAACGCCCACAATAGGTTCAAAACAACAAGCTTAGTAATAATAGGCAATACAAATTTGAAAAGGAAAAGTTATCAAACATGTGTTTGAGGGTGAAGTTAGTTTGAATTTTTGTTGTGGTTGTTGAAATAGTTGGAACTTGTAGCTATTGTGAACACTCAAAAGTTGTTGCAATTTAGAACCTGAAAATGTATAAATCCATATTTTGTCAATGATTTTGGACTATTGTTTGCAACCAACAATATTGTTGTTGCATTTAGTTTGGTTTGAAACATATATATGTAATTTATACATATTGTGTATTACAGTGTACATGTGATATTAATGCTTGTTTTTTTTTCGGTTTTTGGTATATTGGGATTTAATATTGGCAAAATCTGAATTAATTTGCTATTTGTTTTGGGAATGGAATTGTAATTTGGATATCAAGTAATTTGAATGTGTTTGGGGGATTTGTCTTGGAATTTGTATGTGATGTAATAAAAGGTTTTTTTTCTTGTTGAGGGTGAAATATGGATGGGTTTTTTAGGGTTTGAATTTTTAATACATATCTTTGAAAAATTGAATTAAATTTGCAAGTGGTTTTTGGTATCTTGGAGTTTGTTTCAAATACAATTGGGTGAATTCCTTGAAAGTAAGTTCTTTCTTGGACATGGAAAGTTCAACATAAATATCATATTGTGATGTGTGATTTTGGATCATGATAACTTAAATTTTGTTTGGGTGTCTTGCTTGAAAGATTTGGCATGCGAATTATAAATTAAACCTAACATTTTGATGTTTGATTTTGGGTTGTGGTAAGTTGCACTTTTCTAAGAACTATTCAATAATCCAATAAATAGTGGAAAAAAAGTTATAAATACAAATTGAAATGTCAATAATAAAAATTATGTGATGGTAAATAATAGATAAAAAGGAAAGGAAACAAAAAATGAAGAATGGAAGCTAGTAAAGAAAAAAAACTTGAATATTAAAAAAAAAACTAGAACAAAATCGTATGTATAAGAAATGGATGTTACATGGTAAATTATATTGTATAGAACTATTAAAAGGATTTTGTTTTTATTGCAAGTTGTTAGTAATAAAGAATTTGGATAAATATTTTTGAGAAAAAATATAATTACAATATATAAATAGGCCATGTATTAATATTATTTATAAAATATAATTTTAAAAATTATAAAATAGAAACTACATGTTAAATAAAAAGTAATTCTGAGATATAATGAATGAATTATAAATACAAGTTTTGATTTAAAAATAATAATTATGTAAATATGACAAATAAATGATAAAAAGGGAAAATTTTATATTTGTAATAATATTTTTTGTTAAATAAGGAATATGTGACATCTTAAATAAACTAAGTTAAAAAAAACTATAAAAACATATTTTTATTTAAATAAAAATATATTTTAATACATGAAATATATATAGAATTTAAAATTACATGTAATAAATAATAATAATAATAATAATAATATTATTATTATTATTATTGTGACCTAGTTAAGAAATATGTAAAGTTTTGATAAATTAAATTTGCAAAACATTCATAATAACCTTTGCAAAAGGATATATATTTCATAAAATCTATGTACTTTGTTTGAACACATGGATGTTGATAAAAAAATTTAAAAAATTTAGTTTGGAAAGAATAACCAATTTCAAGTATAATGTTGAAGATTTTTTTTTAATGTAATTGTGTTTTATTAAAATATTCAATAACATCAACAATAATTCAAAGGAATAATATGGTTTATTTGCAAGAATGTTTAAGGCTTAGTGGAATGCTAAAAGCTTTAAAGTGTCATAGGTGTGAATAAAATTTAAATTTCTATATGATTTACATCATAGACATGTAATTGATGAACAAAAGTATTTACCAAAAAAATTTAAATCTATAATAGATGGTGGGCTATGGGGTGATTTTATTGTTGTATTTTGGATATCAAAATATTTGCAACACCAAATTTATGTATGAAAGAAGAATAATGGACAAATACTAGTAAAAGTAGGGGATGAATATGATGCTTCAATTTTAAACACAATATATGGAAACAACCATTTCGATGGAACATGTAGACATATATAATGAAATTGTTAATGAACACAATAAATTAACAATTCAAATATCTCAAATGAAAATTAAAACAAATAATGAAGAAAATTGCATTGGAATGAATGTCCCAAAAACTTGTAAATATGATGTCTTTGATAACACAATTGATAATTCTCAAATGAATAAAAATTAAAATAATAATAATAATAAAATTGCAACAAAATGAAAGAGATTTAGTTGGAACTTTGAATTCAAAAGTGCATTATTATTATTTTAAAAATTCATCATAAATTGATTCCACGAAATATTGCATTAGCATTCATTTACTAGTATCCAAATTTAAGTTTGAACACATTACAATTCAAACAACATTTAAAATGTCTTGAATTTAAATAAAAGAAATATTATAATAATAATTTTTTAATTCAAAAGAAAATGAAACAATTGTTTTTAACACAAAACAAAATTCAAAAAATCATAAATTAGAATATGAATTACAAAAGAATCAAAATATTATAAGTAATGGGATTATATTGTAAATATTAAACCAAGCATGGAATTTGTTTTGATGTTAAACAAAATAAACAAATGTCTAATTGCAACTCACTTTGCTTTGCACAAAATCTTCAACTATGAGGATATGGACAATATGGAATGCATGGTAGCATTGTGAAAGCACCAACAAATGTAAATTTGATAAAATAATGTTTTACCATGAATATCATATGATGATTTTCCATTTTTTGTATGTTTTAGAAGGAAATTAGAATATAAATCTATATATATATATATATATATATATGTCAAGGTATGTTTGTCCAAACATAATTATTAAAACAATGCAACTAATGAAAATCAATTACACAAACATGAATTTGAAAAAGAATTTGATATTAGTCATTTAGACAATTTGAAGAAGTTATTGAAAAAAATTGTGGATACACATTAGTTCAAAACATATTAGATCTTGAATAAATGATTGATGATTATTCAAAATCATTAACAATTGGCCCCTAACAAAGGTTCTCAACCTTTTGGAATATTTCATAATAAACATCTTGAATAATATAATTTTCCAACATTATTATTTGGACATGTTTAAGACTAATTTTTGAATCTTCTTATCAAAAAATAATAGAAGTTAAATTGATAAATGTCAATAGAAAATTTGCATATCATATAACAAACATATTTTTCAAAACAAAAAAAATATTAATTCATTTCATAATATCATCTATATGGATTCACATTTTAAAAAAAAACTATCAAATAATATTTTGATAGTTAATGATGTGTCCACCAATGTAATTTAGCTAAAAATATTGAAATATGATTAAGGTTATCATGAATTAAGTTGTATGATGAAATGTCCAAATTACTTAGATCATTTGGAAAAAAAATATTTTTGCAATGATTAAACAATAAGGACCTTCAACATTTTTTGTGACACTCACTATGGGTCTAAGCAATTGGCCTATACTTACAAAAGCATTGAAAGATTTTAATATTCAACATTTCAATCAAAATGCAACAACAAAGTTTGATTGTTTATTGATTGATAAAGATCTTGTTATAAATGATCCTATTACATGTGTACGATATTTTAAACATAATATGAACAATTTTTGTAGATTACTTTAAAATATTGATATTTTGTTTGGTCAAATTGTCAAAAAAAAAATTTATGACAAAAATTTGATATGGAGGGTTGGCTCATGACCATGGTTTACTATAGGTGAAAAATGTGCCTCAATTTAGTATTTCGTCAAATCAATAGGTTGCAATTTTTGTTGATAAATATTTGACAACTATTCAACCCATTCTTCAGAAGGAATTTCATAATGCACAAACACACCAACATAAGTGAACATGCAAAAAAAGAAGAAAAAAACAAATTTGTTGATTCCAATATCCTAAACCATCAATGAAATGTACAAAAACATTGTTACTTTTAAATGAAAAAAATTGTAATTCAAACTTATACCATAGAGGAACTCAAATTTTTAACAAGCTTGTTGACATGGGGTTAAGTCTAGAAATCTCATTTGATGAATTTATCACATAATTACAAATAAATGAAAATATTTAGTTATTAGCATTGGTTGTACAATATTATTATTCAAACCTTTTCATGGATCATAAACTAATTTAAAAAAAACCTCATACATTTTGGAAAAATGCATACTTAAATGAAAAAAATGACATTGAAAAAATAAATAAATAATATGCATACAATTTTAACGCTAATATTAACTATTATAGTGAATGGGATAATTTACAAGAAAAATTATACATTACAAAAAAATGCATGAAACTGATGCATGGGAAAACCTTCTTGAAAATGATTTGAATATCCATGCAAATGATCTACACAAAAATTTGTTAGTTATTAATGTTAATAGAATTGAAAATATGATTTAACATATGGAGACGATGTATCAAATAAGAAAGATATTTTGAAATGAAAGATTAATCTATAGTTTGTTTGAACAAACAATGGACACATTTCATATGAACAATTTTTTTTACAAATGAGAAAAGTAAATAATGAACAAAGAATTATAGTGGATGATATTTTATACAAAAAGACCAAGGATCAATCAAAACCTTTTCATTATTATTTTTAACAAGAGGTGTAGGGATGGGAAAAAAATCACACTTATATGTGTCATACAAAGTATGTTACAATATTACATAAAACAAATGACAAATGTTAACCCTTTAAAGCCAAAAATCATGAAATTAACATACACAACAAAATCTACTTTTAATATTAATGGCACAACAATATATTCAACATTCATAATCCCATTAAAATAAAAGTAATGAACTTGAAAGATTATATTTGTTTTTCACAAATGTTAAAAACAATTGAATACAATAAAAGTATATTTGAAAAAACACCTAGTAAAACATTCACATTATTTTCACAAGATATTCATTTTGACACGTGTCCTTTTCATTTTAGATTGTTGATGATACCAAGCCAAACAACTAGGTTGCACCATGAATTGTTAGTGAAGAAAAACATGTTAGTGGAATTATGTGCAAGAAATTACATAAAATCAAATGGCCTTGTAAACAATGCAAATGGGACTTTTCAAGATTATACATAAATGTCCTCAAAATAGTTTATACAGGTAAAATTTCAAAATCCTTGAATTGGAAGTAACACAAGAAGACAAATGTAAATTATACAATGAATTTTTTATATTAAATAAAAATTGGACACCTAGTCAACGAAAAAACATTGAAATACAAATAGGTAGTAATCCTACTCATATTATTACAAGAATTAATTTTTTTATTAAATTAGTTACAAGTCACATTATACATTGCACACAAGGTTTAACTCTTGAATGTTTAGTATTCAACCCATTTAGTGTAACAAAACATGGTTTCACATACACAACATTATCTTGTGTTTATTCAAATAAACATTTATATTTACTTTTTCCTTTGTCAAACAAAATTTTTGATGTAACTTTTATCATTGAAAAAGAAATGTCAATTATAAACAATAGACAATACAAATTAAACATTCTTTTTATGAGATTATACCAATTGTCTTTTTACTTATACAATTTTAAAATATTTATTTGTTAAAATTGCATTATCAAAATATTCTTGCATACCCAAATTTATTTGCATCACATATTTTTTGTTTAAATGAAACAAGAACATAAAATATTTCTATATATAAAGAAATTCACAATGAGATATTGAAAATTTTAATATTTCATCTTGATATAAAGAACATGGAATGATGATGCTTTATGATAAAATTGTTTCTTTATTAGATACAACCTCAATAACAAATTCAAGTGCAAAATTTCTTATTGCAATTTTTTAAAAAAATACACGAAAGGTTGTGCATATAATCACAATTTACAAGCCACCCAAAATGCAAATATCTTATTTCATTTATATTTTGGAAACCATTCTACAAAAAATACTAATCAATTGTCCAACTATAGTAATGGAGACATTAAAACATACATGAACAAGCATAATTTAAACAAATGTTAATAAAGACATACACATTCCATCAATGGACATAAATTTATTATACATTATAGAGGGGTTGGTCCTATGTTTCCATGATGGCTCGTTTTGTTTTGTCACATTGATACCTTCCAAACAACATCCCGTGGCACAAGTATTGGGTAACATTGGGAAGCCCTTAGATAAATACAGGTGCAGTAAGGTGATTTCTTAATGTTTAGACCTATGTGCAATAGTTATCAAAGATTGAACAATTTCATCATTAAAGTAGAATCCTAAATTATTAAGGCAAATTGATGCATGCTCTTTGTATTGTTGGAAAACAATATAAAATGAGAAAGGTTTCATCAAGTTGATTTCCTGAGTTTTAGAGCCGAAGGTGTGGGAGACATTAAATTTTGATGAATTTTCTGATTGGAAATTCAGTAAAAATCCAAAATGTAAACCAAAATCAAATTTCAAACAGACTAGTGTGGCCTGCCCGTTCACCCAAGTGTTACCACGTCCTCAACTGATTTTTCCTTTCAAAACCTGGTTTTTGAAGATTTGTTTGAATTTTCAATGGTAGAATTCATTTACAAATCAATATCTCCCACATTCTGAATCCAAATCTTACCAAATAAATTCCATTGAATCCTGCTCTTCAAGATCTTTCCAACAACACCAAAGGCACATTCCAATTCCTCCAAAATTCTCAGATACGATTTAATTTAATTTTCAGTGAAGAAGTCATTCAATATTCGAGAACTTTTGCACCACAAGTCCAAACATCATGGAACCAAGCCCATGCACCCGTCCTCAGCAAGAGCTTTCCAAAGACACCAAGAATATGATCTGAAGCATCCCGGTTCGGTGGATCTCATAATATCAAAACATAACAAACTACCTTCCTTCATAGATAGATAAGGTGTACCATTCATTTCACTATTAGGTAATTGATTATTTTATGTCATATTCAGTGGCTTTCACATTCGTTTTTCCTAGGTGGTAAAAAGTAATCATTTACTGGGGTCTCTGGTTTACTTTTGATGGCGTGAAAAATAAATTTGAATACAAAATTGACAATTAATAAAAAAGTGAACTATTAAATATTAGGCAATGGATTTGTTTCAAAAGTCATATGACAGTCAGTTTTACAGCCTTTTTCCCTAGTAATCATGTACTGGGTCTACCTACTAGGTATTGATAATTTGAACAAAGTCTGTCCAGGGAGAAATTTTCTGGCAACCAGTTATGAGCTGCCAACTTGGAAAACCCATTCAGTCAGGAGGGGAAATTAATGTCTCCATGGTTGTCACTTGTCATCTATTGGAAGTAACTTGGGAGTTACAATTTTGAACAATTTATTAATTTCCCTTCCCTTTCTCTAGCTACCTAGAATTTGAATGAGCTTTTGGAGAAAAACAACTTCGCTAGCATGTAACTAACTTTTGATTCTTCCCCGTACATTAGAGTTTTCTGTAAAGTCAGGAAAACACGGCACCAGAACCCTGAGTTTGGTCCAAAACCGGGTGAGATTATTAAAAAAAAAAAACTGCAAAAAAAGTACATTAGCCTTCGAAGGGGGGTCAAACTCAGAAATGCTCCATTTCTTGTGGTAAACTGAGCTTCATCCTCTTTTGACCCCCTCTTTCCTTTTTCCTGAGCGCCTCCACTGCTCCTACATATATTTTCACTGTACCTACCTCTACAACTACTATAATTACCTCGAACCTTGTGCAGTAAATGCTGAATTTCATACCCAGATTTAATAAAACTTCCTTACTTTGTGCACCTCACTCAAAGAGGGGATAGGGGGTGAAAGGAGGCCCAAAGACAGGGTGAAGCCAGGATGACTTTAAGGAAAACTCTATTGAAGGTGTGTTATTTCAAGAAAAAGAAAAAAGAGAGAAAAAAAAAGGCCCAGGAAAAAAGTGAGAGCAAGGGAAAAAAAAAGCATGATAAGAAA
>Ga0116231_10012677_pt1 | contig 12253 bp, 7 predicted proteins | sample S1TSphgellanicum_2_FD_89695 | JGI IMG/M metagenome (GOLD analysis project Ga0116231, IMG submission 89695) | Host-associated microbial communities from peat moss isolated from Minnesota, USA - S1T2_Fd - Sphagnum magellanicum MG | ecosystem: Host-associated > Plants > Peat moss > Unclassified... | reverse complement strand
GGCAAGAAGCTCGGCATCGTCGGCATGGGCCGGATCGGCGCCGCGCTCGCCCACCGCGCACGGGCGTTCGGCCTGTCGATCCACTATTATAATCGCCGGCCCGTCCCCGTCAGTGTGTCCGGACCGCTGGAGGCGACCTATTGGGACAGCCTGGACCAGATGCTGGCGCATATGGACGTGGTGTCGGTGAACTGTCCCCACACGCCCGGCACCTTCCATCTGCTGTCGGCGCGCCGGCTCCGCCTGATGCAGCCCCACGCCATCCTGGTGAACACCGCCCGCGGCGAGATCGTGGATGAGGCCGAGCTGGCGGCGATGCTGGCCGAAGGGCGCCTGGCCGGCGTCGGCCTGGACGTCTATGAGCACGAACCGACCGTCAATCCCCGACTTCTGAAGCTACCGGGCGCTGTGCTGCTGCCCCACCTGGGCTCCGCCACCCTGGAGACCCGGGTGGAGATGGGCGAGAAGGCGATCATCAACATCAAGGCTTTTATGGACGGCCACCGGCCGCCCGATCGCGTCTTGCTTTCGATGCTCTGAGACCGCGCGTGCCCGACCTCAACCCAAATCCAGGACCAGACGGCAAGGCGCGGCGCTTCGGCCGTGCGGTGATCATATTGGGCGCCGTCGTCGCCGTGATCCTGATCGCGCTCTTCGTCTCGCCCAAGTCAGAAAGCCCGCCGCCCTACAAGACAGGTGGGGCGGGCGCGAGATAACCGGGCAGCTTATTCCCTCGCGGCCCCTAGAAAATGCTGCGGTGCAGCACGACTTGTCGTATCCTACCGTCGTAGGACCGGCTCCCAGGAGCCAGGGGGATGTATCGTGCCAAGCCTCGCCGAAACCGTCGCCGCCCTCAATCGCTTTCAGAGGAGCTGGAGCCATACGCCAGAGCCTCACGATCGGGGCCTTCTCAGCGATATTACAGATTTCGGCGCTAACCCCGGGGCGCTGAGGATGCGGGTCTATCGGCCCGCAGACCTGCCGAAGGGGTCGCCCTTGGTGGTCGTCCTGCACGGATGTCGCCAGACGGCGGAGGGCTATGCGGTGGGCGCGGGCTGGCTGACCCTGGCCGATCGGTATGGGTTCGCGGTGCTGTGCCCCGAACAGGTCGCGGCCAACAACGCATATTGCTGCTTCAACTGGTTCGAGCCGGGCGATGTGACCCGCGACCGGGGCGAGGCGGCGTCCATTCGCCAGATGATCGAAGTTATGCTGGCCGACGGTCGACTGGACCGCAACAAAGTCTTCGTCACCGGCCTATCGGCGGGGGGCGCCATGACCAATGTCATGCTCGCCGCCTATCCTGAGGTTTTCGCCGGCGGCGCGCCCATCGCCAGCCTTCCTTTCGGCGCGGCGTCGGATGCGCGGGAGGCCTTCGGCGCCATGTTTCAGGGCGTGCATCATTCCCCAGAGGTCTGGGGCGATCTCGTACGCGGGGCCTCCACCTATCGTGGCCCCTGGCCGAAGATCAGCGTCTGGCACGGCGACGCCGACACCACCGTGAAGCCCGATAACGGCGAGGCGGTCGCGCTTCAATGGGCCAATGTCCATGGCCTGCCGCTTCAGCCCGGCAGCACGGAGACCGACGGCCAGGTCGCCCGTAGCGTCTGGCTCGACGGTCGCGGCGCCCCCGTGATTGAGCGGTTTGTTGTGCATGGCCTGGGGCATGGAACGCCGCTATCGACGCTGGGTCCCGAAGGATGCGGCGAGGTGGGCCCCTTCCTGCTGGAAGCGGGCGTCTCCTCCAGTCTTCGGATCGCCCAGTTTTGGGGAGTCGCAAACGCCGTTCGGGCGTCGGCGGCCAGACCAGAGCCGTCGCCCAAGCCCGAGGTTGTCACGCCCTTTGGGCCGCCGCCCTGGCGAAGACCTCAGCTCAAAGCCGCCGGCTCGCTCAAGTCGGTTCTGATGAAGGCGCTGGGGATGCGTCGATAGGGTATTCCGGTCGACGGACCTACGCCGCCTTGGAATGCGCCAGGCCGAGGAGCAGGCTTTCGATCAGGGCGACGTTGCGCTCGTTTTCATGGGTCACGTCCATGCCCGGAAACAGGAAACGGCTCTCGATCACCGCATCGATCTGATCGCCGCCGGCGGGTCGAAAATCGACCCTGACTTCCTGGCCCAGCGTGAAGGAGGCCGGTCGGAACACCGATCCCGTGACGCGCACCGCGGGAAAAAACTCCTTCACCACCACATGATGCGACGGCAACATGGCGACGAGGTCGTGGGAAATACTGTCAGCTTCGCCCGTCAGTCTGATTTCGCGATGTAATTTCGGCAGCCAATGCACGGGACGCCCCTCCTGGTTGGTGGAAGCCGTTACTTCCAGAAATAAGAGTTCAACACCGATCTGTGCGATGGACAATAGAGAAGCAGCGGACCGGCGGCGCATGTACCGTGTTGGCGCTTCACCCCGCCCATCGTGCCGAGCGCGGCGACCGTTAGGTTACGCCTGTCGGTCGCCCCACCAGGCGTCCAATGCAGAGCTTCGCGGAGGTGGGGGTGGAGCGGTCCAAAAGCCATGTCCCCCTCCCGCGCTGCGCCGGCCGTCCTACAGGTTCAACAGCGCCGGATCGCCGCCTTGGGCTGCGATATTGACGCAGAGCGCCCGCTCCACGGCGTAGCGAGACAGGGCATGGGGTCCGCCGGCCTTGGGCCCGGTGCCGGATAGGCCTTCGCCGCCGAAGGGCTGGACACCCACCACGGCGCCGATGATCGAGCGGTTCACATAGACGTTGCCGGCTGGGACGAGGCTTCGCACCTGCTCGGCGAAGGCGTCGATGCGGCTGTGGATCCCCAGCGTCAGGCCGTAGCGCCGCGCCGCCAGGGCCTTAGCGATCTTGGGCAGGTCGGCGGGGGCGTAGCGATAGATGTGCAGGATGGGGCCGAACACCTCCTGCTCCAGGAAGTCGGGTGTGGGGATTTCGGCGATCACGGGGCCGAAAAAGGCGCCGCGATCTCTCAGGGCGCCGAGATCGCGGCGGGCGACGATCTTCGCCGCCCGCTCCAGCCGTTCGACGTGAGCCTCAAGACCCGTGCGCGCTTCGTCGTCGATCACCGGGCCGATGTCAGTCGCGGGGTCGGACGGCTCGCCGATCACGAGCGCGTCCAGCGCGCCAGCCAAGGTGGCGATCAGGCCATCCGCCGAGTCTTCGGGCACGTAGAGCACCCTGAGCGCCGAGCAGCGCTGGCCGGCCGAGCCGATGGCCGAGGCGATCACGTCGTCGACGACCTGTTCGGCGAGCGCGGTGGTGTCGACGAACATGGCGTTCAGGCCGCCTGTCTCGGCGATGAAGGGGACGATGGGGCCTTGGCGCGCGGCCAATAGGCGATTGATCGTCCAGGCTGTTTGTGTGCCGCCCGTAAAGGCGACGCCGTCCACGCCTTCGTGGGCGATCAGCGCGGCGCCCACGGTCTCGCCCCGGCCGGGCAGCAGAGCCAGCAGCCGGGGGTCGAGGCCGCACAAGATGAAGGCGCGCACGGCGTCGGCCGCGATCAGGGGCGTCTGCTCGGCGGGCTTGGCCACGACGGCGTTCCCGGCTGCGAGCGCCGCGGCGATCTGGCCGACGAAGATGGCCAGCGGGAAGTTCCAGGGGCTGATGCAGACGAAGACACCCCGGCCGCGCAGCTCCAGCGTATTAACCTCGCCGGCGGGGCCTTTGAGCACATCGGGACGTGCGAACTGGGTCTCTGCGAGATCGGCGTAATAGCGGCAGAAGTCGGCGGCCTCGCGTACTTCCGCCACGGCGTCGTTCAGGGTCTTACCGGCCTCCGCGGCCAGAAGCGCGACCAGATGCTTCATCTCATTTTCGAGACGGTCGCCCACGCGTCGCAAGACGGCGGCCCGGGCCGGACCTCCCGCCCTGTCCCAGTCAGGCTGCGCCTGCCGCGCCAGTGTAAAGGCCAGGTCGATCTCGGCCGCGCTCGCATATCGGACTTCCGCCAGCAGGCGTGCGCCATCGGCCGGCGCATACTGGGGAAACGGATCGACGCCGGCGCGCAGGCCGCCTCCGATGATCGGGCCGGCGACCTTCATCCCCCACTCCGCCAGGGCCGCCACGCCGTCGGCGATCTCAGCGCGCTCCGTGGCGATGGACAGGTCCCGACCCAGCGTATTGACGCGGCTCTCGCCATAGAGGTTTCGCGGCGATGGGATCTTGGGGTGGGGGCCGGGCTGCGCTTCCACCAGGGCGATGGGGTCCTGCACCACCTTGTCCGCCGGTACGCGCTCATCCAGCAGCGAATGGACGAAGGAGGTATTGGCCCCGTTCTCCAGCAGGCGTCGGACGAGATAGGGCAGTAGATCCTCATGGCCGCCGACCGGCGCATAGGCGCGCACCACCATGCCATTCGTGCGCTCGGCCGCCGCCGCGTAGAGCGCCTCGCCCATGCCGTGCAGGCGCTGATGCTCGATTTTCACGTCCGCCGCCTGGGCCATGCGGCGCACGGCCGCCAGGGTGTGGGCGTTGTGGGTGGCGAACTGGGGATAGAGGTGGGGGGCTGAGTCGATCAGGGCCTTGGCGCAGACGAGGTAGGAGAGGTCGGTCGCCGCCTTGGTGGTGTAGACGGGGTAGCCGGGGCGCCCCGCCACCTGGGCGCGCTTGATCTCGCTATCCCAGTACGCGCCCTTGACCAGGCGCACCATCAGCCGACGCCCCGTCGCTTGCGACAGCTCCGCCAGCCGGGCGATGACCTCGACGCTGCGCTTCTGATAGGCCTGGACCACGACGCCCAGTCCGGTCCAGTCTCCCAGTTCCGGCTCCCGCGCCAGCCGGTCGAGCAGTTTCAGCGACAGCGTCAGGCGATCGGCTTCTTCCGCATCGATGGCGAAGTTCAGGTCGCAAGCCGCAGCGATCAGGGCCAGCCGCTTGATCCGGGGGTAGAGCTCCGTCCAGACGCGGGCCTCCTGCACCGCTTCGTAGCGGGGCGATAGCGCCGATAGCTTGACGGAGACCCCGTGGCCGTCCTCCGGGCCTTTGCGCGCTCCGCCAGGCGTTTTGGGGTCTTGGCTTTTGCCGACGGTCTCGATGGCGTGGGCGTAGAGCGCTTCATAGCGCGCTGCGCCGTCGGCCGTCCGCGCGCCTTCGCCCAGCATGTCGAACGAGCACAGCACATCTTCGCGCTCGGCCCGCTTCAGCCCCTCTTCGATGGTGCGGCCGAGCACGAACTGCTCCCCCATCACGCCCACGGCGGTAGCGACCGCCCTGCGGATCACCGGCTCCCCGATCCGTCCCGCCAGGCGACGCAGGAAGCCGCCGACATCGGTCTTGGCCTCTTCGTCCACATCGACCAGCCGGCCGGTCAGCATCAGGCCCCAGGTGGAGGCGTTGACGAACAGGCTGTCGGACTGGCCCAGATGCGCCGCCCAGTCGGCCGAGCCGATCTTCTCGGCGATCAGCTTGTCGCGCGTTTCGGCGTCCGGTGTGCGCAACAGCGCCTCGGCCAGGCACATCAGGGCGAGCCCTTCCTTGGTGCCGAGCGAGAATTCCTGAAGGAAGCTCTCCACCACACCCTTCTTGCGTGCGCTGAGGCGGGCGCCGCGGACCAGGGCCTCCGCCTCTTCTCGAACGGCGAAGCGATCGGCGGCGTTCAGCGGCTGGGCGGCGAGCAGCGCCGCCACGGCCTCGGCCTCATCGCGATATTTGCCGGCGTCGAGGGTGTCCCACGTCATGGGTCTAACCTTAAGCAGAAAGGCGGAGCGAACAAAGAAACCGAGCGCGCGTCATAACCCTTGTTCGGGCCGATCGGCTTGGACATTTGCGTCTTGCGGCGAGGTTTATTATCTCGCCAGACCATCGCCGCAGGCGCAGGACCCAAACCGATGGCTAAGGGGCGGACGGCTAAAGGGCAGATGGCGACAGCCGACCAAAAAAAAGGCCCCGCCGAGGCGGAGCCAAGTCATAGGGAGGAAACGCCCGAAAGGGCATCGTTTTTATGCCTAAAATGACAAGCGCTGTCAATCCAAAAATGGATCGCGCTGTCCAACCGATCGCTATCAATAGTTGACGTAGCGTCAGCGAAACAAGACCTGAACGCCTCTGTGTTGCGCACATGCACGCGTCGGGTCGGCGCCGAAGCTATAGAGTCCGTCGCGACAGCGCCCAGTGGCCTTTCCGGAAACGTTCGCCGGCCGGTCCATTTGGGGCGTCGTGGGCGAGCCCCGACTTTGGAGGCAGGCCATCATAAAGGTCTTATAGTCCTGCGCGTCGGTGGTGTGAGTCTTCTGCGCCTCGTCCCAATTTCGGGTGCATTGCGCTGGGTTGGCGGCGTAGGCGAACGCCGGCGCCGTCAAGACCGCGACGAACCAGATCGCGACGAGAGCGACGCGTGCCAACATGATGCAAGCTCCAGATTCGCTAGACTATTCGTCAGGCCATGGGCGATGGCTATAAGCTTGCTGCTGGGCTTGGGTCCGTCAAGGCGCCCGTCAATGGATTGAGCCTGAGATTGCAGCTGACTGTCCCTCATCTCGCCATCTGGATTGTCGCCGCGCTGGCGACGTTCGGCGTGATCGTTCGGCCCTTCAGATGGCCAGAAGCCGTCTGGGCGGTCGCGGGCGCCGTTGCGCTGCTCGGGACCGGCCTGTTACCCTGGGCGCAAGGCCTTGCAGCTGTCGCCAAGGGCGGCGACGTCTATCTGTTTTTGACCGGGATGATGCTGCTGTCGGAGACGGCGCGGCGCGAGGGGCTGTTCGACCGGGTTGCGGCGCTGGCGGTCAACCGCGCCAAGTCCTCGCCCAAGCGCCTGTTCGCCTTGGTCTATGGTGTCGGCGTCGTGGTTACGGCCTTCCTGTCGAACGATGCGGCCGCGGTTGTGCTGACGCCGGCGGTCTATGCAGCGGCGAAAAAGGCCAAGGTGGACGCCTTGCCGTATCTCTTCGTCTGCGCCTTCATCGCCAATGCGGCGAGCTTCCTGCTGCCGATCTCCAACCCGGCCAATATCGTTCTCTACGGCGACCGCACGCCGGCCTTGCTGCGCTGGCTGGCGAGCTTTCTGCTTCCGTCGGTGCTGTCCATCGTCGCGACCTACGTCGTTTTGCGCTGGGTCGAAGCGCGCCGGCTCGGCGAGGCCTGCGAGTGCGGCGTGGATATTGAGCCCATGTCCCATGGCGCCTGGGCCGCGCTCGGCGGTTTGGGCCTGACGGCGGTGGCGCTTCTCACGGCTTCCGCGATGGATATTCAGCTCGGCCTGCCGACCTTCGCGATGGGCGTGCTGACCGCGGCGGTTGTGGTGCTGCGGGCGGGAGGCTCGCCCTGGCCGACGATCAAGGGCGTATCGTGGTCCGTCTTGCCGCTGGTCGCCGGTCTGTTCGTCCTCGTCCAAGCGCTGACGGCGACGGGGCTCATTGAGGCCTTGGCGAGCGTCATGAGCGAGGCCGCTCGACGGGGGCCGAGGACGGCGGCCTGGGCGAGCGGCGGCCTGATCGCCGTCGTCTCCAACCTGATGAACAACCTGCCCGCCGGCCTGATCGCCAGTTCCGCCATTTCAGAGGCTCACCCGCCGCAGAAGCTGGTCGATGCGCTCCTGATCGGGGTCGATCTCGGCCCCAACCTGTCAGTGACCGGATCGCTGGCCACGATCCTTTGGCTGACCGCGCTCCGCCGCGAAGGCGAGCATGTCGGTTTCTGGCGGTTTTTGAAGGTCGGGGTGTTGGTCACGCCGCCCGCCTTGGGGCTCGCGTTGGCCACGCGGTTAATGATGCCAGGTTAGTTCATTCCTCCGCTCATTCCGGCGAAGGCCGGAACCCAGATCGTAAAGCGCCGACATTGCGCCTATGGCGATCTTTGATCTGGGCTCCGGCCTTCGCCGGGGTGAGCGGACCGAAAAACGTGAACCCTAACCGCCGAATGGGCTAAGCCGCCGCCTTCACCGCCGCGGTGTAATGCGCGTAGAGGGTCTCGCCCTTGGCGGCGAGGTCCTTTAGCATTTGCGGGGGTGCGAAGCGGGGGCCGTGGGCGGCGGCGAGGCGTTCGCAGGTTTCGACGAAGGCTGTGACGCCCACGCTGTCGATCAGGCTGGCCGGGCCGCCGGTCCAGGGCGCAAAGCCCCAGCCCAGGATCGAGCCGACGTCGGCGTCGCGGGGGTCGGCGATCACGCCCTCCTCGAAGCAGCGCGCCATCTCTACCGCCTGGCGATAGAGGAGGCGCGTGCGAAGTTCGGCCACCACGTCGGGCTCAGCGTCGCCGATGGTGGGGGCGATCAGGTCGGCCAGGCCGCTCCAGATCCGCTTTGGCCCCTTTTCGGGGTAATCGTAGAAGCCCTTGCCGTTCTTGCGCCCAAGGCGTCCGTGCTCGACCACCAGCTGGCGCAGGATTTCGTCAAGCGGACGGGGCTGGTAGGCCTCGCCCAGATCCTTTTTGGTCTGCTCGCCGATCTTGTAGGCGAGGTCGAGCGCCACGTCGTCGGCCATCTCCAGCGGGCCGCGCGGCATACCGGTCCCCCGCCCGACGTTGTCGATGACGATCGGCGAGAAGCCTTCCGACAGCATCTCCATGCCTTCCGCCAGATAGGTGGAGAAGCAGCGCGACGTGTAAAAGCCTCGACTGTCGTTGACCACGATGGGCGTCTTCTTGATCTTCAGAACGTAATCGACCGCCTTGGCGAGGGTCTCGTCCGAAGTCTCCTTGGCCATGATGATCTCCACCAGACCCATACGGTCGACGGGGGAGAAGAAGTGGATGCCGATGAAATTCTTAGGCCGTACCGAAACCTCGGCCAAGCCTGTGATCGGCAGGGTGGAGGTGTTGGAGCCGAACACCGCCGTCTCGGCGAGCTGAGCCTCAGCTTTGCGGGTGACGTCGGCCTTCACGTCGCGGTTCTCGAACACGGCTTCCACCACGAGGTCCGAGCCCTTGACGCAGGTGTAATCCGTGGTCGGCGTGACCAGGGCCAGGACGGCGTCGGCCTTCTCGCGGGTCATGCGGCCTTTGCTGACCCGCTTGTCGAGCAAGGACGCGACATGGGCCTTGCCCTTGTCCGCCGCCTCTTGGGTGGTGTCGATCAGGACGGTTTCGATCCCGGCCATTGCCTGGACGTAGGCGATGCCTGCGCCCATCATGCCGGCGCCCAACACGGCGACCTTTTTGGCGTCCGATGGCGCGACGCCCTTGGGACGCGAGGCGCCTTTGTTCAGCGCCTGCATCGACACGAACAGCGTCCGGATCATCGCCCGCGCCTGGGGCGTGTTCAGCGTGTTGACGAAATAGCGGCTCTCGATCCGAAGCGCGGCGTCCATGGGAACTTGCAGGCCCTCATAGACCGACTTCAGCATGTTCATCTGGGCGGGGTAGTTGCCATAGGTCGACTTCCTGACCATGGCGTTGCCCATCAGGAACATCTGGATGCCGTTGGGGTGATAGGGGCCGCCGCCGGGGATCTTGAAGTCTTTTTTGTCCCAGCGGGCCACAGGATCGCCGGTCTTGACCCATGTCTTGGCGGCCTCGATCAACTGGTCGGCAGGCACGACCGCGTCGACGAAGCCGAGCGCCTTGGCCTCATTCGGCGAGCTTTCCTTGCTTTCCAGCAGGAGCGGGGCTGCGGCCATCACGCCCAACAGGCGCGGCAGCCGTTGCGTGCCGCCGCCGCCGGGGATGAGGCCGATCTTGCCCTCGGGCAGGCCGAGCTTGATCTTCGGATTGTCGGCGACGACCCGATAGTGACAGGCCAGCGCAATCTCCAACCCGCCGCCGAGCGCCAGGCCATTGATGGCCGCCGCCACCGGCTTGCCGCAGGTCTCGATCGCCCGCAGCGTCTTGTTCAGCCCGTAGAGCGCTTCGAACTGGGCCTTGCGCGACTCGTCCGAACCGGTCGCCTCGGCGAGGTTCATCTCGTTCAGGTCGGCTCCGGCGCAAAAGCCAGACGCCTTGGCCGAGGTGACGACCGCGCCCTTGATGGCGGCGTCGGTCTTCAACAGTTGCGCGATCTCGCCGAGCTCCCGCATCACGGCGGCCGTGATCGTGTTGGTGGACTTGCCGGGCGCATCGAAGGTGATCAGCGCGATGCCGTCGGCGTCGATATCGAGGTGGAAGTTTTCCATGGTGTTCTTTTTCCTCAGACGCGTTCGATGACGGTGGCGGTGCCCATACCGCCGCCGATGCACAGGGTGACGAGCGCGGTCTCTTGATCGGACCGCTCCAGTTCGTCGACCATGGCGCCGAGGATCATGGCGCCGGTGGCCCCTAGGGGATGGCCCATGGCGATGGCGCCGCCGTTGACGTTGATCTTGTCGTGGGGGATGTCGAGCGCCTGCATGAAGCGCAGCACGACGGCGGCGAAGGCCTCGTTCAGCTCATAAAGGTCGATGTCGCCGACAGACATGCCGAGCTTCTTCAAGAGCTTTTCCGTCACGACCGAGGGTCCGGTCAGCATGATCGAGGGCTCGGACCCGACCGAGGCCATGCCCTTGATGCGGGCGCGGGGCTTTAGGCCCAGCGCATCGCCGATCTCCTTGGAGCCGATCAGAACCGCAGCCGCGCCATCGACGACGCCGGAAGAATTGCCGGCGTGGTGGACGTGATTGACGCCGTCCATCTGGGGATAGCGCTGATTGATCACCGCATCGAAGCCCATGCCGCCCATGCCCGCAAAAGACGGGTTCAGCGAGGCCAGGGACTGCATGGTGGTGTCGGGGCGCATGTGCTCGTCGTGAGCCAGGATGGGTAGGCCCATCTGATCCTTCACCGGCACGATGGACTTGGAAAACCGGCCCTCGGCCCAACTCTTGGCGGCGCGCTTTTGACTTTCGACCGCGTAGGCGTCCACGTCGTCGCGGGAGAAGCCGTAGATGGTGGCGATGGCGTCCGCGCTGATGCCTTGAGGCACGAAATAGGTCTTGAACGCGCTGGTGGGGTCGACCGGCCAGGCGCCGCCGTCGGAGCCCATGGGCACGCGGCTCATGGATTCGACGCCGCCGCCAATCGCCATGTCCGCCTCGCCGCTCATCACCTTGGCGGCGGCCATGTTGCAGGCCTCTAACCCTGAGGCGCAGAAGCGGTTGATCTGCACGCCGGCGGTAGATTGGGCGTAGTCGGCGTTGAGCACCGCCGTGCGGGCGATATCGGCCCCCTGCTCGCCGATGGGCGCCACACAGCCAAGGATCACATCGTCGACCTTGGAGGTGTCCAGGTCGTTGCGGTCTTTCAGCGCGTTCAGCACTTGCACCGACAGCGACAGGGCGGTGATCTCGTGAAGAGAACCGTCCTTCTTGCCCTTGCCGCGCGGTGTGCGCACCGCGTCGTAGATATAGGCTTCAGCCATTTGGTTATCCTCCCGTTGGGATCTGAGTTTTTTGTGAGCGGCTTCTGCTTGCGCCTCAGAAGGCGTCGGCCGACAGCGCCATCAGCGTGGCCGCTCCGGTCTTGAGCTTGGCGAGGTGCGTGTCCGCCTCGGGCAGGATGCGCGCGACGAAATAGAGCCCTGTGCTTAGCTTGGTCGCGTAGAAGGGATCGCTGTCGCCGGCCGCGACCTTGGCGTTCGCCGTCTTCGCCATCATGGCCCACATATAGGCGAGCGCCGTCAGACCGAACAGGTGCAGATAGTCCGTGGAGGCGGCGCCGGCGTTGTCGGGATTGGCCATGCCGTTCTGCATCAGCCACATCGTGGCCTCCTGCAGCTTGGCCTTGACGGTGCGCAGGCCCTCGACAAACGGCTTGATCGCCTCGTCGCGCTCCAGCTCGCCCACCAGGGCGTCGACATCTGCGAAAAAGCTCATCACGCCGCGGCCGCCCTTGGCGGCGAGCTTGCGGCCGACCAGGTCCAGCGCCTGGACGCCGTTCGTGCCCTCGTAAATCAGGGCGATGCGGCAGTCGCGGAGATACTGGCTGGCCGGGAAATGCTCGGTGAAGCCCGAGCCGCCGTGGACCTGCATAGAGTCGGAACAGACCTTGAAGCCCTTGTCGGTCAGGTAGGCTTTCACGACTGGCGTCATCAGGCCCATGTAGTCCGCCGCCTTTTGGCGGGTCGCCTCGTCGGGGGAGCCATGTTGCAGGTCGCCCTGGAGCGCGGTCCACAGCATGAAGGCGCGACCGCCTTCCAGCAGGGCTTTGGATTCCATCAGCATCCGCCGCACGTCGGGGTGGACGATGATCGGGTCGGCCGGCCCCTCAGGGTTGGCGGCGCCGGTCAGGGCGCGGCCCTGAAGGCGATCCTTGGCGAAGGCGACGGCGGCCTGATAGGCCGCTTCGGCGATGGCCACGCCCTGAAGACCGACGCCCAGGCGGGCCTCGTTCATCATGACGAACATGGTCTTCAGGCCCTG
>Ga0116231_10012676_pt1 | contig 12255 bp, 10 predicted proteins | sample S1TSphgellanicum_2_FD_89695 | JGI IMG/M metagenome (GOLD analysis project Ga0116231, IMG submission 89695) | Host-associated microbial communities from peat moss isolated from Minnesota, USA - S1T2_Fd - Sphagnum magellanicum MG | ecosystem: Host-associated > Plants > Peat moss > Unclassified... | reverse complement strand
CATGATCTCCAGGAAGAACTCTCACAGACATGTCAAGGAACCCACTCACTGCAGAGTTGGAACTCAAGGCCTGTGCCAGCCTAGGAGTTTCATCAATTTGATCATCCTTGAATTTGATTAGCAGATTCCGTCCAATTCCATAGTAAGTTTTTATCTGTAAACACAAAAGGTGTTTGAGTTAGGTGACTTCAGAGAACAAAGGCACTCATTGAAATATTAGGAACCAACAGAGTGTGAATCCAATCAATTTGCGTAACAGATGAGGAGCTCCCAAAACTGATATAGGTATATATTTGCATCAGACAAGATCTAAAGACTTTGACATGCTTACCAGGCGATCAGTCTCATCAGGAGTAGGAACAAATTGATCTTTCCCATTGGCAAGGTCAACATAGAGAGGAGGAAGTTGTTCAATGAGTGGTAGTACCTGCTTCACTATAGGGGGACTCACACTCTCGAACTGCTTTAACTGCTGCATTGCTATCTCAGCCTGCAATTGACCATCATGACCAAAATTCCAGTGACCTCTTGAAATGCATCACATGTACAAACCTATAGCTGACTGAATTCTTCATATGAATCATACCTGAAATCGAACAAACTATGCTCACAAATCAATCCCATCCAGATGCTTACAAGTTCTACAGTAATGCCTAATACTCCTAGAGTAATGCACAGACTGCATAAAAACCCACCACAGAACTGCAAGGCAATGAGTAGTTGCATTTACCCCTAAGCGGAGTGTTGGAGATGCTGTAAGCTGAGCCAGAATTGGAGAAAAGTTTTGTGCAACTGGTCCCAAAACTGGTGAGATAAGTGGAATTGCACTAGTTGCTGACTGCAGTCCTACCATACATGTGCCAGAGGTTAAGAAACAGACAAACTACTTTGCTAATTTAACACTGTCACCCTATTTCTAGAGCAAACCTTTCCTTCACCTCAAACCCTAATCAGAATATTGCAGATGACTTCAAAATGGGAGTGTTAGCACCTTGTTATTGAAGGACAAAAGGACATTCCCTTTTCGCTGCACTGCATACCTAGCTCCTGCCATATCAATTTACAAGGACCACATTATATATGCCCTATTGTATGCTACCTGTTTCGTCCATTGAATGTTTCTCAATCATATTATGAGGAAATCAGAACCAAAATCAGATGGATCTGGAAGTGAGGTGTAGTGCCCACCTATCAGAAGCTGGGCAAGTGCACCAAATGAATGGCCAACTCCAAATATTGGGAGTGTATCAACCTGGAAAAGTAGATCACCAGAGCCATAGCCACAAAATTGAATCTTTAGAGGTCATCATACCTGGATGGTAAGCAGGGGCATTGAAACATTCTGAATAGTAACAAGATTTACTTTCATTTATACATCTAAAAATATTGAGCCTCACCAACCAGGAAGTCCAGTTCCATGATCATACAAAGTCTACGTGCAAGGGGAAGCAGTATCTACATATCTGTGCAACTGCAGAGAAAACTCCACAATAACACTTAGAAGATAACTATTGTGCCAGTTTCAGTCAAGCCAAAATAAACATAACAAGAGGAGTCAGGGTGGGTCATAACCTTCTGAGTGTCACTCAAAAAGTATCAGACCATCACATTCATCATGAATGGCAGTGACCAGCTGCCATTACTCCCCTGCTGACTTCATCAGCTTCTGACAGAGGGGACCAATAATTGAATAATAGTCTACTCAAGGTCTGCCAAAAAAGAACCAAAGAAAGACATGACAGAGTCAAACAAGATAGACTCACGGAGGGTCCAAACGTGCTGTGTTGGTTGACAAGATCATCACGAAGTGATCGTATGCAGCGATCAAACTTGAACTGTGTCTCATCAGCAATTCTAAGGTGATCAAATCCACTGGCAAATGGAGTTGCAATGACAATAAAACCTCTGCCAGCAGACAAAAGCAGATTATATGTCAGGAACCAAAAAAATACTGCAGAATAGAAGAGATAAAGAGTCCCATGTACTAGTCAATCTCCTCACTTGAGGGTTTTAGATTGAGAGCAGCCAAGGAACCAAAGGAATCATACCTCTCACAAAGACGCTCAAGAAAAAGACGGTAGGTTAGCTGTGGAGTGGCACCCACAAAAACTCCCCCTATGAAGTGGACAACAGCCACTGGAGTTCGTTTACTGGGTTGAAGAACCCAAGCACCCTACTCCAAGTCCAACACAGGCAGCCATCAGGACAGTGCAAGCATTCTTATTGTTTCCAGTGAACAACCCCCAAAAAAACCCCTATTGTAAACATGTTCTGAGATTAGTATCAAGCCTAGTCTACTCTACTCCTGAACTCCTAATCCACACCCACAACCTAAACCTAGCCCTAGACTAACAAGAGCTGTAAGATGCACAAACTGTGCACAAGTTGGGAAATCCAGATATTAGGTCATAGATTACGTACTGAGTATGTAACTCATGAAATCCTCCTCTTCTCGGAGATCTGAATCCAAGAAATCTCTGAAAAGTAGAAGTCGATTAGAATTCATACCTGAATTTCTTGCCATCTCCCTGAATCCATAAAATCTCCTCGAGTCTGCTTGGCTGTATCAGCAATGACCCTACAGAATTTTCCCCCACACCCCATACACAAGATCTCTTACTTCAGCATCTTGAGGAGCAACACAAAGACAACAGGGTTCATGAGTTCCACACACAGTCGTGCAAAATGCTGAATAAAAATTGAAGAAGATGGGAGAAAATCTTGCCCATTCCCATTATACTCAGAGTCTGACAACAAGAAGCACAATTGTGTGAAATCTCATCACCACCTGAGATTGCACAACTGTGCTGATTCCCATTTCTGATGACTGATCTATATGTTTGCTATTTCTGACAACCTCCAGCTTCAATCAGCAGAGCTCTCAGCTGCAACTGTGAGCTCTAAAGTAAGTCAGATTTCTTGCTGTTTCTCTCTGAATCCTGTCAGGAAAACATGAAGCTCAGAGAAACCGATCAGGCTCTTCTGGAATCTTCAAGCTCATTCTTCCTAGAAATCATGAATGAAGATGGGATTTGCAAGAACGTGTGGTACCTTTCTATCTGGCCATATAGCTGAGCACTCTGCGTCTTTTTAGCATCATCAAAATCAGGAGCTGCCTCACAGCAGACAATCATTCTCCTGCTCCTCAATCTTCGCTGCTGCCGCTGGCGTCCTCCACGAAACTGGAGTTGATGAGAGAATTTCAGATTTCTGAGCACCACCCTTCCTCCTCCTCTTGCTCCTCTTCCTGGCTGCTGCTGCGGCGACCTGAAACACTCAACCTCATGCGGTGGCCACCACGACGATGCTACTGCACGCGCAGATCTGGAGCTGCAAGCATCCAGCGGCGACACAATTGAAGCATGCAAGGCTAACAATTCCATCAAAACCGTCGTCCTCAAAGCCTGCTCCAAGCTTTGACACAGGAGAGGGATGCAACTGTTTCTCTGCCTGGCGCGCTATCAGTTGTTTTTTTGTTGTTGCGCTGCTGCTACTACAGCAAAAGCAAAATTTCTGAGCTTTCTGGCGTCAAATCTGTTGCTTCTTAGAGGCCAAAGTCGGTGCAAGAAGACCTAGTTTAGTTCATGAAGCGCGTCCGTTTTGCTTGCGCCCAGCGGAAGAAGAAGCTTCACACCGCGACGGAGAAAAAGCAAACAAACAAACAAACAACCACGGTTTGCAAGCCACCTGCGGATGAACGCTCCTGACAGAACCTGGATTTTGCAAGAAGAAGACAGAATCAAGAGCTTGATGAAGAAGTATCAGCGCAACAACCGCAAAGCAAAGCTCAAGAACAACAACGACAACCCCAGAACTCAAAGTTCTCTCCGACGGAGTCGTGTGGAGTTTCTCCTCAGATGAAGAGAAAACAGTTTGACGAGATGACATTCTTGATGACGTACCTCGTCTCTCTGGAATCTTTTTGCCGTCATTCTTTGTTCTTCCTCTCTCCTCCTCCAATCCTCCAATTGCTGCTGCACCTCCGCGTAATAATTCGCTTAAAGCATCCGCAGATTCTGCTATCAGGTGGCGGGAGCAGCAGCAGGAGAAAACACGCCTGATCCGGCAAGAAATCCACCGCTTTTGGAGGTATTCTGTCGAAGCAGATTCGTAGCAGATGGCGCAAATGTTTCCTAGCAGGAGCGGGATTTCTTCCATGTGAGAAAAACTTCGGTTACAGATTTCTTCAGATCATGCACTGGTGCAAATGCTTCTGCTCAGATCTCGGATCGAGCGCACTTGTGCAAATGTTTCAAAGCAGATTCTATAGCAGCTGAGACTTCTTCTATGGATTAAGCAGCAGAGGATTGCTCTTGGTGAACGGACAGACAAGATGCTTTTGTTTTCCAACAGCTTTGAAGATCAACAATCCTAAGAATCTGCACTAGGTATGGAAACAAACAAATCCTATTTGTGGAAACATCTTGTCTCTCTGTGATCATCAGTCCACACTAAGTTTCTCCTCTTTGCTAAGCATGGTTTAGATCAGGACCATGATCGTGATCAGGAACATGTACACAACAATCTCATGAAGAAAGCGAAAATAAAATCGAGAGAGAGAGATGGAAATATATGGAGATCTATGAAAAAAGCTCTGTCATATTGTAAGCATGCTGTTGCAGAGCTTTGCCTCAAACCATCAGTAGAGAGAGCTACCCATCATACATATCTATGAGATTGACAGAGAAATCTCCACAAAAACTTTGAAGATCCATCACACAACATGCTGCTGCTGCTGCTGCCATTGCCTCTTCTACTACATTAGCAATCTGAAATCACATACAAAAATGCAAGAGCCAAAATTTGTCCTATGAAGATTTCCCTGGAAACAATGTCTTCATCATACTGGGTGCCTTCACAAAGCACTGTATGAGAGCATTGATCTCACGAATATCTCTCATGAGAGTCAAGAAATCTCTAATTTGAGCATTGGGTCATATGAAACAGTCTTTGTTATCACTGTTTGCAAGCTGACACAACTGGTTGGTCATATGTCGCCATATCTGCAAAAACCAAAGACCACATGGGATCAATCAGATGCACAACTGAGAGTTTGGGAAATCATTCAAGTGTAATTGAGAACTTTGTCTCTTCTTCTTCTTCTATTGAGTTCAAGCAAAGGCATGCAAAACTGTATCCTCCATTTTTTTTGCATCCAGTTTTTTTTTCTTTTTCTTTTTCCTTCTGATCTGAAATCAATGCTGTTTCCTTAGCTTCCTGACGTCATTCTGATCAAGAAGAATTCTGAACCTTGCTGCTTCACACACATTTTTGAAAAGATGGTTGGCAGATCGTTTAAAAGCTTGATCACCAACAAGAACTTTTCCTCATTCAAGAATGATGTAGTTCAGCTTCCACCATCTACCAAATGTAACAGAGCTACACAAGAATCAACACAAGAGAATCACCACAATCTCTCAATGAGTTCTTGAAGCTTGGAAAATAAAATAAAAAATCAGTCCATTACAAAACCCTCCAAAAAACCCACCACCCAAAAAATGTATAACAATGCAAAAAAAGAATTGGCTCCCTAAAGTCGAGAGCTAGCTGCACACCAAAGCAAAGAAAATCTCAATGGTTTTGCTAAAATTGTCATTCCTATAACTCCTATCTCTTGACATTTCAATTATCAACATGACATGGATGGACCTGAACATGTTTTAAAAAATCATATTAAGTGAGAACAAATTCCATTAACTCCAGCTTTTTGTTTAACAGATTATAAAGCACAAGGCCAAACTTTTGACAAACGTATTGTTGATTTGTATAAACTGCTAGATCACATGGTGCTTACAATGCACAACAAATATGTGATTCTTTTACATTTACGATCGATTGAAGGGCTTGTAATCCTATGAGATATTCAAATTGAAGATATTCAAAACATCAATTTTCGAGAAGGTGCAATGAAATATATGAATCCACAAAAAAAAAATTTGAAAGCCCAAAAGAAAAATCTTCCATGATTCCACAATAGTCGAAGAGAAAATACAATGCAATCAAACATGTTCAAAATACATCATTCACGAATAGAAAACAATAATCTTCACATGAAGAAAAAAACAAAGAACATTGATCGCTCAACATTTGCTCAACCAAATAACGAAGATCAATATTGGCATGACGACTTATTCTTATTTGATGAAAAAACATTGATGGATAATACAGCATGGTTATCAATGTTGCAATGAAGGTGTTATTTGAGACAAAATTACAACATCAAGGATATGAATCTCATCAATATTCAATATATTACATAAGTAAAGGGTTTGAAAACAAATGCTTCCAATGTCTACACAAAAATATGAACCATTGGATTTTGTATGATTCAAGAACCCCACATGATAAGATACTTTGTGCAAATACAAAATTAAAAATGAGTGAATTGATGAATATCAAAAACTTGAACTATACTTATGCAAATGTGAAATCAAGGTGTAATCAAAGTGAGAAATTTTCCCACCTTGGATTTTCCACATATTTTGTTTACATTTGTTGTTTTCCAACCAACAACTAATTCATGTGATTGATTGCAAGTGACAATCACTACAAAGGAAACATGCCCAACAAAGCTTTGGTTATAGGAAATGCCATCGCTTTTTCGATATGCACCAAAAGAAAAAATGGACGGAAATAATTACTAGTTATACTACAAATGAAGTCCTTCTAGTGTTTATATTTCATCCTAACGCTATGAAATTTATGCAATTAAATGTTTTTCATGCTCATTGCGTAAATGGTTGTGTGTAGCAATGCGGAGTTCGTGGTCCGGTGGTTTATAAAGATTTTAATTTTTTTTTTAATTTTAATTTTCTTGATATTATTGAAAGTTTTTTTTGGCCACACACAAAACAATAATTTGCATGTATTGATCAAAATTTTGGAAGCATGTTTTTTTAATATTTTCATTTATGCATGGGGGAAATAAGTTATATAATTGATGATAATCATCCTTGTTATCATCATAATTATCATGATTATCATTGTGGTTATTTTCATGAACATTGTTACCATCATGTACATTATGATTATGATTATTATCATTGCCATTATAGTTATTATCATTGTCATTTTCATGGGCCTTATTGTCATCATCACAACCATGTAAGAATTTATTTTTAATATAAGCTTGAAGTATTTATTTATTTATTTTTCTTTTTTGAAGTAATTTTTTCACCTTTTTTTTTCATATTATCATTAATGAACATTTTTGGTTGATTTTTTCTATATGGTTTCATTTTTAAAATAAATACTTGTTGTTTCATTTCTTCATTGACTTCATATTGATATTCATTTGTTAATTTTTTCTCTTTTTTTTACAATTTTTTTATTGATTATTTTCTAATTCCTAAAATATTTTTGGCTATTTATTATTGACCTTGATAACTTATATTGACATCAATGATTATATTAAATGAATGTTACATTCAATAATGATGGTATGTGTTATGATTTTTTTGTCACAATAAAATATAACCATATAAAATTGAATTTTTAGCTTGTGATTCATTAATCATTAGAATATTTGAGGTAAATATTTGCACCATCACAAGCACATATCAGTTGAATTATTAAACATTAGTAAAGTTTTCTAATACGAAAATTAGGTATTTTTTTCTTATAACCACAAAAAGGTAATAATTTCACTAGTAGATCCAAGCAAAGGAACTAAAAGCATCATTGTCTCAACCCTAACCTTGAGCTCGTGACCAAGGCAAGGGCTTGCAAGGTTGTGAGCCAAAAGGGAAGCTGAAATTGAAAGAAAGTGTGAGGAATGAACCTTCACACTCCCAAAGGAGCTTGCACTTTGGGAGTTGGAATCCCGGTGAACTTCCGAATGTTCAAAGAGTGATTGCAAGGGTCAAAACCCAATGGATTGAAGAGTTCATTATACCATTGGAAAGCTATTAAAACATAAATGTCTAAAATGGGCTCGCATGACCCATTTGGACATCTGAAACACAAGTTATGGCCAAAAGAAAGGTCGGGAGTCAAATTGACAATTTGATTCCCGACCATTAAAAGTTAAGAATCGAGTCGATTTCCTTGCGTTCAGGTGGCTTGTAACATATTGTTGAAAAGCTCTTGACAAAGGTTATAACTTTGTTTCAAACCTCATCTCAATAGGAGCTCTGCACGCAAAATTATGGGGCCCCAAAGTTGCGGGAATCCCAACTTTCACAATTTCGGGACTCCCATTTTGGAATCCCAAGCCAAAAAGTCATTTGGATGTGGGTCTCGTGGAAAGGCACAAAATATACTATAAAGGGCTGTGGTGAGTCTTGTGAATCCAAGTTGCCCATGGCCCGTCCTAGCACCAAAAGTGCTCCAACTATGCACTAACCACCTTGTGTTGGTTTTGTGCAGGTCCATGTGAATAGTTGATGCTTGTCACTCTTCCTAGTCCCATCCCGGAGCTCCATCACGCCCTTCCACCCCCTCAAGTGCTATGAGCTAGGGAACGTGCCCTAACTCTTTGCTCTTCCGTTGTTTTCAGTTAGACTCACATTTGAGTTGATTAAGGAGCTTGGGGTGCGTCAATCATCATGAGTAAATCATGAAACATATTTGTCACATGGAAACACCTAATTTTTGTGCAGTTTCATATGAAGTTTCAATTTAAAAAGCATTTTCCTCGAGAGTTCAAAACATTAGAACATGTAAACAACTCTAGAAATTAACAATTTAAACCAAAATAGTTAGATCGATGGAAAAAATCTACAACAAGCATACATATCCCCCAAGAAGTCATACATACCTTCCGCTTTAGCCCTCATTGTCTTGTAAATTTGGAAGCATATATATTTAAACAACCACATTTTGGGGTATAATATCTTATTGAAAAATTAGTTCAATCTGTTTTATTTCCTTCATATTCTTGAGAGTAACAAAGTCCATTAAAAAGTTGTTTGAAATTGTTATGTTGTGTATTATTGAAGTTTATAAATCAAGTTGTTTGAAATTGTTATGTTGTGTATTATTGAAGTTTATAAATCAAGTTGTTTAGTCTTCTTCCAACACAACCTGACCCTCTGGCAGTTTTTACTTTTCTCCTTTCTAGACATTATTAAGAGCCAAAAACTCAGGATGGTCACCACAACTACTTTTGGCAAATGCAAAGTCCAATGTTTAATTCTTATTTTCCTTCAAAGATTGAAACTTTAAGAAACATATGTTGTAAGAAGAACAAGTCAATTTAATTTCATTATTTTTTGAACTAATAAATCCTTCCCTCACATGTTTACCACATGCAAAACCACGGTAGGTGCATATTGCCCACCAAAAACAAAAATCTTTTAATCATGATTTCTATATTTTCGGCTACTTATGGAAAACCAAATGTCAAAATCTAGTTATCATTTTCAATTTTGTAAATTTTTTCCCCCACTTTTCAGCATTATTCTACTAATTAAATTTTAAAAAGGCTGCCAAAAACAAGTGACAAATGGGTGAAGAGAATTGGAGCCAATGAGAAGGCTCAAATTGAGAGTGTCATTTGTTTTTCCTTTTTTTTGGGAGAGTAAAAGGGGATTGTTCCCCATCCCATTTTTAAGGAGACTTTATATGGCGATTTTCACCTTGTTCCCATGTGCTTTCAAAAGTTTTTAATGATGTTATTAATGATGTTCACCAAATTTTTTGCCAAAAATTACTAGCAATGTTGTAATTGGCAATTTATTTCCATAAAAAAATAACCTTGATCCCCACCAACATTTTTTTTTTTGGCAAATTGATGTCAAATTTCACCCTATGTTGGGGAGGTGCACCATAACATGAATTTTTGTGGTGTTGCATGAATAGGACCTTAAACAAGTTTATTTTGTATTATAACTTAGGGTTGGGTCACTTTCCAAAATATTGACAACATGAATATTTCTTTTTTCAAGAAATTAATTTCTTTTTAAATTTGAAATTTACTATTTGTTCATGATTTACTATGATATTTGCATATGAAAAGTGAAAATATTTGTAGTGTAGACTATGATATTTATAATGAATTCCAACATATGGACTTCATATTTTCATTAAAAAAGGATTGACTATCATATTATATTTTTTACATGAATGCATGAATATTAAGATAAAATATTTTTAAAATATTTTTGAAGATCCATTAGATTTTTTTTTTTTAATTTTGGGATTTGAAGAAAATATTTTAAAAAATCTCAATATATTTAAAAATAAAAGAATTAACCTTAAAGCTACCAATGCACCATGATATTTTATATTGTCCATTCCCCCCCCCCTTTTTTTTGCAATTAGTTGAGTGAACCCATCCAATTTCATCTAGGTTAACAAGTGGCATGCTCACAAATTTTGGGGTCAACAAATAGTTAAATGACACATGGCATATCCACATCAATAGGTTAGGCCACATGGTGCGTAGGTTAGGTCTAAACCTAAACATAGGCCATTTAACTTAGGCTTAAGTTAGGGCTAGACTTAGGCACCTATGTTAGGCCTAGATCTAAACCACATGGTAATTAATAAATGAAATCTTATTTCATTTGGTTTAGCCTTTAGGGTTGAACCTTTTTTATTGGTTCCATCCCAAATGCCTATTACATTTTCATGTTTATTATGACCTCCAACAATTCTAATGCATTCCTTTATATAGTTTAGATACATAGAATCGAAGCGAAACAATATGGGATAAATATTTTAGTTGTAATTTAGGGTAGACACATGTATCACTAAACACTTAACGATGGATCATTCTAACTTTCTTGTCCATGGTCTGTTGCTTTTTGAATTTAAAACAATTTTGTAATCTTCCACTTAGCGCATCCAAATCTATAAAAAACACTCCAATATAATGAAAAATGAGCAATATATGCGCTTTCAAAGTGAAGGGGGTTGTGCTTTGGTTTTTTTCATAAATGTTTAGTACAATTTTGAAGCTTAAGCTCTTCAATTATTGTTATTTTGTCCTTTCACTTGAAACAAGATTTATAGATGAGATAACACATATGTAGCCTTTGAAATCATTCAAAATGAATGAAAAATGAACAAGATATAATTGCTAGAAGTAAGGGGGAGTGTAGAAACAAAATTTGAGACAAAATATCAATTTTTTTCTTGGATTGCCTTGTATGTTTTATTCCTTTGTTTTTAAAGTTCAAAGAACGTTTTTATTGGATTGATTTCTGGTTCCTTTGGTTTGATGTGCAAAAACCTCATTCATTGAAACCTTCTATTTCTCCTTCAATTTATTGTTGGGGTTTTTTAAATTTTAGTGAGATATTTCCCATCAACCATGGGGTAGGGATTCTTCTTAAAGTTGTAAGGTTATGGGCATACAAAGGAAGTTGTGTTCATGGGTTGGGGAATACATTTTTGATAACCAATATTGTAAGGTTTCTATCCCTTGATATTTTGATAGTCATAAAAGGGTACTATAACAATATTAGGTAGAAGGAACCTTGTGTCAAATTTTACAAATTTTGATATTGCAATCAACAAGCTAGTTGTTGAGGCTAGAGATACAATAATCTAAAATGGAAGTTGAAAAGGAATTGTGGTGGAACTCGAAACAAGGATGACCATGAGGTTAATAGTAGTTAAAATCTAGGTAAATATGTAAGGATTGTTTCCTATGACAAAAAGAACAAATTGGGGGAGTATATTAAAAAATTCATAAATTGAAAATAAGAATTACTAAATTTTTTGTGTGGTAGTCCTCCTCATCCACAAGGGTCATCCTCCAAGAAAAGCCATTGGGCCCACCATCATAAGTTTCCTTCTCTTTAAAATTGTCGTAATTTTTCCAAACGTTTCTAAAGTTGAAATTTTCCTTCTCCCAAGCTCGTGAACTAGACAAAATAATTTCATGATACCAAGAATTATCATTTTCAATAGGGTCATGAATAGGTTTTGAAAAAATCTTTAATTTTGATGCCACATTCGTCCTTTTTAGTAAGGTCTTTTCAACTTGTTCCAATATTGTATTAGATACCACATAAGTTTTTTCAAGGAAGGTCCTTCCAACTTCTTATGTTATTGAATAGATGCCAAATAAATCCTTTTTGGTAAGGTCTTTCCAACTTGTTTTGGTATTAAATATCCTCCAATTTCCAATGTTGGGTTTTCAATCATTGCTTCCAACTTTTCTAGTTTGCCACTATGGAATGTAACTGTAACTTGGTGTGTAATTTGATTACACAATTACTTAGGGGTAAGTTGGGTGTAAGTAATTTCATGGGTAACTTGATTACACAATTACTTGAGTAATTGTTTAATGGGGTAAGTTGGATG
>Ga0116231_10012675_pt1 | contig 12256 bp, 8 predicted proteins | sample S1TSphgellanicum_2_FD_89695 | JGI IMG/M metagenome (GOLD analysis project Ga0116231, IMG submission 89695) | Host-associated microbial communities from peat moss isolated from Minnesota, USA - S1T2_Fd - Sphagnum magellanicum MG | ecosystem: Host-associated > Plants > Peat moss > Unclassified... | reverse complement strand
GTGCATTTAGCCCAAAGCAACTCCCCCTTCTAAGCTCAGATCACACTTGCTAACAATATTATATACTGACAGCATGTGAAGATAAAGATGCTCATCTCAAGTGGTGCTCAGTATGTGACCCTGCACACTAAAATTGGATGAAGAAAAAAGTCAATACACGCTGGTTTGGCTCAGCAAAATGGTTTTGGCCAGGCATTTTTGTTGCACAGTTTGCTGAGGCTGGTAAAAATGCACAACAAAGTTGTGTACCCACCAGAGAAGAGTGTAATAAATATGATCTGACTGCTGCTCCCTGTTTCTGATCGGCCAATCATAATGATTGATCCAGGTGGTTTGCTATTAGTAGTTTCCCATCTATTTGCAGTCTTGGTTTTAGTTTTATAAGTGGGTTTGCAAAAACAATAGTAAATAACTAAACTTGGATGTGAAAAATATTTTTGCAAGGTCACATACTAAGCACCGTTGGGGATGCTCTAAGCACCACCCAGGAGAGAGCTAATTACCAAAGAAGCAACATCCTCTTCACAGATGACTGTGGGAAGTGGCGCCGCATGCAGTTCTTTCAGCTTCTTTTCTACTTCCTGAACACATGAGATGATAGGTACATCTTTCAGAACACATGGGTCTCTTTAATTCAATAGCATGAAGAAGAGAAGAAGGCCAACATATGGCAGCGAACAGATCTATCTTTTGGATGTAGGCCAAACCAATATTTTGCAGAAGTGGGATTGTTTCTTGTATGGCAGAGAACTTGCCATGGCCTCTTGATGATGGGCACGCTGATCTCTTTGCTCCTCTAAATAGTTGTTCATATTACTAGTGGCAATGGATGCCTGATCATGGTGGTGCTTGCAGGTGTCTTTGTTTGAGCCGCCTTTATTTGAGCCCTTACTTGAACTTTTATTTGAGATTCTGCTGGGCAGAATGCTTTCTTTTATGGGGTGGCATTTTAAGATCCCTTGTGGTTTTGCTCCACCATCCTGTGGTGTTGTCGCTGCAGAGCATTCCCCATATCCCCACCATGCCACAAATATTGTGATTGATTACTTCATTGATTGATTGATTGAGAAACTGTGAAGGGCGTGAAAATATTGAGATCCAAAAGCTGGATCTGGCACACCTCCATAATTGCAGAACTACAAAACTTTGCAGTTTTGAACAATATACCAGAGGAAGGCTTAGACTTACATGTTATCAGAAAGTGCACTAAATGGAGAAGTTGCTGTTGCCTTAGACAGAGTACCCAATTGCACATTTATGACAATTCTGTGCTTTGGCAGAAAAGAACTTACCTCGTGAAATCAAGCCATTTGACACATAGCCAGAGCCAGCCTCAGAGTTTTCTTTGTCACTCTGACTTGAGGGGCTACGCTGGTGTTGGAATTGTTCCAACTGTGCATCAATTTCTGCCATTCTCTTTGCATTTTCTCCCACCAAATCAAATCCCTGCACATATTCAGTACCCAATATTATCAATATCATCTGATTGGCACATAGCCTAAAGCTCGAGATAAGTCTCAGTTGCTCTGAAGTTGATAGATAAGTAGGGAAGTTGTCACAGGCCACTGTCAGAGTTTGCAGATAATCTCTTGAACCCACATACTTGAGCTATGCAACAAAAAATTTATTGATAGCAAGGGGCAATATGAAGCATGTGCAATGCACATACAAAAAAGAGGTAGAACTCACAGTTGAAACATAAGAGGAAGTGCTACAGCCATCTGTGGTGGTATCAATTTCAATAGGATCAGGCTGAGACAAGATTTGTTCCACTAAGGCCTCCTCTTCTGGCTGTCAAACCATCTGATGTCAGTCACCATTATTTTCCTACTATCACTTAAGGAATGTCCTTCCTCAGTGGACCAATTATACAGATCATTAATCCTGCAAATGAAAGGTGAACCTCACATCCAATATTTTCTACTGAGAATGAATTCAAAACTTGGGTTAGTTTGTAGCCTCGAGGTTTTAGAGCAAAGTTCACAAAAAGGACAAGTTTCTTGTATGAGCCTTTGAAGGAGAGTACCATCTGTTTGTGATATTATTGGGAGGTGAAACACACAAAATTGGAGAGAAGGTTCTCAGTACCTTGAGGCTGAAGAATCGGGCATCTGGGCCTAGACGAATATTTCGCTGAACATGGTCAGTTTGCTTTGTGGCCTGATTTTGATCCAAATTTTCAAGTGTCATTCTTACTGCAGATCCAGGTTGCTGTTGCCTTTCTTCCTCTCTGTGCCCCAGCAATAGCAAGTGAAAGAATTGGCACTATGGTAGCACATGTGTTAGTATGTTCCAAACACCTATAAGAAATCCAAGGTCTTTCAGCTAGACTTCTTCCAAGATCCATTTTCCCATGAACTCATAGCAGCCAACCCAACTCCATGAGCTAGAACTTGAACATGATTCTCCAGGACATGATGAATGTTCCGGTGATCAATTGATTGAGGTTACCTTATCAGTTCTTCAGCATGAGAGTTCTCCTTATGGTCTCCTTGACTGGAGCTTTGATTGCTGTGACTGTGGTCGGTTGCAGGTGTTGAAAACATGACAGAGGCTGCATGCCTCTCCTTCTCTTGCAATTCCTTGTCCAATTTCTCCACAGTGGCCAACCTGAAACACCATTATCATACCTCACCATAGCCTGAAATTTCAATTGCCAAACACAAATTGAGCTCAGTCAAAAGACTCAAAACCTTTCTTTCCCAACACTGTTTCTGCAGTCAATCTTGTGAGAAACAAAGGGTGATGACCATCATCATCAAATGTGAATCTACACAAACTTGAATGTCAAGTCAAAGCTGATGTAAACCTAGAAGGTAAACCTTACTCCAAGGTTCACAGGTACCCATGTACAGATTTCATGCAAGGATGAAAGACAATGCACTTAAAGCCTTGAAAGAGGGCCAAGATGCCTTACTCCATTTGCAAATCCAAATGTAGATTCTCAGGATCTTTGGTAACTGTGTTCTGCTCACAGATGACAAAACATACACGAGTTTTGTGAGGACAAGGTCTAAGCTTCCAGCATACCCAAAGGCAAAGTGATTAGAGATTATCAATTGTTCATCTTCTCTACAAGCAAGCATCGTCACCTGCTGGGCATGCATGATGCGGGCCAAGCTCTTTCTCTTGAGCTCATCCAAAAAGGCTTGAGTTTCTTCTGGAAGCCCGAGGAGGGGTGCATCCATCTCATAATGCTCTCTCTTCATCTTGTCTAGAAAATACTTCATTTCTTCAGATGGCTCCAAAGTTGGTGAATCCATCAACTCAGAGCCCATCACGAGTGGCTTTGTGGATTGGAAGTGTTGACAGTAAGTATTTTCATCATGATCAAGGATTTTGTTGTCAAGCTCTACAGTTGGTGTTGACCATTGCACCATGCTCTTGTGCTCAAGAATCTGTCCAAGCTCTGATTGAGGCAACATTGTTCTGCTATCAATCAGTTCTTGATTCCGATTTAGAGCTCGAAGCTCTTGTAAAGTCAGCTCTTCTTCTTCTTCATCAGAGTACTCAGACAAATCATGATAGTCTCCACAAACCACATCCGCATCCTCATCATCAGCCTCAAATAACTGCTGTTGGAAAATTGTTGTCTGTAACCCTGCAGTTGCAGGAATGCAACCCAATTCACAAGCCACAGAGACAGAGTTGGAGGGAGACTGTTTGTGATGATCAAGATGAAGCTCAACATCTGCCTGAGAATCTATTTTTTCCTGCCCTTGTGCTTCACCATCATCTTCTTTCACTGCACAATCATGGCTTAAAGGTGTCAAAGTACCCATGTCATCATCCAAGCCAAACTGCTTCTTGATCCATATATCAATCTCTGAGCTCTTCATCCTTGCATGGTTGGTCGATGGCGAGTGCATGAGCAGCTTCTCATCCCGCAGAATTTCAGTACTTGTCTCCATGACGAGCTCTCCTTCTGGATTGCTCATGGACATGGTGCTGGTGCTGGTGTGATCTGTACTACTGAACCTTGTAACTGTGGCAGCAGCAGCAGTTCTTCTGGAAACTCCATCATTGTGAATTGCCTTTTGCAGCTTCTGTAACACCATCTGGCTTTGTTCTACATCAGAACACATGGAATTTTCCCTATTGGATGGAAAAAGACCTAACCTTGTTTCTTCTTCTTCATCTTCACAACTTCCCTGCACAACAGAACTTAGACCTCCTCCATCTTCCTTCTGTTTGTCATCTTCTGATTCTGCCATCACCATGAGGCTAACATTGCAACAATGTTCTTCTTCATGGTCAATTTCTGATTGATGATGATTTATGAATTCCCTGTATTCTGTTTCTTCAGAGGAAGAATCATCATGTAGGCCTAGGACTACATCATCATCATCTTCAGCCATTGTTTCCTCATAATTCTCGCAAGAAACTGCTGACATGGGTCTGTCCTGACGGCCATGACCATCATCATCATCACCAATCAAAGAGCTTGCAAGGGGGATTGGAGACAATTGCTTGAGTTTTCTGTTCAGTAACTGTAACCTAAAACCCCAAGAGACCCAAAAAAAAAGAAAAAAAAGATTGTTAGAGAGATGACGAAGAAGGAATGGAAGCAATTTGTGTTGTTGTTGATGTTGTTGATGTTGTTGTTGCCGTGGTTATTGTTGATCCTTTACCTGCATTCTACAGAGATTGATAGACTGACCTTTCTTTGTGATCAGTGAAAAGTGGCAGTCCAATCATGTTCTCATGAGCAACTGCTGCTTCTTTCTTCAACTTCATGTTGCGATCCACGCTCATTATTATTATTATTATTTTCTTTCTTTCCAGAGCTTGTTGAAAATCAGGATGATGCAAGTTTCTTCAGCAAAAAGGCACAACAAAACTCCCCCAGAAAACTACCAGCTCTTGTTTCTTTTCTCGCAAACAGGTTTGTCAAAGACTCAAAGTTTTAATATGATTCTTCAATGCTTCTTCAACTAGTGTTGTTTCAACTACTACTACTACCCACACAAAATTTCAAACTTGAAATTTGCACAAGAGATCTTCGGGATGAAGTCAGAATCATGAAATCACGATCGAATTGATTTGATCTTGCATGCTACAAAACTTGAAAATCTATCATCACATGATCACTTCTTTTTTTTGGCGGGGAAGATTTTGGAAAATGGCGTTTTTTGGGAACATATTAGGCATTAGACAACTTCTTCACCATCCATGAAAACATGAAGCTCTCTCTCTCTCTCTCTCTATGTGCTAAAGTGGATTGATTTGTGTAATTATGGGGAGCAAAATGGCTAGCAAATCTAGGATTTTGCTAGCTTCATAAAACCCTTGGTTCCCAAGACAGTTACAAGGAGACAATATAACTACCATGTCACCTTCCCATGGCAAGTATCTTGTCCATTACCTACTTTGGTATCATTGAGATTATCATTCAACAAATCAAAGTTATAACCCTAAATAGGTAGTAGGGTGTTCTTTGCAATGGGTATTATTAACCCACACCAAAAGTGGTGACCATAATTTTACCCATGCTGAAAATTCATTCACATTTCAATTTCCTTCTCTTGGGTCTTTGTGTTAAGCTTCACACTACCCATGACAAATCAATTGCCATAAAGTCAAAATATTACTATATTTTAAATTATTTAAATAAATTATTTAAATAATTATTTAAGAAACAATTAGTTACCAAACATCGATAATCCATGATCATATAGATTTTCCATGAAACCATTGTCATTAATTCCATAGAAGATGAAATTACATTTCATGTTGAAAATTCATTCTCTTGGGTCTTTGTGTTAGCTTCACACTACCAATGACAAATCAATTGCCATAAAATCAAAATATTAATATGTCTTTAAGTTATTTAAATAAATTATCTAAGAAACAATTAATTACCGGACATTGATAATCCATGATCATATAGATTGTCCATGAAGTCATTTTCATTAATTCCATAAAAGATCAAATTACATTTCATGTTGAAAATTCATTCATGTTTCAATTTCATTCTCTTGGGTCTTTGTGTTGCTTCACACTAACGATGATAGATCAATTGCCATAAAGTCAACATATTAATATATTTAAAATTTATTTAAATAAACTATCTAAGAAACAATTAGTTACCAGACATTGATAATCTATGATCATATAGATTGTCCATGAAATCATTTTCATTAATTCCATAAAAGATGAAATTACATTTTTATTTACCCATGTCGAAAATTCATTCACATTTCAATTTCATTCTTAATTCAAGAATAAATAAGTAATTAAAAATAGTAAAAAAGGGTCCCAAGCCTACCCCCGAAACACCAAACTATGTCATGAATTTTTTTCATTTATGTTATAGATTAAGTGGTTTAGTTGAAAAGACTTTGACATTTGACATGAAACCATTGAGAAATGTTTGAACATGTAAATTTTTGTACTTAGAACATCATCTATTTCAAAATCACAAGATGATGAAAAAAGAGAAAGTGTGGAAGACATTCATTTACGTTTTTGTCATAAGGTTTAAAAATCAAAGATGCTTGGCAACCTACCTTTGAAAGTATAATCAACTTAAAGACAATTGTGACTTGCACCCTACATCCTTATTAAGGTAATGGGTCTAGAGAATGTCCTAATTTATTATCAATGTTTGGTGTGCAATGATATCGTTCCAACTTTGCAATATTTTTGCATATGTGTATACATTGAAAAGACGAACAAGGTTAGAGTTTTTGCATCCATTGGGTGCATTCAAATTTGTGTCTCTACATTTTATTAAAGTCATATTTTAATGATTTCAAACTAATACTAATTTTTTAAAATATCATGCCAAATTTTTGGGGGTTAGCTTTTAGAGTTTAAGGGTTTTTTTTTGGTTAACTATTTTTTAATACATTGCTTATTTACTATGTTGCAAATTATAATTAGTTATTTGCTTGCATAAATATCAGTTCATCAACTCTTGGAACTGAATTAACTAGGTTTTAGTTAATGTGGCATCAATTGGCACATGTTGTGACCTATTGAAAAAAGATTTCAAATCAAAAGCTCTTGAATTGAAGGGAAATAGATGTGACAAACCATTTCAAACAACAAAGGAAAATAATTGACAATTTTTTAAATTGGATTTGAAAGTTTTGTGTACTTCACCAAAGATCTAACAAAGTTGTATTTCCTTTCATCTTCCATCTTAGTTTGTATAATTGGTCTTGATAGTGAGCATGGGAATTATCATTTTACAAATAAGCTTAGGTTTGAAAATATTTAATGTGGATTTATTATTCATCTTAATTATTGTTTTCGTTTATTTGCAATCAAGCAATTAGGCCATAAATAAAAGATTTAGACCTCAATTATGTATGAACATCTATTTAATGTAACATGATTAATCCATTGCAATAAAAAAAACATAATAAGTTACTTGCACTTGAAAGTAAATTTGTGTTTTTGTGTCATCTCTAGAATCTAAGTGTTGAATGTCTTTGCAATTGAATGTTGTGTGTGAAATAAATAATTTTCAATTTGGTTTGACACAAAAACTTGACTTGTTCATTTAAGTGGTGATTGCATACTTCACCATAATAGTGGCCCCCTAGGCTACATGCATTAATAAAGATTTGTCTTGCAAATGGTACAATAACAATAGGTTAATTCCAATTAAGCAAGGTGAAACAAGAGCATATGTAATATGCAAATAAACATGATTTGCATTGATTTAAAAACCCTTAACATAATCACACTAGTAGAATGATCATTATTATTACATAGTACATATATTTTGAGAAAAAATTATGAAGGAAAATGAAAAATATTTGAAAACATTTTGACTTGCTCATTCAAATCACGGTTGCATATTTCACCATAATAGTTGACCCTTATGTTATAGGGATTAATAAAAAATTGTCTTGCAAATGTTACAATAATAACAAGTTTGTTCCAATTAAGCAAGTGAAACAAAAACATATGTAACATGCAAATGAACATGATTCATATTGAATTAAAATCCCTTAGCATAATCACACCAATAAAATAATCATTGTTATTACATAATACATATTTTTTGAAAAAACTTTTTGAAAGAAAATGAAAAATATTTAAAAATATTTCGAAATATATATATTTGAAAATGGAATCTTGAAAATTAATTAATTATTTAGTAAACATGTGTTGAAGTTGACAAAATATTATATAATATCCAAATGTGAAATAAACCTATTTGTTCACCATCCTTTGGTTTCATTATCAAACCGTAAACATTAACACAATCAAACTCACCTTGACTTTGCTTCATGTAAACCCTTATTGTAGTATTGCCCATCGTTTCAACCATTGCCCTACACATAGGTCTATTGTTTTTTTTGCTTTCTTTTAAGGCATGTATTTGAATCTAAAATTTTTAGGACCCTAGTTTCATGTGCATTATTTGGGTAAAAAAAATGAAAGTTGGTAGGTCACAAACAAAGGTAGGTTGGAAGTAAACCCTAATTTGGCTTGTTTTGTTACGTTGTTGTCAGTCTTTTGGTGGGGTGGATTGTTAGGTTAAAGTTTGTAGGAGATGTCTTGCAATCTCTGATGTGTGTGTGTTGGAAGGGGATTTACAAATCTTGTTGAAGAAACATTATTGTTTTCAACAATAAGTGAATGGGAAGGAAAAACATCACACAAGGTTATTTATAATGACATTTTCCCCAATAGGCTAGGCTTGTTTTGTTTGTTCATTTCCTCTAACATTATTCCTACGATGAAGATGTAGATGAAGTGGAATTTGTTCATAGAAGGTTGAATTTCTTGGAATGAAGTTGCAAATAAGGTCTTTTGGTGTTGATAGGTTAGAGAAACTCTTCATGGTATTATTGTCGAATTTGAAAAGCTCATAGTTTAAGGGTGGTTGAGTATGCAAGATGATAATAATCTATAATTTTTTACACTACATATCTATGCATGGCATGTGGGAACTTACATATAAACTTTTGTTTCCAATGATAATTGGGTTCGATTCCCTTGGTTCCTTGGGTGTTATTGTGAAACCAAAGCTTTCAATTGAAGGCTTGGAATATGGTAGCCATTGATCCTTGAAGAGCTCAACCATGGCAAACTTGGGTGGTAATAGCAAGAGGAGGAGAAGGAGAAATAGGTTTATACATGCACATGAAACAAGATTGATCTCCTAACACTACCTTGATTGTATGTTAATGGTAATAATGATAAATATCCTAAACACAAATGAACTATGTAATGGACATTTGGTCCTTAAAAGCCTATATCAATAGGTTGTCAAACCTTTCAAACATTGCACACACACACACACACACACACATATTATACACATGTAATTTTATTATCATTGCAAGTTATCTTTTGTGATTTGGTGTTAGATTTCATGAAGATGTCTTGGAATGCTTATTAGACTTCCAATAAACAATGCATTATCTATCATTGTTGCATTCCATAAGGATGAACCCAATTTTTTTTCTTGACAATTTTGTTATATTTTTCATCGTGAATAATTTGATCTTTATGTATGTGTTAAAATTTTACATCAATCTTGTGATTCATACAAGCATGCTATTGTTTTCAATGTATAAGAATGACTTCTCAACATGTGGGTAAGAAAAATATCAATATATTGTATTTCCGTTTCACAATTTAAACAAGGATTAGGTGACAAGTCTAGTTCAACAACTTGTCCTAGATGGTAATGACATTCTTTCCACACAATGTCACAATATTATACATCATGGAATGCATTTGAGCAACTTTCTTTTTTTCAAGGGGGGTGAGTTCACAAAATCAAAGCGATTTTGAACTACAAAGTGATTTTGAGGAGAGAGATGGTGTGAAGCTAAAATGGATTCTTGTTTGGTGCAATTAATTATGTCACGCTAATGGAACAAGATGCATTATTTCTTCTTGTAAAAAACCTTTGAGATTTTTCTTAGTGTACTAAAAGTTACACTTACAAAGGATAAAAGCTTAGGGGATCATTTACAAAAACAAAAACATTTTACCGCAATAGAAGTTATATTACTACCGTAGTTAAGACATGGTTAGATTTAGTGCCTTGGATGTCAAGGAGTAGGGTAAATGAGTTTTACTAGGTCTCCTAGGTGCTTAAAACCTAGGGCTATGGTTTTTGGGATTTGACGAGGATAGGATTCTAAGGCTTTTTTGGGACATGAGTTGGCACCTGGGTCCACCTTGAAAAAACTATGTCCAAAAAGAGTACTTCTTTGTCTTTCACTAGAAACTTTGTCTTTTCCCCTATTCTCCCATTGTATTTATTTATTTATTTCTTTATAATAAGGCTCTTTTTGTGTGATGCATGCTTTAGCTTTTTGCTTAAACCCTAATCCTTAAATCTTGTAATTGATTTCCTAAAAAGAAATTCCATTTATCTTCTTTTATCCTTTGGTTAGGCTTAACCATAGTACTATTGACAAGTTCAACGTTTCCATGGCCCAACACTTATTCCTATTATTTTTTTAACATTTCATGTTTTAACTAGTATATTTTTAAAAATATTTTATATATTTTCCTTCACAATATAAATTAACCCCACCTTGGACTCATTGATACTAATTTGGTAAAAGCATGTATAGTATATATGCACTTAACTAATTGCTTATAATTAATTAATTAATTAATTACCATTACACACTTCTAGTTATTACTATATCAAAATTCATACCACCCAAGCCCCAATATTAATTCACCAGGGAACATAGTTAAGTGTTTTTTAGACCAAACTCATTTGTCAATTTTGATAGCTTTTGAATTATCTGATAAAAAATATTTTTTTAATTTTTATTTTATTTCAAAATATTTAAGTATTTATTTATTTATTCCCCTAACATATGTTGGACTATGGAAGCACTATTGAGTTTAATTTTTAATTCAAGAGTAAGTAACAAATCCCCCAAAAAAAAATCCCTAACACACCAAAATTATGCAGTTAAATTTAAATAGTAAAAGAAAATCCAATTATGTGATTATATAATACATTCCTAAGCTTTTACCAATCGCCGACATAGTGGCGGCCAACGGGGGTCTCCCAGTGTGAAAAGGGCTCTATTCTTCGGTTGCTTTTTGGTGGCTAGCCAATCAGATCCAGCGTACCAGGGAATTCGAAGGGCCATTTTGTGGCACGTGGCTATTTTTCACAGGCCAAAAAATAGTCTGAACTTATCCAAGTGCAGGTAAATTCCAGTAGCTACTTTTTCTTTTACCTTTTCCCTAAAACAATTTTTCCATTAGGCTACTTCTCATTTACTTCACCCATTTTTACATGACCCATTTACTTATTACCTCTTATCCACGCTGGATTTTACCGCGGTTAAGTTAAGTAACCCCAGTCCTGTAAATTGTAACATAAGACGTGTTGGTTTGCATTTACTGCCATTTTACTGCACCGGATGTAAAATTACTGCGTAATTTATGAAATTTACCAAGTTACCCCCATCCCTCCTTTTGTCAAGCACCTGTGACTAGGCTGCGCTTTTTGGGATGTGACTAGGAGAGGATTTTGCGGCTTTTTTTGGGACCTGAGTTGGCACCTGGGTCCACAACGAAAAGTAATTCTTTGTCTTTTACTTACTTGTCCTTTTTCCTTTCCTTTTGTCCGATTGCGCTTTTCTTTTGTTTATTAGGTGGGTCCCTTTTCTTTCTTTTTTTCTTTTTTTTAATAATGGCGTTTAGTTTTTTGCCTAAACCCTAAACCCTCATGTATTTCTAAAAATTAAATGTCTACTTCTTATATCCTTTGGTTATTTGGAATATTAAGAAAATCCTAATAATATATATATATTTTTTGTGTTTCTTGGTTTTTCCCCCAAGAAGGTACCTAGAACCCACATATACAAGGAATTTATTATTATTATTATTATTATTATTATAAAGAAATAAAGTTTCTGGATGAATAAAGAAAGCTGAATGAAATAATTTCCCTAGACAATAGAGGTGCTTAATCATGTGATTAATTTGGCGATTTGATTAGCTGATTAGCCCTAATAATTCATAGTAACTCAAATATGGCAACAAGATTTTTAGATTTTTTTTTTCTTTTTGGGTCTCTTTCTTTCTTTCTTATTGAGCTTCTGTGCAGTTTCCCCTTTTGTTGGTTGTTTTTGTCGTCTTCGCCCTCTGCGAGGTTTTTGCTTCTGTTTCTTGCCCCAAGTTTGCACTCTTTTGTTTCCTTTTTTTTTTTTTTTTTGGGGTTTTTTACGTGCAAGAAAAGCTTGTGGGCATTTTTTTCTTTTTTTGTTTTTTCTTTTCTTTGTTTTTGTTTTTTTTTTTTTTTTTT
>Ga0116231_10012673_pt1 | contig 12257 bp, 18 predicted proteins | sample S1TSphgellanicum_2_FD_89695 | JGI IMG/M metagenome (GOLD analysis project Ga0116231, IMG submission 89695) | Host-associated microbial communities from peat moss isolated from Minnesota, USA - S1T2_Fd - Sphagnum magellanicum MG | ecosystem: Host-associated > Plants > Peat moss > Unclassified... | reverse complement strand
CTGCTCATAGTATTAGATCAAATATGAAGAGCAATACCGTTTGATCAATATCTTCGACAATCATAACAGGAGTTGGATGAATATCCTATTGATTCACTAATATATATAAATTAATCAATAATTGATTGCCTGCTCATATTAGATCGAATATGAAGAGAAGTACCGATTGATATGAATATCTTCGATATTTTAATAGTCAAAGAAATCAATAATATTATTACATTGTTCAATCTGCTAATAATAATCAACCCAACAAAAAACAAGCTTTTTAAACTGACAACACCGTGACGGAGTGCGTGACGAACTCCGTCACGCACATTCTTCATACTTAAAGAATGTAAGTGCAGTAAAAAACGATGCTTCTCATAGGAATCCCGAGGACCAAGGAGGATTCACAATGCGTTTGTGAGTGTGGTACTATGAAGGACATGGATGAACTGATATATGTGTATTAGGTATGCAAAGTCCCAGTCCTGCCTGTAGTTAACTACCTATAATGTGTTGGCGCATATATGCACCACTATAGTTAACTAACTATTGTGAGCTCAGTGATCATGCATCACTTTAGTTAACTAGCTTCGGCAGAAGATCAATATGACGCACCACTAGTCACCACTTAGTGGCGTTTTAGTGCCAAAAATTTTTTAGTGGTAGAAGGTCTGAATTGTTCATCCAGAAAAAAACTTGTCAATTTTAGTCACTATTCATCCAATCCCATGAAGCTGATCACATGATTGGGGCTAGGAGTTCATCCACGAGGAGAGAGATTGAACCCATCATCTTCTCCAAATACTTTGGAGACAATTTTCATCCAAGAAAAAACTTGTCATTTTTATTCACTATTCATCCAATCCCATGAACCTGATCACATGATTGGGGCTAGGAATTCATCCACGAGGAGAGAGCTAGAACCCATAATCTTCTCCAAATACTTTAGAGACAATTGTTCATCCAGAAAATAAAACTTTGTCAATTTTAATTCATTATTCATCCAATCCCATGGACGTCATCACATGATTGGGTCAAGAAATTCATCCATGAGGATGGTTAGCCATGTTCATAATGCCCTTCTTCCTGACAAGCTTGCTGCTCCCGCCGCATGCTCTCAGCGATGGCGGTGGTGTCGCACAGAAGCTTCCTTCCTCGAACGATGCTGCGTTTGTCTCTCGTGAGATTTGTCGCTCGCCTCCGATCTTTCTCTCTCTCTCTCTCGTGCAGGGAGAAAATCGCATGTGCTGCGCACGAACGCGAAGGATGCGAGGCGCGGAGCACAGTGAGAAAGGGATGGATTTGATGAAGGGGAGGAGAGAAACCCAGGTTGGGTGAAGGCACAAAAACACAGAGAGAGAGAGAGAGAAGAGAAATCCGGAGAGACAGAGGAAAGGGAGGGAAAGTCTGGGGGGAGTTATGGGGAATAGTGGTGATGGACTGTTGGAGAAGCAAGAGCAACAAGACGAGGCGCTGCTGTCCAGTCTCGGCGTGACGTCGGCGAAGACGGAGGATATTGAGAGGACACTTCTGGCTCAGGTTCGTGTGGGGTTTTTGGTCTGGGTTGGATTTGTGAGTTGCGGGAAGATGGTTTTTGTGTTTGGGTTCCAGGCTTTGTGTGTATTTGGGCGATTGGGTTTGTTGCTAAAATTGTGCAGATCGTGGATCTAAAGGGGTGCTAGAGAGAATTGGGGTTGTAGGAGTAGTGGGTTTGGGGAGGATGGAAGAACAGGGGTGGTAGATAGAAGGTTTTGAAGGGAGGATTTAGGGTTTACGTGAAGAATGTGTTTTCATTGTGAGCAGGTGAAGCTTAAGGTGCAGAATGGGGGTTGTGGAGTAGTGGGTTATGTGAGGATGGAAGAACTGGGGAGCGGGGGTTAAGCGGAGGTTTTGAAGGAAGGATTTTGGTTTACAGGAAAAGAAATTGTGTTTTGGATGTGAGCAGGTGAAGCAGAAGGTTCGGATTAGTGAGATTGAGTCGGGGAAGCGAGAGGAGGCGGAAGATGGAGAGGAGGAAGAAGAGGAAGATGGGGGGGTTGCTGAAGTTGTGGATGTGGATGGATTGAGTATTGGGTTGTTGGATCGACGGAGTCGGTTGCAGCGGAGCTTGGCAGCTTTGGATCGGGAAATTGCTGCAGTTGCTGATGGTGCATATGTGTTTGAGCAAGGGTTTGGCGAGGAAGAGGAGAATAATGCAGTGGGCAGCTTGGAGCAGGATGCAGCTGGTCGTCAGAAGGGCAAGGGAGTTTTGCAAGGACTCCGGGTGAATACAGAAGCTGTGAATAATGGAGTGGCACTGCACCGAGCTTTAGCTAATGATCGATTGAAGAGCTTGCTTAGGAAAAGAAAACAACTTTCTGGAGAACTCGAAGCCCTAGAACCTAGTGATGAAGATGAGGACAGGTTGCGGAGTCTAGTGACAGAAGCCACGGGAAATTCTCGAGTTGTGCAAGCTAGGAGGAGTGAGGTTGAAGTGGTGATATTACCATCTGCAAGCAAAAGCACTGCGAAAAAGAAGAAGGCAGTCTCGTTCCTTGAAGATGACAATTTGGATGCAGCTTTGGATGATGCAGCTTCAGGGTTAGTAGAAACTGTAAGCATAAGCTTCCACACCAGTATTGCTCTCACTTATTGATAGTGCTTGGTTAGATTTGTGCCTTCACCACAACACAAGCTAAGAGTGCAAGTAGAAATGCTGCAATGTTTTTGTATTATGTATGGCTTCAAACACAACAGAGCTGCAGAAGAAGGACAATTTTAGGTTTGAAGCTCATGGAATTTTGTATTGCCTGGAGCTTGAACATTGGAATTGTTGTTTTGTGAAGATTGTTTTCGGTGGTGGGAATATGGGGGGGTTTTGTGACCAGGCAAAAGTACCTTGGCTTTGCAGGAACGTGACAGATTGATACGCACTGGCAAGCTTACACCTTTTCACCAAGTGAAAGGCTTTGAGCGTCGTGTTCAAAGTGTTGCATCAAGATCTGATGCACGCATTCTAAGCACAAACAGGGAGGAGGATGAGCATCGCAGTAGACAATCCATTGCTAAAGTAGCTGCTTCATTGGCTGCCATTGCTGAATCTAGGCCATCCACTCAATTGCTTGATGCATCCCAGCTGCCTGACTTGGAACCTCCAACACGTGAATTCAGACGGTTACGGACACCTCTCAAGAGCCAAGCTGGCAAAGATGAAGATGGGGAGAAAACCAAAGTCCAAAAAAAGAGAGAAAAGAGGAGGAGAGGTAGACCACTGCCTGAGAAAAAGTGGAGAATGAGACAGGATCTTTCAAGTGATGAGACTACAGAGGTTGATGAAGAGGATGGTAACAGCAGCTCCTCTTCTCTTGCATTCTTTCATCTTGGTTGCTGATTGGATGGTTAAATGACAGTGTTTGCTTCCTTGTGAAATTCTCTTGTTTGTGCTTTTTTAGAGACTGGGGCATGGAACCAATTTGAGCTAGTATTGAGGATGTGGTTCCTGTTCTCAATCTGTGCACCTTTGCCAAGTTTAGGTCAAGGAAATGTGTAACCATGGACTGCTACTATCTTCCAGAGAGCTGGACAGAGGATGAGGATGGCCACCCAAAGAAACGGTCTCAGGCACACCTTCATGTGAAAGCAGAGAACATTGAAGAAGGCTCTGCAGAGGAAGCAATCATTGAGGTTGAGGATGTAGTACTTGATGGTGGGCTCAAGGTACCAGCAACAGTTTATGACAAACTCTTTGACTATCAGAAGACTGCAGTGAAGTGGATGTGGGAATTGCATTGTCAAAAGGCAGGCGGAATCATAGGTGATGAAATGGGCCTTGGAAAAACAATTCAAGTGATTGCATTTCTTGCAGCTCTACACAACAGTGGCATGTATACACCAAGTATTGTGATATGCCCTGTCACACTTCTTCAGCAGTGGAGGCGAGAAGTGCGGAAGTGGTATCCTGCTTTAAGTGTGGAGGTTTTGCATGACTCAGCAGCTGTGCTGTCACGAACAAAGGGATACAAAGCAAAGAATGTCAAAACCAAGGGAGGATCAGATCAGGAGTATGAAGATGATGAAACTGATGAAAGCGAAGGGGAAGAGAAGAGAGGTGTGGCAATACGTAAAGAGAACAGGTGGGATGCAATGATTGACAAAGTGGTGGGCTCAGACTCTGGCTTGTTGATCACAACTTATGAACAGTTGAGGATTGTTAGAGAGAAGTTGTTGGATATCAACTGGGGTTATGCAGTTTTGGATGAGGGGCACCGGATACGTAACCCAGATGCAGAGATAACCTTGGTTTGCAAGCAATTGCAAACCGTACATCGTATCATTATGACGGGTGCGCCAATTCAAAACAAGCTTACAGAGCTGTGGTCACTCTTTGACTTTGTATTTCCGGGAAAGTTAGGGGTCTTGCCTGTATTTCAGTCTCAGTTTGCTCTGCCGATCGCCATTGGTGGCTATGCAAATGCCACCCCACTACAGGTATCGACAGCGTATCGATGTGCAGTGGTGCTTCGTGACCTAATAATGCCCTATATGCTGAGGCGCATGAAGTCAGATGTGGATGCACAGCTTACCAAGAAAACCGAGCATGTCTTGTTTTGTAGTCTAACAGATGATCAGCGTGCAGCATATCGAGCATTTCTTGCAAGTTCAGAAGTTGAGCAAATTTTCAATGGAAGCCGAAACTCACTGTACGGAATTGACATATTACGGAAGATTTGTAATCATCCTGATCTTTTGGAGAGAGAGCACAGTTGCCAACATCCCGATTATGGCAATCCAGAGCGAAGTGGAAAGCTTAAAGTATTGGTGCAGGTTCTTGATTTGTGGAACACTCAAGGCCATCGGGTACTCCTATTCACACAAACACAGCAGATGCTGGATATCATAGAAAACTATGTAATCTCCAAGGGCTTTGTATATCGTCGAATGGATGGATCCACACCTATCAAGCAGCGGATGTCTTTGATAGATGAGTTCAATGAGGGTGCTCATGTGTTCATCTTCATTCTGACTACAAAGGTGGGAGGCCTCGGAACTAATCTTATAGGTGCCAACCGTGTTGTTATCTTTGATCCTGATTGGAATCCATCTACAGATATTCAGGTATGCCATCTCCATGACATACAAATTGAAGAGGATGGTGAAAATTGTCTTTCACAAGTCTGTGTTTGGCAGCAGTGGTGGTTTTCACTATGGAATTTGAGTATCTCTGGTGGTGAGTGCTGTGCAGGCTAGGGAACGGGCTTGGCGTATTGGTCAGACACGGGATGTCACTATATATCGCCTTATAACTCGAGGAACAATTGAGGAGAAGATTTATCATAGACAGATCTACAAACATTTCTTGACCAACAAAATTCTTCGAGATCCACAGCAGCGGCGTTTCTTTAAAGCCAGGGATATGAGGGATCTTTTCACCCTCCAAGAAGATGTTCATGCCAGCAAGACCGAAACATCAACCCTGTTTGCAGAAGTTGGCGGAGATGTTCCACTGAGAAAAGATGGCGGATCTGTACAGACTACCAGAAATGTAGGAACAAGTAGGCAGGGAGCTAGAAAACATAGAGGACATGTGGGAAGGGCAGTAGATTTAAAGAGAGAATCAGTGGATGACTTGGATACAGGGGTCACAACCAAGGAACTTGCTGTAGATGAAGAGCCACAAGAAGATGAGTCCCGAATATTGAAGAGCTTATTTGAGGTCAATGGCATTCATGTAAGTTTCTGCATGGTTCCATGGTCCATTATTGTGTTATGTTGCTGCCTAGATATCAGATGCAGCTTTGTCAAATCATGAATTTCTTTGCTATCATGGATGCATCCTGTTGTACTTAGTTTAGTCCTATTTTAGTGTGTTATATAGGGTTGTGGAAGACCAGATGAATTGACATACCTGTGTGCATTATTTTTGTGTTGTGAGATAGTCGGCGATGGATCACGATGCAATCCTTGGAGTGCATGAGTCCGAGAAGGTCAAGATAGACCATGAGGCAAGCCAAATAGCAGAGCGTGCAGCCATGGCATTGCGGCAGTCACGGCAGCTGCGCAGCATTGACAGTGTGCAAGTGCCCACTTGGACTGGCCGCTCTGGCAGTGCAGGTGCACCTGCAGCACACAGGCGCAGGTTTGGCTCCACTTCAAATGCCCGACTAGCTTCTTCATCTTCTGCAGCAAACCAGGCAAAGCCAAGTGATGGCCAAGTTGCCGTCCGGGCTTCATTGGGGGTTCTTGCAGGAAGCTCAGCTGGCAAGGCTGTATCCTCTCAAGACCTTCTTGCTCGAATGCATCAGCGACATGTTGAATCATCAGGTACAACTTTCAGATAGCAAGCAATGAAGAAGGTGCTTATGTCATTTTGCAATTTTCTGTTTGCATGATTGTCATACTATTGATAAAGAGACTTGTCGAATGTCAGATTGTGTTTGCCTTCTACCTTGAGTTGATGTACTTATGAGTTTTGTTGTATGTAGGTGCTGGGGAAGTACTAGGCTCTACCAGTACTGCCAGCAATGTTGGGGTAAGAGGACTCAGTTCCAGCAGATCAGCACGAAGGGTCCAGACATCTGCACAGCCAGAAGTCCTGATCCGGCAGCTGTGTACATTCTTACAGCAGCAGGGTGGGGTGGTGGCATCTGCTGATGTTGTTCAACATTTTAAGGACAGAATATCAACACAAGATGTAGCTTTGTTCCGGCAGCTTCTGAAGCAAATAGCAACTTTGCAAAAAGGAACAGGGGAGTCACATTGGGTTCTGAAACCAGAGTACCAAGACAAAACATAATGAATCAATTGTCTTCCCCCTTTTAGTCACAATTTGTTCGGTTTTTATTCCTGTGGTGATTATCTAAGGCTAACAAGTCATGAGTCCTATTGATCCTGTTTCAAGGAGTTGGCAATATACATGGAAATGATGAAGGTAATGAGTATTAGCTAAAACTGAAGTGAATTACATCAGGGATGATGAAGACACTCGGTGCACAAGAAAAGTCCTTTGTTATGTATGATCTACAAACAATTGGATTTTAGGGTTGTTATTACTCCCTTTATTGAAAATGGGAAAATTGTCCCTAACATCACAGAGTAGACACAACTGTAGTATTTGACATCAAAGTGAAGCACAGGATATATTGCTTGAAAGGCAGTGAAAACTTGGGTTGCCTTGTGACAATTCTCATGGGCAGCAAATATGACTACAATCTACTTACCAGCAATCTTCCCAAAATATTGTCAATAACTGTTTCAACCGTTCCAGTCCCAGTTTCCCTCCAAAGAGCATTGAAACTGGGGTTCAGCAAAGCATGATAGTGATGAAACACCATATATGATGAACTGTGCAAGTCTCTCTCCTTACATCAAACAATTGAATTGGAAAAATGATCTTAAAAATACTTGACTATAGTGTTAGATCTTTGGAGCAATCCCTTGCAACCTACATTCTATGGTGGCACCTCCAATTTCCCAACTCTTATAGAGCTTCATTCAATAAGTTCCTCTAGACTTCCTGCAGAAGCAGACAAGTTTGTTGCCTGGTGTAGACTACATTGAAAACACATTGCAGAATAACAGTAAGTTGTAAGAGGAAGGAACACATGATCAGTCTGAAAATCATGGTTCCATCCCCAGGACCTTAGACACTAGGTCTAAGATGAACATTGCATCTTTGACAGAAAGAAGACAAAAAAGAAACAGGGAGCTATCAATACCTGCTAGAACAACTCATCAAATACCAACAACTAGCATGGATTATTCTGCCTTCAAAGTGCAAATTAGTAAGAGAGCCAGAAATACATTACCATCATGTGAAAGTTAGCAAGGCCAGGGTCTTCATCACTTCAAGTCATATCTTGCATTGAAATTGCCTCACACTCTGCATTCACAGTACGCTAAGAACCAAAGAGATGGTTTGCAAGAACACACAAAGTACTCAAAATTCTGACCCATCGTGCATACAAAGTTAAAATGACAAAAACATGAACCATGATAATGAACAATCATGAAGAGTTTCATGCTGGTCAAAATCTATCAACTATCAAGAGCATATCATGGACAACTGCAAGCTTTCCAAGATTTTTGGGGGAAATTTTGCTGAATATTGTTGAATACATGAGCACATCACATAGTCTCTCTTTGTGAAGGTTTTGGAATCCGGGGAGGTGCTCCAAGTTTCTCTCTGATTAATTCATCATCATCTGACTCATCACTACCCTCTACTTCTCCATTCTCATTTGCAAGTCCACTCTGGTGTGCAGCGTCTGTTGCATCATGGGCTTCACCTACATTAGATTTTCAAAAGCAATGCTTGTCAGTGCTACAAACTTTATCAGCAAAGAAGTCAAACACCATACAGTAGAGCACCTTCTAATTTTAGTGCCCACAAAAAACTCTGTACAAAATTTTGACTTTCTGGCAACATCCAATTCCAAGAAGATCAACTGGGGATCCATCATAAACCAAAATTGAAGGACTTGCAACCTTTGATTTCCTATGAGAAGAACCACGTCCAAGATGTGAACAAAACCCTCAATATTTGCAGTTGCAAAGGATCCACAGGCAAACATTGCTGATGGTCTGATTGTGTTACAAGAAACATTGCTGTCAACATGTTTATGATGTTCATGCTTTGTGAAAGATAGCATGCAACTTTCTTCTGGAACAATGTGGTCTGTGGTCTGCATACGACTGCGTCAAATCATGGCCAAAGAAGGTAACAGGGTCCAATCTTGGGAACCTTTGTGGTTTTTCCATCAGATTGTGTGCAGATAGATCCTTTGGTGGTTCACAAAAAAATGATGCAACAGAGGCAAGATGACATTCTTCACATTAAACACAAAAGGAATCCAAACCCTAAGTGCAGCCCACCTGGAGCAAGCCGAGACTTTTTTTGTTTTTGCTTCTCCTTTTTCTTCTGTCGCTTTGCTCGCTTCTTGGCAGTTCTTTCCTCAGCAGCACGGTTGCGCTCTTCTCGGCGTTTTTGAAACTCCTGCTCTGTTGTTCTTTGCAGATAATCAGCCTCCATGCGTGCAAGCCTGTCTTGCTCTCTCCGCCGCATTTGGCGATACTGGAAAAAAATCCCAAGGCTGCGTCTGATTAATTACAAGCTCTTCTATACCAACCAACACTTCAAAGGGAAGGAGATCCATGAGCTCCTGGAAAGAATCTTCTTGCCACGAAAGATGGAAACTAAGTAAGATGGCAGAACATAATCAAACCTGATGAAAGTCGCCTGAACCTGAGCCCGCCGAGCTGCCTGAAGTGTTGCTAATACGCACAGGCACCTGTTCGCTAATTCGTCGCAGCTTCACCTCCAAATCCTCGTCATCCCGCGGCCTCGTTGCTACCTCTCCCCCGCCAGTGTACTCCACAATCTCCCCTCCTGCTCCTCTTCCTCCTCCTTGCGAAACAGTCACAATCTGCGTGTTGTTACCATCTCCCCCCTCTCCCCCTGCTAGTGCCACAATCTGTGTGTTCCCATCTGTATAAGTCTGCGAGGTTGTGTACCTTGGCATTGCTTCTCTCTCTCTCTCTCTCTCTCTCTCTCAGACCTGCTGAATCGAACACTGTAAAGCCAAAACCCTAAACCTCAAGCCCTTAACCTCGTTCCTAACGTTTCAAGCTATCCATCTACCAAGATTCTTCAATGTTCTCTCTCATCATCCTTGCAAATACATGCCAAAACGAGCAGCATGACCATCAGCCCCTAGTGTTGAGAGGCTTCTTGCTACAAGCATGCTGGTAACCAAACTCTCTCAGACAGCAGCATCCAGACGAGAAACCTCCCAAGCAACCGTGCGAGCGATAGCTCACTAAATCACTGCAGACAACCGATTGACGCGAAGGAATGTGGGCTCAATGAGGACAATTGTGTTAAAGCTCCCTCCCCAACATACACATTTCCAAAAGCACGTCGTGCATCAACCAAAGCGTTCTCTGCAGTCTCGAAACCTTGCAACCCTAAAACACTGGTGAAGACGTCGAACCCCTGCAACCCTAAAAACACGCCCAAGCAAGTACATACTCTTGAGTCCCTCCTCGTCGGCTCTGCTTCTAAGGGGGACCCTACGAAACGATGGGTACATAGGGTAATAAACATGCCCTCCACCGAACATTTTCCGGTAACCGAACAGCCCTTTTTACACCAGTTTTCATTTTGGTCCCCGATTTTCAGGGATTTCCACCACGTGTTACTCTGAGCAGGTTCCTCACCTCACTTAACATTAAGCTATTCGCTATTTAACATTGCATGCCACCTAGGATGCCACCTAGATTTTCATTCAGCACTGACTTAACATCAGTGTGAATGCACCACCATTAGGGCCAGAGTGAACCTCCAGCACCCCACCAGTGCATTTTGGACTGGCTGCCTGCAATGACTCAATAGTACAGGAACCTTACCCGAGTTAAATATCTGGTTTCACCACCTTGGCAATGACAACCCCCATGGTGTAAAAAGTAAAGTCCTGTAGGTATACAGATAAAATAAGTGAAAAATAGGTCACTAATAATACTTATGTAGATGGTTTATAGTTCATTTGGTGCTAAATGGAACAATATTTTTATTAGGTGTATTTAAAATTAAAATAACTATTTTAGTAACATTCTTTTGATATGTGTGATAATAATTTAATTTTAAATAAATAAATAAATAAATAAATAGGACTTATTTACATGTTAAAGTTATGAAAGTTTTTTTTTTAAAATGATATTGAATGAAATGTGAAAAAAAATTTAAATGTGGGTCTACCTACTTACCTGTAGGCTGTTAGTAGGTAGGTAGTGAAAAAAGCAACTGGGCTAACTACCATGGTTAGCTAGATGGTGGTTTAGCTAAGGAACTGAAAGCCAACGTAAAATTATTTCGTGACCACTTATCATCCACTTTCCACAGAATTCATCCAAAATCTTCCCTAAACGTTTTTCCACAAAATTCATCCCAAAACTTCCGAGAAACTCTTCACAGAATTCGTCCAAGAAATTTCAAAACTTTCCACAGAACTCATGCAAATCATCCAACAAACTTTCCAAGACATTTCCCACCCAAACTTCATCCAAAAACTTGAACAAAACTTTATCCACAGAAGAAATTCATCCACAAACTTCCAGAAACTTTCCACAGTTATTCATCCAAACTATCCAAAAGACCTTCCAAAAAACTTCCCAAAACTTGTCCACAGATATTCATCCACAAACTTTTCCAGCAGAATTCATCCAAACCATCCCAAAACCATCCCAAAACTTCTCCACAGAAATTCATCCAGGAGAGAATCCATCCAAACCATCCACAAACTTCCAGAAACTTTCCACAGAGTTCATCCAGATCTCTGCTTCAATGAGCGCCCCATACAGCAGCGCAGCGGCTCCTCCTGCGTTTGGTGGTGCTTTGGTTTCTGCTTCGTTGCGATCGCTGCGGACAAGAAAGAAGAGGAAGATCGACACGGACAAGAAGGAAGAAAGAGGAAGAAGAGGAAGGAGGAGGAGGAGGAGGAGGAGGAGGAGGAGAAACAGGAGAGGAGGTTGGACAGCAGGTTTTTGAAGAGATCTTAGGTTCATTGGATGCCGATGTGGGGACGGTGGGGGCTGTGGATGCCCCTAGACTGCTACAACAGGAGTTGTTGCGGAGGATCATTGTCTCTAAACTGGCGATCTTCTTCTTCTTCTTCGGTTCTTTTGCTGCTGCCGCTGTTGCTCCTGGTGTTGTTGGCGACGGCTACTATTGCTCCCTGCTCTTCATTCGTTGATCCTGTGCATATCTGCTGCACTAGGTTGGATCCAACGTATGTGAACTTGCGACCTTGCAGCTAGGCAAAGCGCAGGTAGGCGGCGGCTGTGGCTTCATCTTTAGCTTGGTTGAATTTGCGGTGAATGAGAGATGTTTCTTAAGAGTTTTTGCGTTTCTGCTGTTTCAGGTGCAGTCGGCTTCGCTGTGTTGCAGCCGGCCGGACGCTGGTGGTTGCTGGTGGTAGTAGGAGTGGAGTTCATAACGGAGGGAGATTTTGCGGGCCGTGTTCCGGTGGCGCTGGCGGTAGTAAGAATCTGGATTTGATCGTTCACAACAACTCCGTCTCGGAGTTGTTTTACTAATCTGAATTGAGCCTTGAATAGAATAGCGGAGATTTTTGCTTGGAATAATAGGAATCTGCTCTCTTTTCGACCGAACCCGGAGTGGCTTATAAGCCTTGATCCGAGCTTTTGCAAGAATTGACATTTGCCATAACTTTCGTTTTGCCATTCAGAGCAGTTTTGGTGGCTCCTTCTTTTTTTAAGCTTATAGGGAGACGCAG
>Ga0116231_10012672_pt1 | contig 12258 bp, 16 predicted proteins | sample S1TSphgellanicum_2_FD_89695 | JGI IMG/M metagenome (GOLD analysis project Ga0116231, IMG submission 89695) | Host-associated microbial communities from peat moss isolated from Minnesota, USA - S1T2_Fd - Sphagnum magellanicum MG | ecosystem: Host-associated > Plants > Peat moss > Unclassified... | reverse complement strand
TTTCCTTCTTGACCCAAAACCCTAATTCTAACCACCAATACCCTCTCAAATAGCCCGCAAATCTGTCCTAATCTTTCCTTCACCCAAAACCCTAAATTTTCACTTGTGCAACCCAATACACCCAAGCCAAATCAAAGGTTCAAGCTAACCTTACTTCAATAAGGTGTAACAAAGGTGAAAATCCTAAACATGGTGCCTAGCAAATTTTTAGGGTTTCATCATTTTCAAGGGTTAAGGAACTTTAAAATCAACCTCATTCCATGGCTACTTAATTGTTCCAAGATTTGGGAGAACAAAACCAAAAATGACAACATGAACTCAACTTAACCTATAAAACTATCTAGCCAAAATAAAAAACTAATAAGTGCATAACAATCAAAAAAATTACCTAAAATCGATCGTCAATTTCCTTAATCTCCAAAACCCCAACCTTATCAATGAGGACCTCATTTTCTTCTATCAAAGCCTTTTCCATATCCATGAATTGTCCTATGGATGTCAAGCTTTCAACATGAACATCATCTAGCCAACCCTTGCAAATGTTTATAAGCATCTCAAGATTTTCAATGCCCAACTAAAAACATATAAGGTTTGTGAAAATATCTTCAATGTTGAAAAACTCTTCATCTCAATCTAAGAACCAACAATCCCCAATATTTGTTGGGCTACAAACCCAACATAAGGCTATTGTACCTCATGCATTTTTCACCATGCCAATGGATTCTTGCACTATTCCTTTATCACTTTTTTGACCTAAAAATGATTTAGTTACTCCTTAACAATTGATGAGGCCATCTCCTCTTTGGTTTCCATGAAATCATATAGGGTTGTACTTTCAATGTTATGGGATGTCGAGCAACTAGGAATTCCAACACTTATTTCATTTAGATTCAAACAATGGTATGCACAAACGAGGAGAAATAATATTTGACAATTGTACTCACCTACAATCTATAATTTTATTTCCTTGCCAACATACCAAATAACGAATCCAAGCCCCTTGTAGCGAGGGTCTAACATCATATTTAACAAGTTGTGAACTTTTGTTAGTTAAAACATAAATCATAAATGAAAGGAAAGGGTTTAAAACATACACCAATTGTCTTTGCATGTTCTTTTGAAAGATATGGAATTCCCCATCAAAATCTTGGGTGTCATTCTAGAGTTAGGCCCTAACAAATATTACCAAACTAACATATAACAACTATTGTGACAACAAGTGAATCTAACAAACAACCAATAACCTCAATTTTGGTAACACACATTGTTGAACCATAGGCCCAAAGGTATCAAAAAGAATTTGGGTTACTACCCATATTTGAGGACTTAACACACATTGTTAGAATGCCAAGGACGCTTGTTTTCATAGCAAAAAGCATTGATGTATTTGAATTCAAAGGTCTCTTATAATAGGATGACTCTTGAAACAAACTAAATCTTCACTAGAATTTTTAGTTTCCATGGATAAACCCCCACATCTAGGCATGTTTTATGCCATTCATGTCATCCTTTACCATTTTTCGTCCAAGTTATGGTTTTTTACAATATAGATTATGCCCACTTGATTGAGACTGAGGTCAAACTAGCACATACTTTAGTATCATTTGTGTCATATTGGCAACATTTAAACATAGCATATCCCCAACAAGCACTTACAAAAGGAATTGACACCCTTAAAATCTAATAAAACACAATTGAAGTAAGATCGGAAGTCATGGTGGAAAAATTATTTCCCTCATCTTTAACATATGCAAGGACATAGGCATTTAGCTTGTGTTTTGCAAGTAAATCATTCACTTGCAAAGCCAAAACACTTCTTATGGTCTTTGTAGTCTTAAAAAAACTCAAGGTTATATAACAAGGTTCCCACTTGTCATTCAAAAAATGTACAATTAGAACAAAAGTATCAATGCCTCCTCTTGACATCTAAAGATCAAAACTCATGGTGCAAGTGTTACATGAAACAAATGAAGGAAATACAAAATTTTCTTTGGTTTTTTTTGCCACCCTAGGTAATAAACCTTCTCAAGATTTACCTCAATGGAAAAGTGAGGTAGGGATTTTCCCTCAAAATTAATCTCCTAAGAAATGGTGCTTCCACAAATGACAATGGCATAGTCCTTTAATTATTAACAACACAAGGTCATCCTCAAATTGCTTTTGATGGGGATCATATTTGGGATACCAAACAATAATATCAAAGAAACTAAAAATGGCACCAAGTGTTGGGCCATACCTTTTTTTTGTTGGTTGTCTTTTTGCTTATAACCCATCTTTTTCTCATTCACTCTATTAACCCCAAAGTTACTAATGGTTGGTTTCCAAGTGCTTATGAAATGTAGAAATACCATTTGTAAATTTGTAATTTATCATTTTTTTTGTTCTACAATTAGAACATTCGGATAACAAACAACACATTTTAGTTGTTTCAATTGGTTTGAATTTGAATTTACTTCTACTAATGTCGAAAAATAGTTCAAAGGTGCATAAAAGGCCCATGTAGTGGTAATGTGTTGTTTGTTTTTCCAAATGTTTCATTGCTTTGCTAATAAGTCCCAATAAACCATAGCATATGCATTTGAATTGTTTTCCACTAATGTTATTGAAATAATTGCACCATAAACTATTGCAAAACCACAACTATCCATCTCTAATGGTTTTTTTGTGTGATACACTACCTCTTTACCCACGTCCTCTAAATTTTCCATGCTTTTAATCATTAATGATAAAAAAAAAAGGACCCCTAAAAGCAACAAGCAAAAACAAGGGGCAAGAACAATAGGAGTAACAAGGAGAAAACAAATGGCCACAACAACAAAGAAAAAACAAGTGACGAAAGCAACAAGGAGAAGATAAATGGCCATAACAACAAAAAAAAGATGAGCAATGAGAGTAGCAAGGAGAAGATGAGCAACTAGAGGAGCAAGGAGAAGATGAGCAACTGAAGGAGCAAGGAAAAAATGAATGTCGAAATAACAAGGAGAAAATGAACGGTAACAATAACAAAAAGAAAACAAATGTCAAAAGCATCAAAGAAAATATTCACCAAAAAAAAATGTGACCATTAAGACATGCAACCAACAACAAGACAATGACCACCAAGATGTGCACACAAAGAAGATGACCATAATGATGAAGTGTGTGCCACCTTACAAACCAAAAAAAAAACCAAACTCACAAAAAAAAAGTTAGCTCAAAAGATGAGTGGCAAGAACAACAAGGAGAAGACAAACAATCAAAAGTAGTAAGGATAAAACAAGCACCAAGAGTAGGAGTTGGTTAAACAACTTACCAAATTGAATTTTGAACTTGGTGAAGCTAATGAAAATTAAAGACTTATGAACTTGAAGAACAAAAAATAAAGTTCAAGGGAAAAACAAGGAGAAAACTTGAAAAGTTAGAGCAAGGAAAGTGATGAGCAAAGAGCAAAAAAAACGTATGTTCCCACTCCCAAGCCCTAAAACATTATAAGTTTTTTTAGAATGTTTGAATTGTTAATGCTGTGAAAGGATTTTTCATTTCATGTTCTTCAATGTTTAATATTCGTGCATTTACTACTACATCAATTGAATTTATTGGTATTAATTAAACCTATTAGCAATTATAATACTTAAAATCTTGTGTGTATATATATATATATATTGCTAATATAAGGGATTAATACATACCCATTTTTAAATTATATTTTGGTTTTTAGAATATAAATAATCTTATTATATTATAAATTAAATTAAATTATAAAATTTACCCTACATGTCGCAACCTTACTTTGGGAGAGTGTGAAGATGAAACTCACACTCCCAAAGTTGGAATTTGGGAGTCCTCCGGGACTCCCGAAACTTTAGAGTTCGATTGTAGGGGTCAAAACATCTTACATTGGGGTGTTCTTTATATCATTGGAAAACTATCGAAGTTTAGATGTCTTAAATGGGCTCGCATGGGCCATTTGGACATCTGCAGCACAAGTTATGGCAAAAAAAAGGGCCAAAAGTCAAATTGGCAGTTTGACTCCCGACCACTAAAAGTCAAGAATTGACCCAACCCCGGTGCGTGCAGGTGGAGTGCAATAGACCATTGGAAAGCTCTCGAGGAAAACTACAAGTTTGCTTCAGACCTCATCCCAATTAGAGGTCTGAACAAAGAGTTATGATCGTGCAAAGTCCCGAAAGTCTAAACCGGGATAGTTTCGGGACTCCTCTTTGGGAATCCCAGGGCAAAAAGTCATTTGGATGTGGGTGCTGTGAAGAGGCATAAAATATATTATATGGGAGAAGGTGGTGGTTTCCCTTGAATTTGGGTCGTGATGAATCTTGTGAGTCCAAGGTTGCCCGTGGCTTGTCCTAGCACCAAGAATGTTTTAGAAAGTGAACTAACCAACTTGTTGGTTGGTTTGATGTAGGTTCGAGTAAATGAATAGCTTGTCATTCTTCTTAGTCCCATCTCGGAGTTTCAACACACCCCTCTACCTTTTCTAGTGTTGAGAGCTGGGAGTGTGCCCCAAGTTCCTCACAATTCAGTTGTGTGAGTAACTTAGACCCATCTTGGGTCTAATTAGGGACTTGGGAATGCATCACTATAACCAATATATGGGACCTTATATTTTTATTCATGTATTTTTTGAATTAAAATAAAAGTGTCCCCACTTAGCTTAGGTTACATTAAAAAATTCCTAAAAAAACATGGAGTTAATGGGATGTATGGAAGGGGTGGCCAAATGTGTTATGTGACTTTTATTATGATGAAAGATGATTATATGCACATGCTTGGGTTCATGTTCAATAGACAATTCATTTTTAATTTTTTTACTTGTTATGCATGTCCTCAAATGTGAGTAATATAAACATAAGTCTATGCTTTGTTATATTTATATAAAGGCCAAAAGCTCCAAATTTTTACAATGCCATGTTTATTGGGTATGCATGAAAATAAATGCCCACCCAACATTAATTAACATAAACTCAATGTTCGTTTTCATAATGTTATGTTAGAATTTTTTTTCTTTGTCATTTCATATTTGTTATTTTTAATAAAAACTTTATTCTTTTTCATTTGTTCCACTTTCAATGCATGGTGGTTTTTTCTAATTGAAGTTTTCTCATGTCAACCTTTGTAATTGACGTTAATAGACCAAATCCCTTTAATGAATATGTTCATTCATTCATTATTGTAACCACCTTGTTTAATTTAAAAATTGAGGGCAAGTTTTGGACAATGATGTTTATTGTCCAAATCATCCATAATTACATTATTGGTTTCGTAGGTCTAAACTTTTCAAAGATAATTTATTTATTTTTCTTAATGTGATAAACAACCATACATGTATGATTTCAATTCAAGAAAATGGAAAATGATAATTTGGGAAGATATAAGACTTGTCAAAATATTGTGTGAATGAAGAGGCAAAGTTCAAAGTAGTACCTACCTCTTCATTTTTTTTCACCAAACTTATGTGACACAACAAAAATTTCACAAGCTAAAATATGCTAGACTTAGGTTTGCAATTCCTATATTTGGCATAACATGTCATTTGTAGTTTGCCCATTACTGATTATTGTAGAATCTAGTTTTTTTCATCATACTTGTCCATGTAATGTAATGTGTTTAAATTTATTCACCTTAGAACATCCCCAATGGTATTCAATATGTCACCTTGCACATTAAATTTTATGAAGAAAAGTCAAAGCATGTTGGTTTGGATCATGCACATTTGCATAATTTGCTAAGGCTAGTAAAAGGTGCAATAAAATTGTGCACTTGTTAAAAAAAAATGTAATAAATATGATATATGATTGTTGTTCCTTGTTTCGAATTGGCCAATCATAATGATTGGTCCATTTGGTTTGTTGTTAATAATTTCCCACCTATTTTCAATCTTGGTTTCAATTTTATTGTTGGGGTTACAAAAAAGTAAATAATTAAACTTCGATCTAAGAATTACTTTTGCAAAGTCACTACTAAATGTTATTGGGAATGTTTTCATACAATTGAATTACAAGTTTGTCATATATTTCTTTTGATTTCAATATGGTCATGGATTCAAAGATGAATGGTTGATTATGATGTTGAAACATGACTTGTGGCAATAAGAAGCTCATAATTTCAACAATTGTGAAATAAAATAAAATTGGTCAAAGTATTTGATTAGATGTTATTTTTTAAAAAAATTCCTAAATTAGAGTATAATGATAAGTAGACCTTTTATTTATGCTTTAATGGTTAAGCCTACATTAACTAAGGTTATACCAACCAAAACTTTCATTTCAAATATTTATGTTTGGTATTATTTAATTTTTTTCTAACGCATTTGTTTAAGGGGTAACTATAGCTTAAATTATTTCCCAATCAACAAAATTCCATGTAAGAAATAAAGTTTGGAAAGGATTCCATAGAAAGGATCTAAACTTTCATACTTTAAAATGATTATGCAAAATGAACCCAAGTATTTAATTGCCACAAGTTGCTTTAACTTGGGTATGTCTTGGTGCCTCTTGTTACAAATCTAACATTCACTTTAATTACAAAGGTTGTGTGTTTATAAAAATGGAACAATTGATAATTATTAAGTGTGAATTTTGATGCAAAATGACCTTATTCCTATGATACTACTAGAAACCCTCAACAAGGTGGTGCACTTGTTTGTTGAAATTTTTAGACTAATCGAGAAGAAATCACAAAATTTTAAATGACTTTCAATTATGAAATAAAACTAATTTAACAAAGTTTGATAATAATTCTATAGATAATCACCTTTCAACCATATAATATTGGGATGGGTGACGATACAAGAGGTTTAATATACTTGAACCAACAACAAAGAAAGGTTCCCTAGTTGGGGTAGGAGATGGATCAATAGATTCTTATTACTCCTTGTTACAACAAATAACATATTTAAAATGAAACACTACAAAAGGTAATGATTGAAAAAGTCCATTACATTGAAATGGGATAACAACACAACATGGTTTAAAAATTTAATGTTAAAATTGTTCCATGATCAATTGAGAAGGATTGGCCCAATTTTCCAATCAAATTATTATGGAAAATAATGGTTAAACAAGCTAGGACTTGAGGGCATAAATACAAAGGTTATGAAGATGGTTCCCAAGTCCTATAGTTTGAAATAAAATGACACAAATTTCCCTAACGTGCATATGGGTCACCTTTTCGAGAACCTTTTCATAAACATCAAATTATGTAAGGTTTTTTTATTCAACCAAGCCATCAAAAAGCTAGAAAGAAGTAGACAAGTAGTAACATTTGGAGAAGTGCCCAACAAAATTTGCCCATGCAAATTGTCCTTACTCATTACATGCAAGTTGACAAATCTAAATCAATTGATGTTTTAGCATAGTTGTAATGCAAGGGAAACAAACCCAAGAGAGGACCATTAGAAGCTCCTATAACAAAACATTATGATTGAAAAAAGGTTTTGACTCATGAAAAATTTCATAATGTGCCACTTATCTTCAAGAATTGGGAGGAGGATAGGGTTTAGGGACTTCACATCAAACCCCAACTCTCATATAAATAGCAATGTGGGAAAAAGACATAATGAGTGAAACAAAAAACCATGTTCTATTCACAATAATAAGTTAACCAAATATGCAATTGGGATTTTTAAATGAAGCACTTCAAATACATTGACAAAAATGGAACTGAAAATAACATCGGTGACCTCAAGGGAAGAAGAATAGAGGAAGCTCCTCGGATCATCACAAAAGATCAAAGTTATTGAAGAGAGATTTCTTAATATTGGAAGACATAACAACTCTGTTTTCGTTAAAAATCATGGATACAATGGAAAGGATGTACCCATCAAAGCACATGACAAATACATACTATGTATAACACAAATCATGATTTAACAAGGACTAGTCTGACCTTCATTGTTGCCCCAAAGTGTGAACTTGTTACCGAACTGATTTCTCCTTCTAAACAATTTTTAAAAATTCAATATATCCCACATCAAAGGTCAGAAAATTACAAAATCACCTTCAAGAATTCCCACTCATCAAAAGCTTTCCATTGATATAAAGAGCACACCCCAATTCACATCAAAATATTTCTTTTGATTTTATTGAATTTTCTTTAACAAAATTATTTATTAGTCAACAACTCCTACCACTATAGGTCTTTCATAAGAGTTTTGAAATCACCTCAATGCACCCGTACTCATCAAAGGCTTTCCAACAATACCAACAGCACAAGGGGAGAGAAGGGGGGGGGGGGATTGTGCTTTGGGAGATCTCAACATGACAAGCAACACAAACATACAGCCTTCCTTAGTAATCCACTCCCGGTTTCAAAAACCAGTGGATGATTTAAGGGTTAGGGTTTAAGGATTAGAGGCTAAATAGGGTTGGGAAGAATATAATGCAACTGTGGAAAAGAAGTAATTGACAGCCATAAACCACCATAAACCACAACTCAAACAATTTTGGTCAGCTGAGAGCGACTTTTGTCTGGCTCAAGTTTAGGGTACATTTACATGACAAAACCCTAAACCCTAAACCCACAACATGGCAATTTACAGTGAGCTCCATGCGCCCACAAAGAAGATTTTTTGAATCAGGAGTTCTTCAGCCCCTACTACTTATTCTCATCTCTATTGAATGTTTGAGATTGACCCAAATACAAAACATTTACATGACAAAATAAATCTTTGGCTCAATTGTTTGGTCTTCCGTGAAGCCAAACAGTGCAGCATGGCAACAAGCATCACAGATTTGTACAAAGCCTAATGAAACGGGATTTTGTAAAATGAAGCCAATTTTGCAATACTTGCACTGAATAACAGACCTGATGTGCAACTGAATTTATTGGGCTGTACAAGATGGGTAAAGGAGCAAGCATGGTGGCACAATGTTAACCCTCAGTCAGACTGAGGCCCATGCAATGTCCCATGGTGGATGATGGGTGGGTTTTACCTGGGTGTCAAATTGAGTATATGGAGAGGCAGTAATTGCTCCTGCTGGACAGCTATTCATCATCAGCATCACTGCCAACCTGATGAGTGTCCAAGTAGAAGTCACTACCATCACCATCAATCATCTTGGCTCTGTGCACACACAAAACACTGCACTCAAATCAGCAATCTGTAGGAAGCATGCATGCACTCTGGTGCCAGACTTCCTCAAGAAATAGTTCGAAGCATTCAGAAACTGGAAAATCTGAGACCCAACTTTTGTATGTGCTGGAAAACTGCCCAATGAATGCATTCATTGTCCACAAGTCACAGAAACCCTTCCAAGATCTTCAGCAAGACCTACAGGGTTCCTACTCCACTTCTTCCATGAAGTAATCTATCTGGTTCCATGGATTGCATATTCTCAACTTTAGCAGCTCAAATGATTGTGAGAAGCTTACCGCTCAAGAATGAATTTCCCTTCCTTGTATTTCTCTCTCTTTTCATAGGCCAATTCCTGCATAGATTCAATCAATTGGGTTATCATCTTTTCTGAGAAAATGCCCTCTCACATGATACTGGCCTTCAAAAGATGGTGCAAATAGAACGGTAAGTGTACATACATATTTCCAGCCAACAAGCTGCTGGCAACAGTTGCAAAAGATGTCAGCTACAGTGTGTCTGCCAGTGGTCATCATGCGATCCTCTTGAGGACCCACTGATACATTCACCCTGTAATCCAAGATGTGACCCCATTTGCATGACAAGGCATGCCAGGTCCCCCCAATCTTCTCTCAAGAGTGCATAGAGAAAACAAATAGCACCACCAAGAAGAATGCTCAAGCACCAAAACAATGAGAAAAACTTTTGACAATATTTTTTCCACTGCATACTGTGAGCTTCAATTGCTGATTTTGAAAGGTAAAACTTTATGTTTGACATTTATGAAGGAGGAGGATGAAATTATAGAACAAGGAAAAAAACAATGGGAATATCATCAGAGTGCTTACACATTGTTGAAAAGGTAAGCCTTCCCGTGTCGACAGTGGAAAGACTGAACAGGAGAAGGAGAAGAAAACAAAAAATGGCTTGATCAGACAATATCAATAAAAAAAAACAAAAGCAAGACCCACTCATTATTATTTCCACACTCTCACACTCTGGGCCCCCAAACTATAGACAAAGCAGCCTCACTACTGCCTTTTGAGTAGAATTTGCAATGTTCTAACAAAAACCCTAATGCTGGTATGTGCAACAGCAACCAAGTGAGACCTTTTGATTATCTAGTGTCCTGACAATTTTGCAACCACCTCACCTCACAGGTAGTACTTTTGAAACTTAACCAATTCAGGAATCAAAACAAGAAAGAATGGCACAAGCAACAAAAGGAAACAAAAAGAAAGAGAGGGTAAAGAAGAATTTGCAAAAAGCCAAGAATTCAACAACTTGTGAACACAGGAAGCTGGCTGGCTGGCTGGCCTAACTGACTTTGCTCTTTTACTGTGTTTGGAGGAGGAGGGGCCAGACATGCATACCCAGCAGCACCACAGAAACAGAGACTATCATGAAAGGTGGAAAAAGAGCATGACATCACACAAGCATCATGCAGCAGGTGCACATCCATCCTTTCAATTCCACAAACCCTTATCAAATGCAGTCCACCCAAAACACTGAAACACTTTGTTGATCACCTGTGTGTGCAGAGGAACAAAAAAATGGTGTTGTAGACTAGAAGATTCATTTGGTTGTTCGCCCTGCAGCTATGAGTTCAAACTGCAAACTGCAGTTGTGCAAGGAGACTTTTGCTTTCCACACTGGAGCCCAGCAGCCAGGTGACTGATAATACATCAGTATACATACAGTTCCCTTCCCTCCTGAGCTCCAGCATAGGAGTGTGTGTGTCTTCTGCAGTGGACCCGTAAGACCACCAATTCAACAGTCAAACCAGCTGACTACAGATGGGTGTGGGTTCTAGCCAAATGTCTAGCAGTTGCCCTCCACTCCACCCCATCCTGAACTACAGTTTCAGACAAGTTTGACAATGAAGAAACAAGAAGAGATGACACTCACTGTTGGCAGTCAAACCACACAAAACCCATCAAAACCAAGTGACACAAAACACCATGTGGTAGTAAACCATTAAAAAAGGCAATAAGAGAAGGCCACACACAAAGTTCCAAAACAGCAAGGGAAAAAAACGAGAAGAGAAAGAGGCAATCACCCTTGACAGCAGCTCATCGGAGTTGGCCAAATGGCTGCGGCAATGTTTACAACTGTAGATGCGCCCATCAAGTTGGATCAAATATAGTCGACCCATGTTTTTCTCTCTCCCTCTCTTCTTTTGTTCTTTTTTTTTTCCTCTCCCTACTACAGCAGCAGCAGCTGGTTACTCCAATCCAACTTCAGTCCTTCCTTCTTTGAAACCAGGATTTGTCTAGAATTCATTTGCAGTTTAGTGTTCACCACCCTTGACAGAAAAAAAGCACTTCTTCACTCACAACTGGTGCATCATCACCTGCCACAATTGCCACAAAGAACAACGGCTTCCAATCGATGAGAGGCTTACAACCAAGGCTACATGGTAGTGGCAGTTCCACACACAGTTCAAAAGCTGGCTATGTACCAACAGCTTTGCCAGCACCACAACCCCAGATGCAAGAAAATTTCTAAAACAAGCCAATCATGGATTCAGATTGCAACCGCATCAATTGACATCACCCACACATCCTTATATCCCTTCCTCTGCAACTTGCCCACATCTCTCTTTGAGGGAACTCCTTGAAGCAGCAAAAAAACAAGGGGGGGGGGGAAGAAGAACTACCAAACCCTCCACAAGACCATCATCATCATCATCATCATCATCACATACCAGGTCTATAAATGTCTCTTGTACATATCATCCAGAAGCAAACCACATGCACCCGTGGCAACAGCAGGAACAAACTTCTCACTTAAGGAAAGCTTGTTTCTTCTTGACCCAACATGACAGACAAACAAACAGCTTCTCCTTCTCCCTCTTCTTCTTCTTCACTCTTCCCCTTCTCCACATCCCTGTCTTCCAAACAAATCCAAATTATTCATGCCCACAAGATCTGCACACAGTTCCAGAAGGACAGGAAGAAAGTTGTTTTGTTGCTTTCCACCAGTCCCCCTCCTCCCCACTCAGAGAAAGAGGGGGACAAAAAAAAGGGGAGGGGTCTTTAGACATCCACCCCAAATCAATCTCAAAACACCCAAAAAAAAAAAAAAAAAAAAAAAAAAAAAGAGCCCAGGGGGGAGGAGGGGGAAAAGAGAAAAAAAAAAAAAAGAGGAGGAGAGGGGGGGTGGAGTGGGGTGGGTATAGAGATGTGTAA
>Ga0116231_10012670_pt1 | contig 12263 bp, 8 predicted proteins | sample S1TSphgellanicum_2_FD_89695 | JGI IMG/M metagenome (GOLD analysis project Ga0116231, IMG submission 89695) | Host-associated microbial communities from peat moss isolated from Minnesota, USA - S1T2_Fd - Sphagnum magellanicum MG | ecosystem: Host-associated > Plants > Peat moss > Unclassified... | reverse complement strand
CCTGTCGTCCTTCGCGAAATTTCCCCACCCCTCTTCCATGATATTCGTCGAGCTTGCCCGGAAATACATCTTCTCAGTCGAGCCTGTGCCGTACGCGAACGCCGACAATCACGTCATCGACTATCTGAGGATGCAGCCGGAAATGCTGTTGAAGCTGCGGTCAGAGGTGAGCCGGATTGATGTCGGCGTCCAGGGACTGCGCTTTCAGGACACGATCAACGGCCCCGTGCTGATGTTCAAGCACTCGAACCTTGCGGCCGAAATGCCATGGGTTCTCGAAAGCCACGGGACGCGCACTTTCATCAAAAATTTTCCGCTCCTGATTACGGCGCTCGCCACCGGCGGCGTCGTGGCGATCGAGGAGATGGATGCTACGATCCATGCCCGTATCCTGCCGAACCTGCTGCGCTGGTTCTATGACTCTGAGGCACGCAACAAATTCGACTCCCAGCTCTGGCTTTCCTGCCATTCGGCCTCGCTGCTCGACGACCTCAATCGGGCAGAGATCGTGATCTGCGAGAAGGATCGGGAGGGCCGGTCGCGCTTCTACAGCCTCATGGACGTGTAGATGAGAGTCCGCCGCGACGACAACCATTATAAGAAACACCTGGGCGGCGCCCATGGCGGAGTGCCGTTGATTGGATGACACGCCGCCATGGGCGCCGCCAGCATCCCTCAGCGCCGGCAGCGAGCTTCACGCTGCTCGATGAAGATCAAACGGTGCTGGCGTGCGGCGCCGAAACGGCGCGACAGCTGGCGGCGCAGGGGGACATCACGAGCGTCTGGCAAGGGCCCTGTTTCGAGGCCGTGCTGCTGCGGCACTTGCCCGGCTATCACACCCGGCGGCCGTCGGATACGCTCGGCGCCGGCGCCGCCTTGCAGAGGGAATGAACGGGATATGCAAAGCCGATGGATCGCGCCGCCCTCGCGCGCCGTCTTGATCTGGCGGCGGTATAGCGTGCAGCAAATGTCGAGCCTGAACTGTCAGAGCTACTGCGCGCGATCGGGCTGCTCGCAAAGCTGTAGCGATGAGGGATATGCCTCCAACAACCAGCGGGCGATGTCAGGTTTCAGTGAAGAACTTGGGGCTTCCGCGTGACACAAAACAGAGGCCGTTGAAATGGTATTAATGCGCGCAAACGTCCCACCGCGCGCAGCGCCAAGGTGGGTGGTTCGGGCGGCTGAGACGATCACCTGCGTATCAGGGAAGCGTGGTCGGCTTTCCTCTTGTATGCGCATTGGCAGGAAGAGACGCAGCGGGGGTGGGAAGGCTCAGCGAAGACGAATCCACCACGAGGGGTACACGGGCGATTTGTGTGTGTTGCGTCATAAGATACGTTATGGAAAGAGCGATGGGCCTCCACCGACCCCTTCGGACGCACCATCCTGTCCATCGATGACGCCCTTCAATTTATCGCTCACGAGGATATTTTCTGGGCCGCGACCTGATCAACCCGGGTCAAAAATGCGGAAAGTCCAGCTAAGGTCGTAGTCTGGCCAGCTAAAGCCGGTATTTCGGCTGCGGGCCTGGCAGGGCGACGCCTGACCCGCACGCCCTTCGGCACCGCCAGGAGTCGGCCATTGCCTAGCGGCAGACCGGCCTCATCTCGGATGGCTATGAGCGCCAGAAAATGCTAGCTTCCAGACCGGTCGTTGGTCGTGCCGTGAAAGTATGTTCAAAATGGCGTTCAATTTCGGGTGGGAAGACGGTTGTGAATCCCCTGCAAGATGAAATCGCCCGCTACCTGCAGACCGGCGAAAGCGACACGCTCCATCTTGCCTGGCCCGGCGACAGCATCATTGAGCGCGGCCGCAATGGCGACCGGGCCATACGGAATGCGCTTATCGCAGAGGTCATAAATCGCGTGCCGCAGTCGGAAATTCCAGAGCAACTGGTCAATTTGAATGTCGCCGCGTTCGCCGAGAAGAAGATTGCGCCGATGGTGCGCGGTCTTTTTCCGGCTGACGAGCAAACTGTCCTGATGGAGATGTTCAGCCGTTCGATTGTCTTCCTGACACCAGACAACATTGCGTCAGTGCTTAAGCAAACCCCTTTTGCCTCTACAGCATGGAATCTGGCCAACCTCTATCTATTGAGTTGCGGTGCAGAGCCACTTTCAAAGGAAGCACCACAACTGGTCGGACTGAGCGAAGAGACGACATGCTTTGTCTCGAAGTCGTATTTCAAATCCGATAATCGTTTTTACGATTTCGTGGTGCATGAGGCTGCACATGTTTTCCACAACTGCAAGCGCGAGATGATTGGCCTACCGACGACCCGTGGTCGGGAGTGGCTGCTCGAGATCGATTATCGGAAACGCGAGTTGTTCGCTTACGCCTGCGAAGTTTATAGCTGCATCGCAGCGCTTGGCAGTACGCCCTCGTCTCGGAAGGCCGTGCTCGCGGAGATCGAGGCTGACTGGAGCCCCCCTGAAGAAAGCGTCGATGTCGATGAATATTTTGTCACGCTTCATGAAGCCGTGGCTGCACGCAATGGATGGAAGCGCATTCTGCAAAGATGCCGACCTGCTCCCATGACGCGTGGCAGACCAATCGGAAGCAACCAAATCTAAGATCGCGTATCAGCCCGATTTGGATATGGAAGATATAGCGCCTGCAACGACATCACCCATGGTCATGAAGGAGATCGGCGTAGATGTTTTCGATGGCTGACGACTCATCATGGGTCAGCACGCCCGACTGGCTGAGTCCGAGAACATGTGACGCGGCGGTTGCCGACCCGGTCGAGAGAACAGTATGAAGCACTTCTAACAGCCTGGCATTCACCTGCGTTACTCGAAATTGGGAAATAGCCCGCCAATCCAGTCAATCGGTTGACTTGTAAAAACGATGAAATTGTTGCGCCATGTGAAAAGCGGGATTTGCAATCTTCTCGGGAATGCCTACGACTTTTTTTGCTACCTCCTAATGTTCCCCCACACTGGCGAGCATATGGCGGTAGCTCAGCCGGACGCGAGTGTGGGGATGTGCACCAACATGGCGGCAACACCGCGTAAGGCATCGTTGAAGGATTAGCTTGGTGTGCGAAAATCTGACTTGGCTGCAACCACGTTATGGAAGTGCTTGGCGCTCGCCGGCGAAGGCGGGCGCCGCGTTCGCGGCTGGGAGCGGCTATTCGTGATTACCCCTGAAGACACAGCAACTGATGTCTGACGATCGCCAGTTGGACTTGTTTTCCAACACAAGCACGGATGCTCGAAATATGGCGCCGGCTATCGGATCGCGTCCTTCGGCCGAGACCCTTTCGGACGCCGCGTTGGTCGAGGCGCTACCCTACGCCAATCTCACGGATAGTCATTCGCTTACCGCCGAAGCAGGGAAGCGGCGTCTGATCGCAGCCATACCAGCACTTGAGACACTTTGCCGTCGTTTTAAAGGCTTCGGTCAGCAAAAACCTGTGCCTGAGCAGATGGCCGCATTGCAGGGTTTTTTGACGATTGGCGGCCCCGCGGCGCGCGCGGCCGTGACCCGACTCATCGCGGACAAAGTCGTAGTGGGTCCGGCGCAAAGTCAGACGCTCGACGTTGCTGCTCAGTTGTCATGTCGACTCCCGCCTGACCTCGTTATTGATTGGCTGCGTGATCCGGATGCCGAGATACGCGCCAATGCCGCGCATTGTGCTACGGCGCATCCATCCGTGATTTCGTCCCTTCATGACTTGTTGTCTGATCCAAATGCTTTGGCTGTCAGAGCCGCCGCTATAAGTCTTGGAAAGATGGGACGACCGGAAGCCCGGCCGGAGCTTCTTCGGCTCGCGCAGACCGACCCGACGCCAGAGGTCATCGACGCCATAACCACTATCGCTGATGACGCGAGTATTGTTGTTCTGCGCCGCGTTGCCTTGGCTCGCCCCGATCTCACCGATGTCGTTCTGGCGGCGCTGGACGACATCGACAATCCGCGCGCCGCTGTCGTCGCTGAAGCAATCCGGAGAACCACGATTCAAAAGTGACATGGCAAGAGGACGCGCCTGAACCTTAACGGATCTTCTGATTCAAAACTGCCCCCTCGGGGCGGGTTCCCCTGGGTCCTAGCGGAGTGACCGCCACTCCGTCGACACCCGGCTGGCCCACGCGACATGATTATGGCGCAAGGTCATCATATATCGCCGCGCAACGCAGCTGTGGCACGTTCATCCACAGCGTGACCATTCCCCGTCAGCGCCACGCCGTAGACTTCGCGGGCCGCCGCCACGCTCACGACACCGTCGCGAACGTCGCGCAGCACGGCTTGTGGATCGCGCCGATGCGGGTCGCCCCAGCCACCGCCGGCGGAGCCCTCAATCCAGACGCGCATCGGGCCAAGCCGTTGAATGCCATATTGCGACGCAGGCCGCGCTTCTTCGCCCTGCGCTTGTGTCGTCATCGCGCCCTGCTTGCCAAACTTCCCGCCGCCGACGCCGTAGCCGCTGGGGCGGCACAAACCCTCGTTGCGCAGGGAATGCTCGGTCGGCACGAAGAGCTCGGCCGCGTAAACGACGCTCGGGCCGCCGCGATACTGGCCAGCACCGCCGGAATCCTGCCGCAACTCATGGCGGTGAATGCGGCATGGATAGGTGCGCTCATAGCCTTCGACGTTCGGCACGGTCAGCCCGCCCAAAGTCGACAGACTGCCGATCTGGGCGAAGCCGTCGCGCCCCGCCACCGCGCCACCGCCGGAGGCAGCGTGCCAGTGGTACATCACGAAGCCAGAACCGTCTTGGCGATGGCCAGAACTGGTGCCGTAGACCGATTTGCCCCAGCCGGCACAAGCCCGTTGGGGGTCGGCGCCCGCCAGGGCCTGCCAGCAGGCATGGATAATGTCCATAGCGGGAAACACAGTGTTCATCGTCATCGGCGCCGGTGCCCGCGCGTTCACCACGCTGCCCTCCGGCGCGATGATTGTCACAGCGCGGAACGTGCCGCCGTTGCGCGGAATCGTCGGGTCAAAAAACGCCGCGATCGCCAAATAGACAGCCGAGTATGTGTTGGCGATGGAGCTGTTCTTAAAGCCGCGGATCTGTGGGGCGCTACCGGCAAAATCCAATGACATGGTGTCGCCGGCAATGGTCAGCTTCACGCGCACCGGCACATCCATCGCAGTGAAGCAGTCCGTGTCGCTACCGTCTTCGCCGTGCCAAACCCCATCAGGCAGAGCGGCGATCTCGGCGCGCAGGCGGCGATCACCGTAAGCCAGAACGGCTTCCAGATAGGCAGCGCCGACCTCGCGGCCCAACTCGGCGATCAGCGCGCCCAGCCGCTCAGCGCCAATTTGCACTGAGCCAAGCATGGCGCCCAAATCGCCTTCCATCAGGTCTGGGTAGCGGGAATTCAGCAACAGCAGGCGAAACACATCACGCCGCGACCGGCCGCGCTCGACCAGGCGCATAACCGGCAGGCGCAGACCCTCGTGAAAGATCTCCGTCGCTTCTGGGTTATAGGTGCCGGCCGCGCCGCCGCCGATATCAGATTGATGCGCGCGATTGGCGGCGAAACCGGCCAATATGCCACCGGTAAACACCGGGCGGATCAGCGTCCAGTCCGGCAGATGGTTGCCGCCCGCGGCATAAGGATCACTCAGCAGGAACACGTCGCCGTCAGCCATATCGTCGGCGTAGTCGCGCAAAACCGCCTGCAAAGCGAAGCCCCCGGCGCCGCTGTGAATAGGCAGTCCGTCCGCTTGCGCCACCACAAGGCCGCTGGCACTGCCCAGGAAGCAAGAAAAATCGTGGCTCTGGCTAAAGATCGGGCTGCGGGCGGTGCGCGTCATCACCCGGCCCATCTGCAGCGTGATGTGATCCAACTGTTTCTGAATGATGGCCAGCAATACGGGGTCTTCGGCGGCTGTTTGCATCGTCATGGTGATTATAGCTCGATGAGGTAATTAGCAGCATCGGTTACGCGCAGTCGGTCCCCGGCGCCGACCAGGATGGTGGTGGTCGCCTCATCAATCACCGCCGGTCCCATAACGGTCTGGCCCGGACGCAACTTGGCGCCGTCATAGATTGGCGTTGGCTGCAGTCCGCGCTTGTCGTCGATCCAAACCGGGCGCGTTTCGCGGGGGGCGGGGGTGGAGCTGTCGGCCTGCGGCGGAGGCACTTGCAAGCCAGGCGTTCTGCCGATGGCGGTCAGGCGGAGATTGACCAGCTCGATTTGCCCGTTCGACTGGGAATAGCCGTAAAGCCGTTCATGCTCGGCCTCGAACGCGCGGCGGATGGCGCCGGGGTTCAGGCTTTCTGTTTCAACCGCCACGGTCCATTGCTGGCCCACATAGCGGAGATCCAGGCCCTTGCGGCAAATCGCGCTCTCGCCGCTGAAGCCCTCGCGCGCCAGGACAGGGAGGGCGATGGCTGTCATCGTGGCGAAGGCATCCGTCGTGGCCGCCTGCCCGCCCGGCTCGTCCAGATCGCGCAGCCATGCGCGCAAATGGTCGTGGCGGATATCTGCGTTGCACATGCCGAAGGCGCAAAATACCCCGGCCAAACGGGGGATATAGGCAGCCTTGCAACCCAGCGCGCGCGCCACCGAGGCGCCATGCAGCGGCCCCGCCCCACCAGCGGCAATGAGTGTGAAGCCGCGCGGATTGTATCCGCGCTCAATGCTCACGCGCTCCACAGCGTGCTGGATATTCTGTTCCACCAGTCGAAGAATGCCGGCGGCCGCTTCCTCCATGCCGATTCCCAGAGGCTGTGCCACATGCGCCAAGATCGCCGCCTGCGCCCGCGCCAGGTCGAGCGTGATGGCGCCATCGGCGTAGGGGCCGGGTTTGAGACGGCCGAGCACAAGTTGTGCATCTGTAACGGTAGGCTTTTCACCACCGCGCCCATATGCGGCGGGTCCCGGCCGGGCACCGGCGCCTTGCGGGCCAGCATGCAGCAAGCGCGCGGTATCAACCCGCGCGATGGTGCCACCGCCGGCGCCAACCGTGTGGATTTCCACCGCCGGCACCGATAAGTGGTAGTCGTCAACCTCTATTTGGTCGGCCATCGCCACACTGCCATCGGCGGATAGGGTGACGTCGCAGCTTGTGCCGCCCACTTCGATGGAAACCAGGCGATCCGCACCCGTGTCGCGCCCGAAGAACGCAATGGCGCCGACCCCCGCGGCGGGACCAGACAGCACCAGTTGCACCGGCCGATCGCCCAGCTCGCTCACCGAGATTGTCCCACCATTACTCTGCACCAGCAGCACGCCGTGGCGGAGACCCAACACCGCCAGCCGCCCATCCAGCGCCCGAAGATAAGGCACCACGCGCGGCGCCACATAGGCGTTCAGGACGACGGTGGAGCTACGCTCGTATTCACCGATGATCGGCGCCACGTCGGCTGAGCAAGACACGAAGATCTCCGGCCACATCTCGCGCACGATGGCAGCGGCCTGGTGCTCATGCTGCGGGTTGGCATAGCTGTGCAGAAAGCAAATGGCGATGCTCTGCACGCCCTCGGCGCGGAAGCTATCGAGAGCATTGTGCACAGTCGCAGGGTCCAGCGGAGTCAGTTCGTTGCCGTGCGCATCCAGCCGGCCAGTGACCGGCAGGCGCAGATAGCGTGGTACCAGCACGGGCGGGAATGGTGCACGATGGTCCCAAACATCACGGCGTATGCCGCGCCGAATTTCCAGGCTATCGCGAAAACCCTCGGTGACCAACAAACCGACGCGCGCACCTTTCCGCTCGAGAAGCGTATTAGTCGCGATGGTCGAGCCGTGGACGAATAGCCCGCAATTGCTGAGCAGATCCTTCGGTTCCCAGCCAAGCCGCTCAGCCGCCAGGCTAACAGCCGCCAGCACCCCCTCAGCCGGGTCGGAAGGGTTTGAGGGTGACTTAAACGCAGCCACCGCACCGGCGGCGTCTAGCACGACAAGGTCGGTGAAGGTGCCACCAACATCGACGCCGATGCGAAAAGGGGCCTGCAGTAATCGGGCCATGCGTCGACCTCGCGATCATGGAAGAGGCCCTGAGTGAAATATCAAAGTGTCTGCGTCGTCAAGGCTGTGCATTCTCCTATCTGCAGCTGAGAAGCAACCGGGAGATGTCGTCGCGGAGCTGGCCCAGTCTACCAGGGAGCATCGGATCCCTTCCAGGGCTTCTCCTGGTGTCAGTCCAGCATATGCTGCTGCGCGAGACCACCGCAGACAGCATTTTTATCCGAGATAGAACACGTATTCGGCAGCCGATTGCGCTGAAAGTGGCGTAAAGTGCACGCTAATCCGGAGAGGTTCATCATGCGCCTGACCGACTTCAAAGTCCTGACGTTCGATTGCTATGGCACGCTGATCGACTGGGAGCGCGGCATAACCGAGGCACTTAAGCCACTCACCGAAAAGGTCGGGCATGCATTGGGGCGAAACGAGATCCTAGAAGCCCACGCTTTTCACGAGTCAGCACAGCAGCGCCAGACACCGGGAAAGCTATATCGGGACCTATTGCCGATCGTCTATAAACGTCTCGCCGAACAATGGGGCGTCCCTGTTACGCATGAGGAATGCGCGCGGTATGGTCGCTCGGTCGGTAACTGGCCAGCGTTCGAAGACTCACCCGGCGCGCTGCAATACCTCAAGAAGTTTTACAAGCTGGTGATCTTGTCCAATGTCGACAATCTGAGCTTTGAGGGTAGTCGCAACCGTCTGCAGGTTGCATTCGATGCCGTGATAACGGCCGAGGATGCCGGCTCCTACAAGCCGAGCCCGCGCAACTTCGAGCACATGATGGAAAGACTCACTGCCGGCCTGAGCGGCTCACCGATTAGTAAGGGTGATATCCTGCACACGGCCGAGAGCTTGTTCCATGACCACAAGCCAGCCAACGCGTTCGGGCTGGCTTCGTGCTGGATCTACCGTCGTCATAAGGATGAGGGCTTCGGGGCCACGATGAACCCCGGTGATACGCCTCGCACAGATTTTAAGTTCACCAGCATGGCGGACCTCGCGAAGGCGCATCAGGAACAGCTTCGTCTCGCCTGAAGGGCACAGCACAAGACGCAGAGTGACAGCTTTCGCTCGCTGCCTCCAACGCCTCATGATAGGAAAAAAACGTGCGCCATTTCGATTGTGTTGTCGTGGGCGGGGGTGTCGCTGGCGCCTCGGTTGCCTATGAGTTGTCGCAGCAGGCCCGTGTGGTTCTGGTGGAGCGTGAGGTCGGTTTGGGCTATCACAGCACAGGCCGGTCCGCGGCTGTGATCTCGGAAAATTATGGACCACTTGGTTGGCAGACGCTGGTCACGGCGAGCCGCCCGTTCTTCGAGGCGCCCCCGCCAGGCTTTGCGGCGACGCCATTGCTGCACCGAATCGGCGCTTTATACTTTGGCACCGCTGCGCAAAGCGGCGAGTTGGCGATGGCGAAAACTGAGTTGGAACGGCGAGGTGTGCCCTGCACGCTTATGTCGGCTGCCGAAGCGGCGCCCCTATCGCCGATGGTGCGGGCGGAGCTGTTCGCTACGGCGCTCCATGAACCAAATTGCGCCGACATCGATGCGGACGCGCTGGTGCAGGGCTATGTGCGGCTCGGCAAGGCCAAAGGCCTGCAAGCCATGATGTCCACCGAGGCCGTACAGTTGGAGCGGCGTGGAGGTGTATGGCATGTGCGAACCTCGGGCGCAGCCTTTACCGCCGATAAGGTGGTGAATGCCGCAGGGTCGTGGGCCGATGACGTGGCTCAGCGCGCAAGCATCAGGCCGAAGGGGCTGACGCCGTACCGCCGAACGGCCATCACTTTCGATCCGCCGGTTGGCGCCGACCTGCGCACTTGGCCCATGACATTCGATCAGGATGAAACGTGGTATTTCAAGCCGGAGGCCGGGCGCGTGATGGTGTCCCCGGTGGACAAGACGGCAACCCTGCCTTGCGACGCCGCGCCTGAGGAATATGACATTGCTATCGCCGTGAACCGCATTGAAATGGCCACGACGATGAAGGTAAGCCGCATCATCAGCCGCTGGGCCGGCTTGCGCACGTTCGCACCGGATCAGCAGCCGGTTATTGGACCAGATCCAGATGAGGCCAGCTTCTGTTGGCTGGCTGGGCAGGGCGGCAATGGCGTCATGGGCGCCCCCGCGGCAGCGAAGCTCACGGCGGCGCTCGTTCTTGGCCAAACTCCACCGGCCTTCCTCGACGCATATCGCCTGGACCTCAACGGGCTCCTCCCCGGCCGCTTTGCTGCTACGGCGCTCGCTTAGCCGCGCTGGCCCTGGCGGTACGGCAATACTACGCGAGCGATGGTTGTTCTCCCATAGCTATGGGAGCAGTTGCCGCCGCCATATTGCGCGGCCTGTCCAATACCCACGTCCGCGCGTCGACGATCCCAACGAAGTTAGCTAAAAAGCGAGGATGGCAGCGCTGCCGTGCCAGACGATCGTCGACACCCCATCTCTCCGTGGACCAGTATCTCCACGCGACGGTGTTTCGCAGCCCTGTCCAGGGCTTGGTGGACGCGTTCGCGACATTCTAGGATGTAAGGCAAATGTGAGCCAAAAAAGGACCTCCTATGCTGAAATACGACGTTTGATGACGGGTGCTCTCAGGCTCGATCGTATTGACCTGAATATCCTGACCCAACTTCAGTTGACTGGTCGGATAACGAACCTGGAGCTGGCTGGGAAGGTAGGTCTGTCGCCAAGCCCGTGCCTGATGCGGGTGAAGCGGCTCGAGAAGGCAGGCTATATTTCAGGCTATGGCGCGCGGGTCGAGCTTCGCAAACTCGGCGAGACCGTGACCGTATTTACAGAAATGACGTTGTCCGAACATCGCAGCGCAGACTTCGCCAAGTTCGAGGCGCGGATTCGTGCTGTCAACGAGATCACCGAGTGCTATTTGGTGAGTGGCGGCTACGACTACCTGCTTAAATTCGTCACGCGCTCCATCAATCACTACCAGGACACGATGGAGGAGCTTTTGGCGACAGAGATTGGGATAGAGAAATATTTCTCATACGTCGTCATCAAACCCGTCTTTGTAAAGCCACATCTCGATCTATCGAAATATTTCCCGGCGGTTGATTGAATAAACTCGGTTCCCGTTTCGAGGCCGATGGGGATGTTTGGCCGACGGGCCTGGACGCCAGCAATTTTCAGAAAATTATCGCGAGACACACGCTCGTAGTCGAGCCCTGCCCGTCTTTGGGAAAATTTTTTTGTAATCTCTGCCCTTCGCTCCTATGAACTCAAACGCGGTCGGATAAGCTGTATCATTATAGAATCCTCAATTGACGAAAACCATCAAAATTGTCAAACTGACAATAATAAACAGAAATTCTAACATATAGAATGATAGGAAGCGACTTGAGCGATGCCCGAGAGTCTGGAGCAGGACTGCGCCCTCCGCTGACAGAACTGTTGGCCTGCCGCGCCGCCGATATCTCGATCGACCGACTGCCCGCCGAGGTAGTCACGCGTGCCAAGCACTCGGTTCTTGATTGGATTGCGGTGACGCTGGCAGGCTGGTCGGATCCGCTTGTCCAGAAGCTTGTTGCTTATTGTGATGACGAAGGTGGGCGCCCGACGGCAACAATGCTCGGCGAACGGCGCAAGACGAGTCTCTCGCATGCGGCCTTGGTCAATGGGGCCGCATCGCACGCGTTGGACTTCGACGACGTTCATCTCCCATCACGCGTTCACCCGTCGGCCCCCGTCCTTCCTGCTGCGCTCGCGCTGTGCGAGCGAGACGGTCTGAGTGGCGAAGCGCTCATCACCGCCTTTGTCGCCGGCGTCGAAGTACAAAGTGGCATCGCTGCCACTATGGGTGATGTTCACTATCGCAAGGGTTGGCACAGCACCGCCACGCTTGGGGCGTTCGGCGCGTCCGCTGCGGCGGGCCGTCTCCTCGGTCTTTCAAGCGAGGAGTTGCAGCTCGCATTCGGCATTGCCGCGACCCAAGCCGCGGGCCTGCGTGCCGCATTCGGCACCATGTGCAAGCCGCTACAGACCGGCCGGGCGGCGGTCAACGGTGTCATGGCAGCGTCCCTGGCACGCGCGGGCTTCACCAGCCGAACGGACATCCTAGAATGTGCCGACGGGTTTGTTGAAGTAGAGGGTGCAACGCCCACAGACGGGGGCCTTGCAGCGCTATTGGCCACCACCGAGGCGTGGAATTCGGATTTGTTCTACACACGCTCAATTATTTTCAAATACCACGCCTCCTGCTACGGAACACATGCTCCAATCGAGGCCGGGCTTTACCTTTTCCGACTGCTGGGTGACCAATTACCGGCATCTGTGCGGGTCACAGTCGAGCCGCAATACCTGTCCGTGTGCAACATCCAGACGCCACGGG
>Ga0116231_10012669_pt1 | contig 12265 bp, 11 predicted proteins | sample S1TSphgellanicum_2_FD_89695 | JGI IMG/M metagenome (GOLD analysis project Ga0116231, IMG submission 89695) | Host-associated microbial communities from peat moss isolated from Minnesota, USA - S1T2_Fd - Sphagnum magellanicum MG | ecosystem: Host-associated > Plants > Peat moss > Unclassified... | reverse complement strand
TGATCTCGCACATCGAGCGCGAACTCGATGTGCAGTTATTCCTGCGGCACCATGCCCAGGGTCTGTCCTTGACGCCGGCCGGCCGCGCGCTGCTCCGCGAGTCGAAGCAACTGCTCAAGCAGGCCGAGGGGCTTTATTCGGCCGCCGCCGACGTGAGTCAGAAGCTGCGCGGCGAGCTGTCGGTCGGCTGGTTCGCGACGCTCGCGCCGGTCATGCTGCCGGAACTCGTGAGTTCCTTCATGAAGTCGTTTCCGGAAGCGCAAATCCGCTCGTGCGAAAACCATCAGGAGGGTCTGCTGCAGAGCCTGCGGCGCGCCGAGACGGAGATCGCCGTGACCTACGATCTCGCCCTCGGCGATGACGTCGACTTCGTGCCGCTCGCGACGCTGCCGCCCTATGCCTTGTTCGGCGCCGCGCATCCGCTCGCGCACGAGCGCAGCGTCGAGCTCGCGCAGCTCGCGGGCCAGCCCATGGTCCTGCTCGACTTGCCGATGAGCCGTGAGTACTTTCACGCGCTGTTCATTCGGGAGCGGATCGAGCCCACGATTGCTTGGGTATCATCCCAACAGGAGGTCGTGCGCACGATGGTCGCGAATGGTCTGGGGTTCTCGCTCGCGAACGTGCGCCCGCGTTCGCAGCTCGCGCTCGACGGGCGGCGCGTCTTTGCGGTGCCGCTCGCCGGCGACCCCCCGCCGATGCGGGTCGGTACGGCGACTCTGCGGCAGCTCAAGAAAACGCGCCTCGTCGAAGCCTTCGAACGTCACTGCCGACAACTCGTCAGCGATGCGCACGTGCCCGGCATGTCGCCGCCGGTGCCGGTGCCGGCGCCGGTCCGGCGCGGCAAGCGGCGATGAAGCCCCGAGGCCCGATCGCTGCCGAGGACCCGCGCGAGGCCTTGCGTCGCATCGAGCGCGAGCTCGCGCGCGAGCCGCAGAATCCCAGGCTGCACCTATTGCGCGCCCAGTCACTGCTCGCGCTCGGGCAGAAGACCGAGGCGGCCGCCGCGGCCGAGCGCGCGGAAACGTTTGCGCTCCCCGAGGCGGCGTTCTGGGATGCGCTCGGCAGCGTATTCAGTTTTGCGAACGAACACCGGCGCGCGCTGCGAGCCTACGATCAGGCAATCGCCCTCGCGCCGAACAAGTCCAACTACGTCTTCAATCGCGCGGCCGTGCGCCGTTTCGTCGGCGAGCTCGACGCTGCCGAGTCCGACTACGACCGCGCGCTCGAGCTCAATCCCCAGGATTTCGAGGCCTACAAGAATCGCGCGGACCTGCGTACTCAGACCGCCGCGCGCAATCATGTGGCGGAACTCGAGGCGGCGCTCGCGCGCACGGGCAGCGATTGGCGCGGCGAGGTTCAGATCCGGTACGCGCTCGCCAAGGAATGCGAGGACCTTGGACTCTATGCGCAAGCCTTTGCGCACTTGCGCGCGGGTGCGCAGCGGCGCCGCGAGCACCTGCGCTACGACGTCGCCCAGGATGTCGCGACCGTCGATTGGATCATCGAGGCGTTCCCGGACGGGCCGCCGCCGGCCGTGGCTGATGCGTCCGCCCGTGACGCCGCGCCGATCTTCATCGTCGGCCTGCCGCGCAGCGGCACGACCCTCGTCGAACGCATTCTGGCGAGCCACTCCCAAGTTCGTTCGGGAGGTGAGCTGCATGCATTCGCGCGCTGCCTCGTTGCGGCCGCGGGAAGGCACGGGGGGCGTGCGCCGTTGCCGCGACGGGAACTCGTCGCGAGGTCGGCTGGCCTGGATTTCGCGGCTCTGGGGCGCGAGTACCTCGCGGCCGCCCGCGCGGAGGCGGGTCTGTCCGGTCGGTTCATCGATAAGATGCCGCTCAATTATCTGTATTGCGGCCTCATTGCGCGCGCGCTGCCGGACGCGAAAATCGTGCACTTGCACCGCCATCCGATGGCGGCCTGTTACGCAATGTACAAGAGCCTGTTTCGCGACGGCTATCCGTTCTCCTACGATCTCGAGGAGATCGGCTGCTACTACGTCGCGTATCGGCGCCTCATGGAGCACTGGCAGCGGACCATGCCGGGCGTGATCCTATCCTTGAGCTACGAGAGTCTGGTCGCCGATCCCCCCGGCGGTATGCGCCAACTACTCGCGTTTTGCGGTCTCGACTGGGAGGATGCCGTCACGCGCTTTCACGACAATCCCGCGCCGAGCACGACGGCGAGCGCGGCGCAAATCCGCCGCCCGATCTACGACTCGTCCGTGGCGCAGTGGCGGCACTACGCGCACGAACTCAGTGCGCTCGAAGCGCAATTGCGGTGCGCGGGTATTGCGGGGCTGGACGTCGCGCCGCGCGACGAGCAGAGTGCTCACTCATGAGCGCCCAGGAAGAAGCGACCCGCGTCGAGACCAGCACGATTCAACCGATCCCCGTCGATCGGCGCCATGGCACTTCGCGCGATTTGTTCACGGTCTGGTTCGGTTGCAATCTCATGTTGCTGACCGTGGTGACGGGCGGACTCGCGGTCACCGCGTTCGGGCTCTCTTTCTTTAGTGCGGTCCTGGCTCTCGCCGTGGGCAATCTCGTCGGCGGCGTGTTCATGGCCTTGCATGCCGCGCAGGGACCCGTGCTCGGCGTGCCGCAGATGGTGCAAACGCGCGGTCAGTTCGGATCTTACGGATCGCTGCTCGTCGTCGGCCTCGTCATCGTCATGTACGTGGGTTTTCTCGCGTCGAATCTCGTCGTCGGCGGCGAATCGCTCGCGCTGCTGTCGCCCGGCATGGGCGATACGCCGGGCATCGCGATCGTCGGCCTGCTCAGCGTCGCGGCCGGCATCTACGGCCACGACCTCATCCATGCCTACACACGCATCATGAGTATTTTGTCCGGTGCCGTGTTGTTGCTTGCGGCAGCCTGGATCATCTGGGTACACGGACTGCCACCGGATTTTCTCGACCGCAACGCCTTCAATCTGCCAGGCATGCTCGGTACCATCTCGACGGCCGCGCTTTGGCAGATCGCGTACGCGCCCTACGTATCCGATTATTCGCGCTACATGCCGCGCGACACGGGTTCGCGTCCGGCCTTCTGGGCGAGTTACTGGGGCTGCGTACTCGGTTCGATGCTGCCGATGGTCCTGGGCGTCATGGTCGGTCTCGTCACGCCGAAGGGCAGCCTCGTCGTCGCGCTCGCGGCGCTCACGCAGGGCTTCGCGCCCGTCGTGCTCGTGGTCCTGACGGTCGGCATCGCGGCGGCCACGGCGATCAATCTGTACTGCGGGGCCTTGTCCACCTTGACCTTCGGTCAGACCTTGGTCCCGTCCTGGTCGCCCGGAACGCGCGCGCGCACGATCGTGACCATCGTGCTGTTCGCGCTCGCGCTCGCGGCCGCGCTGCTCGGCAAGGATTCGTTCATGTCGAACTACGAAGCGTTCATCCTGTTGTTGCTCTACGTGCTCGTCCCTTGGACCGCGATCAATCTCGTCGATTACTACTTCTTGCGGCACGGTGAGTACGACGTGGCGGCGTTCTTTCGCAGCGACGGTGGGATTTACGGGCGCGTCAATACGGTCGCCGTGGTCTGCTATGTGTTCGGCATCCTCGTCCAGCTGCCGTTCGTCGCGACGACGCTGTACACGGGGCCCGTTGCGCGCAGCCTCGGCGGTGCCGACCTGTCCTGGGTCGTGGGACTCGCGCTGACCGCGCCCGCGTACTATTTCTTCGCGAAGCGGTCGCAGTCCTCAGATAAGGTGATAATGACTCGCGCCGAACAATTCGAGTAGTCCTGTCACGATCAGATAGATCGCGACGATGTAGTTCAAGAGACGCGGCACGATGAGAATCAAGATGCCTGCGATGACGGCGATGACGGGACCAATGCTGATGCTGAGGTTCAAAGCGTGTTGCTCCGGGCGGTTTACGAGTGAAATGTAGCGCGATCTTGCAGCTTCCTACTGTACGCTGGCGCACAGAACAATGCACCGGCGATTCGCTTCCGGCGGGGCGCCCGATGGCGGGTCGATCGTCGCGCTAAGCGAATAACCTTATCGCATTCTGCAAGGTCTTGGCGACGCCCCACGCGAGCGGCACGCCGACGATCAACCAGAGAACGATCAGTTTGAGTCGGTCCATGTCAGCCCTCCGCATTGCCGTGATGGCGGTCGGCGCCCACTGCGCGCACCGCCAGGTTGCAGACGAGTCCGACCAACAGCAGTACGCACATGATGTACATGGTGACCGAATAGGCTTGGGCCTTCGGCACGCCGTGGTCGATCTGGAACTCGCGGATGTAGTTCACGAGCATCGGTCCGAGTACGCCGGCCGCGGCCCAGGCCGTGAGCAGGCGGCCGTGGATCGCGCCGACGTGCATGGTGCCGAAGATGTCGCGCAGGTACGCCGGGATCGTCGCAAAGCCGCCGCCGTACATCGACAGGATGATCCCGAAAGCCAGCACGAACAGCGGCGTCGATCCGAGCCGGCCGATCGTCGGTACCGCCGCATACAGCGCGATGCCGAGCAGAAAGAACACCAAGTACGTATTCTTGCGACCGATGTAATCCGACACCGACGCCCAGACGAATCGGCCGCCCATGTTGAACAGGCTCAGGAGACCGACGAAACCGGCAGCCGCCGCGGGCAGCACTCCTCTGAACATCTCCTGAATCATCGGAGATGCCTGGCTCAGTACGCCGATGCCGGCGGTCACGTTCATGCACAACACGACCCAGAGCAGCCAGAATTGCCGCGTTCGCCACGCGACGTCGACGTGCACGTTCGCATTCGTGACGAGTTTTTGCGGCTGCGAGGCGGGTACCCAAGCGGCGGGTTTCCAGTCGTCCGGCGGTACGCGCACCGTGAAAGCGCCGAACAGCATGTACGCGCAATAAACGACGCCCATCACGAGAAACGATTCGACGACGCCGTTCGAACTCGCGGTCTTGAAATGGTCCATGAGTGCGATCGACAGAGGCGCCGCGATCAGTGCGCCGCCGCCGAAGCCCATGATGGCCATGCCCGTGGCCATCCCGGGTCGATCCGGAAACCACTTGATCAGTGTCGAGACCGGCGATATGTAGCCGATGCCGAGCCCGCAGCCGCCGAGCACGCCGTACCCTAGGTACAGCAGCGCGATTTGATGCTGGGAAATGCCGAGCGCAGAGACGAAAAAGCCACTGCCGAAGCAGACGGCCGCGACGGCCATGGCCTTGCGCGGTCCGGCACGTTCGACCCAGCGGCCGAATAGCGCCGCCGAGAGACCCAGAACCAGGATGGCCAGAGAGAAGGTCCAGCCGACTTGTTTGAGTGTCCAGTCATCGGGAGCGGATTGCGTGAGGCCGATGAGCTTCGTGAGCGGCAGGTTGAATGTCGAGAACGCATACGCCTGCCCGATCGACAGATGCACGGCGAGAGCCGCCGGCGGCACGAGAAAACGGTTGTACCCGGGCGGCGCGATCGTACGCGCCCGATCGAGAAAGCCTGGCGCACCGATGCCGGGTGCGTCCGATCGGCCTGTGACCGTGGCAGACATGATGGTTTTGTTCCCCGAAAATCCAGCCCCGCCCCTAATATGCGCCCGTTGCGGCTGTCTTGGCCAGATGGCGCCGCCTTACTGTCAGGCAGGGGCCTGACGGGGCGCGGCGACCGGCGTCGTAGGGGGAGCCGCGAGCCCGTTGGCCATCGTGGGTGTGGACTGCGCGGCGAGTGCGAGGGCGAGCGTCGGAGACGAGGGATTCATGCAGTCGACCATCGAACTCGGGATCAGGATGGTCGCACCGCGCTCTTTCGTGGTCTCGTAGATTATGTTCATGGCGCGCAGTTGCAGCGCTTCAGGATGGCCGGCATAGGTCTGCGCCGCAGCCACGAACTGTCCCGCGATCGCGGCTTCCGCGGATCCGAGAATGACGCGTGCCTGTTTTTCGCGTTCGGCCTGCGCCTGCCGCGACATCGCATCCTGCAGAGCGACCGGGATCGCCACGTCGCGAATTTCGACCGAGGAGACCGCGATGCCCCACGGGGCGGTCTTCGCGCCGATTTCGAGTTTGAGATGCTCGTCGGCGTCCTTGCGGTCGGAAAGCAGCGCCGCAAGCATCGAGGAGCCGATCATTTCGCGCAGCGAAGTCTGGGCGACGCGGTCGATTGCCTCGCGGTAATTGGTGATCGCGAGCGCCGCTTTCTCAGCATCCGCGACGTGCCAGAAAATGATCGCATCGACATTGACCGGGACCGTATCCTTCGTGAGCGCCTGCTCGGCGTTGAACGCGGTCGTTTGAATGCGCTCGTCGATGACGGCGACGATGTGATCGATGACCGGAATGATCAAGAATAGGCCCGCGCCACGCACGCTCTGCAGCTTGCCGAGCCGCAGGATCACGAACTTCTGCCAGACGTTGGCCATCTTGAGGGACATCGTGATCACGACGGCAACCAAGCCTAAGGCGATCCCGAGGTACGGATTCAGAAAATAGCCCGAGGCGATTGCGGCGAGCAGGCACGCGAAAGCCAGGAAACTCGAGATGGGATTCATGGTGGTTGTGCCTTCCAATTGAGCGGCTGGGGATGGCGCCGGCGGGGTCCGGCCTTGCAGGGCGGCGGCGCGCGCGGCCATGTCTTCGTTGAGATCGTCGAACAGGCTCATGGTCGCGTGCACCTGTCTGTTCTTTGCATGCGCTCACACTGCGCCGGAGCCCGCGAAGGGTCTGTGCGCCAGCGTACTCGAGGATGCAAACCCGCGAAATCGCGGAGCAAATCCCAGAGGTAACGGGAACGGGGCGAGGGGACGGGGCCAGAGATAACTGGGCGCACGCCGATCCCATCGATTACACTACGGCCACCTCGTAGGTATCTGATTTGATGGTGCCCAGGAGAGGACTCGAACCTCCACGAATTGCTCCACTGGTACCTGAAACCAGCGCGTCTACCAGTTCCGCCACCTGGGCAAGATGAGTCATCGATACGCGAGGCGGCGAAATCTACGCAACCAACCAAGGCTTGTCAATTAATGCTCCGTACCCCCTTTGAGACGTTCTACGTTCTCGGCACTTATTCCTCATGACGCGACGCTCCTCCAACGATTCCGGCCGTTCCGGCCCGAAGCGCACGAACGTCCCCGCACCCAAGGATTGGCGCGGCGAAGACCCTAACCTCGAACTCGAAAAATCCCGCTACGCGGAACCGATCGCCAGTCGTGAATTGCTGCTCAAGCATCTGGCCGAGGCGCCCGAGCCTCTGTCGGCCGCGCGCCTCGCGAAGCGCCTAGGGCTCAACACCGATGCCCAGCGGGAGGCCCTCTCCAAACGGCTCACAGCCATGGTGCGCGACGGGCAGGCGCTCTATGACGAGCGTGGTTACACGACGGCCGGAGAAGCGGAGCGTGTGCCGGGACGCGTGCGGGGCCGCGCGAGCGGCGAAGTTCTGATCATGCCCGACGACGGTTCGGGCCCTCTCGTGCTCGCGCGGGCCGATACCGTCACGCTCATGCACAATGACCGTGTCGAGGTCCGCGCGGTCGGCGTCAACGACCGTGGGCGCCGCATGGCTCGCCTGATCCGGCGCATCGGCGATTCGCCCGCCAGAATCGGCGGCGTCTGGCACACGGGCCCTGGACGCGGCCGCGTCGCGCCGGAGGATCCCGGCCATTGGTATTCGGTCGAAGTGCCGCTGCGCGACCGCAACGGCGCGCAGGACGAGGACTACGTGATCGTCGAGGTCACGAAGCGGCCGCAAGGCGACATGCCGGCCCAGGGACGCATCGTCGAAGTGCTCGAGAACATGCGGCCGTCCGATCTCGCGGCGCGTTTTGCGATCCTGCGCCACGACCTGCCGCAGGAATTTCCGCCAGAGGTGCTGCGCGCCGCGAACCGCTACAGCCCGGATGTCAGCGAGACCGATCGCGCACATCGCGAGGATCTGCGCGACCTGCCACTCGTCACGATCGACGGCGCGGATTCGCGCGATTTCGACGATGCGGTCTACGCTGAAAATGTGCGCTGGGGCGGCTGGCGTCTCGTGGTTGCGATCGCCGATGTCAGCCACTACGTGCGCTACGGCAGCGAACTCGATCTCGAGGCGCGGGCGCGGGCGACGTCGGTCTATTTCCCGGATCGCGTGCTGCCCATGCTGCCCGAGCACCTGTCCAATCACCTATGCTCTCTGATGCCCAATGTCGACCGGTTGGCATTCGTCTGCGACATGCGCGTCAGCAAGCACGGCAAACTCAGCAAGACGCGCTTCTATGAAGCGGTCATCCGCTCGCGCGCGCGCCTGACCTACGATCAGGCCTGGCATTTTCTCGAGAACCCGAAGACCGGCGCGACCGAATCGATGACCAAGGACGTGCGCGAGTCGCTCAAGAACCTCTACTCGGTCTACAAGGCGCTGAAGGCCGCGCGCGACGCGCGGGGTGCGCTCGACTTTCGCGGCGGTGAGGTCAAGGCGAAGATCGGCGACGACGGCCGCATCGAGGGTTTCTATGCGGTGACCCGCAACGACGCCCACCGCCTCATCGAAGAGTGCATGGTCGCCGCGAACGTGGAGGCGGCCGTCGCGCTGCGGCTCGCGAAAGCGGGCAGTTTGTACCGCGTACACGGGCAGCCCGAGGATAAGCGCGTTACCGAACTGCTCAAAGTCATGAACTCGCTGCAAGTCGGCGCCGTGTTCTCGGAGAAGCCGACACCGCGCGAATTCCGCCAGCTCGTCGAGCGACTGCATGCGCGACCGGACGGTCTGCTGCTCGAGAGTCTCGTGATTCGGTCGCTCGCGCAGGCCGTCTACCAGCAGACCAACATCGGCCACTTCGGTCTCGCGCTCGACGAGTATGCGCACTTCACGTCGCCGATCCGGCGCTATCCGGACTTGCTCGTGCACCGGGCGATCAAGGCGGCGGTGCTGCCGCACTCGGCGTCCGGACACAAGTACAGCACCGCGGAGCTGCAGGCGCTCGGATCTGAGAGCTCTCAGCGCGAGCGGCGCGCCGACGATGCGGCGCGCGACGTCATGAGCTATCTGCGCTGCCTGTATTTGCAGGCGCGGGTCGGCGAGACTTTCGATGCGACGATCTCGAGCGCGCTCGAATTCGGGCTATTCGTGACGCTCAAGGAAATGCCGATCGACGGTCTCGTCCATATTTCGGCGATCCCCGGCGATTATTGGGAGCTCGAGGCCGGCGGCATGGGTCTCGTGGGTCAGCGCACGGGCAGGCGCTGGCAGATGGGCGATGCCGTGCGCGTGCGTTTGGCGCGCGTCGATCTCGCGCAACGGCAAATCGATTTCGAGCTCATCGACGGGGAGAGCGGCACCGACGAGGGACCCGTGCGCGGCGCGCGCCGCGGCGGTGGCGGGTCTCATGGGGGCGGCCGTAGTGGTGGCGGCGGCTCGTCGCGCCGCGGCGGCGGCGGCAACAGTGGTGGCCGTGGCGGCGGCGGGCGCGGCGGCGGTGGTCGCGGCGACGGCGGCGGGCGCCGCGGCGGTGGGCGCGGCGGGCGTGGCTGATTCGAAGCGGCAGTTCGTCTATGGTTTGCATGCGACCGAAGCCGTGCTCGCGCGCGCGCCGGAACGCGTGCTCGAACTGTGGCTCGCGGCGGCACGCGATGACCAGCGCATTCGACGCCTCGCGGAGGCCGCGCACGCGGCCGGTTTAGCCGTCCAGAGTGCCGCACCGGCCGCGCTCGCGAAACTCGTCGGCGATGTCGCGCACCAGGGCGCCGTGGCTGCCGTGCGGCCGCTGCCGCCTTGGGACGAGGATGCCTTGCTCGAGCATCTGGCAGCCTCGTCCGCGAGTCCGTTCTTGTTGGTGCTCGACGGCGTCACGGACCCGCACAATCTAGGGGCCTGTCTGCGCACCGCGGAGGCGGCCGGTGTGCAGGCGGTCGTGCTGCCGCGCGATCGCTCGGCCGGCGTCGATGCGGTCGCACGCAAGGTCGCTGCCGGCGCCGCGGAGTTCGTCCCGGTCGCTTCGGTGACCAATCTCGCGCGCACGCTCGATGCCCTCAAGGCGCGCGGAATCTGGGTCGTGGGTACCGACGGGGAGGCGAGTCAGACGCTATTCGCGGCCGACCTGAACCGGCCGCTCGCGCTCGTGCTCGGTGCCGAAGGGGTCGGTATGCGGCGTCTGACGCGCGAACGCTGCGACTTTTTGGTGCGTATCCCGATGTCGGGACGCGCCGAGTCCTTGAATGTATCCGTGGCGGCCGGCGTGGCGCTGTTCGAGGCGTTTCGCCAGCGTTCCGGTTGACCCGGCCTGCCGTCAGCGCGTATCCTTCGCGCTCGTTTTTCGCCGGCCGCCCGGCATTACTCCTTGCCTCACCGCTCGCAACGGGAGGCTACTACCGTAGGGAGCTGACATGCGACATTATGAAATCGTGCTCCTGGTCCATCCGGACCAGAGCGAGCAAGTGCCTGCGATGGTGGAACGCTATCGCGGCATGATCAGTGCCGGCGGGGGCTTCGTGCACCGTTTCGAAGATTGGGGCCGGCGTCAGCTGACCTTCCCGATTTCGAAGGTCCACAAAGCGCACTACATCCTGCTCAACATCGAGATCGACCAGAAGACCCTCGACGAGCTCAATGGCTCGTTCCGCTTCAGCGACGCCGTGCTGCGCCACCTCGTCGTCAAGATGGACGAAGCCGTGACCGAGCCCTCGCCGATGGCGCGTGCGCCGGACGAGAACGCCCGCCGCCATGATGACTTCGGCGACGACGGTGATGACGACGACATGCCCATGGGCGTGCGCTAAACCCTTCAGGAGTTACCGATGGCACGTTTTTTCCGACGCAAGAAGTTTTGCCGATTCACGGCCGATGACGTCAAGCAGATCGACTACAAGGATCTGACCACGCTCAAGAGCTATGTGACCGAGACCGGCAAGATCGTTCCGAGCCGCATCACGGGCACGCGCGCGCATTATCAGCGCCAGCTGCAGCTCGCGATCCGGCGGGCGCGCTTCCTCGCGCTGCTTCCCTACACCGATCAGCACTAAGGGCCGCGCGCCATGGATATCATTCTGTTGCAGAAAGTCGCGAATCTCGGCCAGATCGGCGACCGGGTCAAAGTGAAGTCGGGCTACGCGCGCAACTTCCTCGTGCCGACGGGCAAGGCCACGGTCGCGACGGCAGCCAACATCGCGCAGTTCGAGGCGCAGCGCGCCGTGCTCGAAGCGAAAGCCCACGAGGAATTCGCGTCCGCCCAGGCGCGCGCGCTGAAGTTCGAGAACTTCAAGCTCGAGATCAAGGCGAAGGCCGGCACCGAAGGCAAGCTGTTCGGCTCGATCGGCACCGCCGACATCGCCGAAGCCGCGGGCAAGGCGGGTCAGCCGATCACGCGTGCCGAAGTGCGCATGCCGACGGGTCCGATCCGCACGACCGGCGAGCACACGGTGCAGCTGCACCTGCATACCGATGTGGACGTGACGCTCAACGTCGCGATCGTCGCCGAAGAATAGCGTCGCCGAAGCCGCTTCACGCAGGCTTTAGCACGTGGCCGATCGCTTCGGTAATCGATCCCAGATCAGTGTCGGCGAATCCCTGCGCCTGCCGCCGCACTCGATCGAGGCGGAGCAGTCGGTGTTGGGCGGCCTCATGCTGGATTCGACGGCCTGGGACCAGATCGCCGATCGCGTACTCGCCGAGGACTTCTACCGCAGCGACCATCGGCTGATCTTCGAAGCCACGGCCGCCCTCATCGAACGCGGCCAGCCGTGTGACGCCGTGACGCTGTCGGGCCATCTCGAGGTCTTGGGCGTGCTCGACCAGGTCGGGGGCTTGGCCTACCTGGGTTCCCTCGCGCGCGATACGCCGACCGCCGCGAACATCCGCGCGTATGCCGACATCGTGCGCGAGCGTTCGGTGCTGCGCCAATTGATCACGGCAGGCAACCAGATCGTCGTGAGCGCGCTCGAACCCGAAGGTCGCGAAGCGCGCGAGATCGTCGACGACGCGGAGCGCGCCGTGTTCGAGATCGCCGAGCGGGGCTCGCGCGGCAAGGTCGGTTTCGTGTCGGTCAAGTCCGTGCTGCCGCGCGTCGTCGATCGCATCGACGAACTCTACCATTCGGACGGCAAGATGACCGGCATCGCGACCGGCTTCAAGCAACTCGACGAGATGACCTCGGGCCTCCAGCCCGGCGATCTGATCATCATCGCCGGAAGGCCGTCGATGGGTAAGTCGACCCTGGCGGTGAATATCTGCGAGAACGCTGCACTCGGATCCGGGAAATCGGCGGCCATTTTCAGCATGGAAATGTCATCCGAAGCTCTGACTTTGCGCATGATCTCGTCGCTCGGGCGCATCAATCAAAGCCATCTGCGGTCC
>Ga0116231_10012668_pt1 | contig 12265 bp, 7 predicted proteins | sample S1TSphgellanicum_2_FD_89695 | JGI IMG/M metagenome (GOLD analysis project Ga0116231, IMG submission 89695) | Host-associated microbial communities from peat moss isolated from Minnesota, USA - S1T2_Fd - Sphagnum magellanicum MG | ecosystem: Host-associated > Plants > Peat moss > Unclassified... | reverse complement strand
GGGGAAAAAAATCAATGTCTTCAGCAGTTGCCCAGGTTATGTCCACACAGATTTGGCACCAAATGGAATTAAAACAGTTGAAGAAGGTGCTGACACGCCAGTATGGTTAGCACTCCATTCTCCCAAAGAAGGTTTGGGACAATTGTACGGTGAAAGAACAATACTTGACTTTTAAATTGCACCTTTTGTTCTAGAATGTTTTGTTTAAAACCATGTTCTCATCCCCTTGTAATTTCCACTACAACCCCATTTAGAAGTTGCCAAGTATATTGGAAAGTGGGTCAAATTTTATATAGAAATAATGTTGTAGATAAAGGACACTAAAAGGGTAATATAATTGGATTTCATATATCTTATCCCCAAAAGAATATTGTGAATGAAAGAAAATAAAGGGAGTATATTCCCACATATTCCATATATGTAGCTTTGTTCTAAAGTGAATTTTAATTATGTTTTCATCAATAAATAATGGATTTTTTAAAATTGCTATATTTGTCATTTTTGAATCATTTTTTTATGTCTATTGTGGCTAAATGAAAGTGGATGTATAATCTCCATAATTTTTTTTGAAGATTGGAAAATTTGACACCTTATGTTGGAAACAATATTAAGATTGGGAAACAAACCAATAAACTTCATTTTTTTCCAGCATATAAGATCCCATGTTTATTTTGGGCTCCCATGCGTGTTTGGTGGGAGCACCTTTATCCCATATTGTATTTCCCCAAGAATTATGAAAATGTTTGGAATACATACAATGGGAAAAAAAAACTACTCGATGAGATTGGCCAAGGCTACATATTTTAGATTCATATGGGATTGTATATCAAGGTTGGATGATTAAACAAGGCATCTCCATTAATTTGAAATTTTGATGATATCAAATATTGAAAAATAAAAATGAAATTCACATTTGGATGAAAATATTAAATTTAATAAAACTATTCACATGTATCAAAATCTTCAAATGGATGAAATTCATGTAGCATTAAAAAGATTGAACATGTATGAAATGAAACCCAAAGGTCAAACATCATGCAATAAAGGTAAGTTTTATTGTACAAAGACGTGAATTTTGAAAATTGTAAACATGACACATAAAGAAAAGCCTTGTAAAGAGGAAAGCACAAACTAAACATTTAATGCACTCAATTTGGAACCCAAAAAGTGTGTTGATGTTAATAGCTTCATGGTTGCCATGGATCAAATGCACATTCATTAGATATTCAACATGTTGATAGAATATGCTAACTTTAGCATTAAGAAATCCTATGACGAAAGCAACACTAAATAAAGTTGCACAATTTATGGTGAATGTTGTGCAAGGGGCACGACCTAAATTATTGGAGTTTAGAGTTGGAATTTTAGGCACAACTTTAAATTCTACTTTTTGTCATGATAAGACAAAAGTTGGTCTTGCTATTAGATTTCTCAAGCCCTACCTTAAAAGGGTGCAAGGAATAAACTCATGGTTTCAAGATTGTGTTGTCTTTGATCCACATAATCTCCCAAAAAAAGATAATCAATATATCTGCACAATTTGCAATCAAAGTTAGAAACTACCATTTTTTATATCAAACTTTATCCTTCAACTCAAATCAAGCATTCAAACATGAACTTGAATGAACTCTTTCACTTAGCACCCCCCATATACATGCATTATTCCCATGATCATGAAGGAGTTTAGTTCATTTTGAAAAATTCTACCACAATGTACCACAATGTACAAGGACCTACAATCAAGCTAGAATGTACATGAATCCTTAGGTATCATATGTGTCAGTGTCTTCTAGGCTACCAAAAATGGAATGTTTGATATGGAATGAACAAACACTGAAATGATGACAGTATAGTAGGGAGTTTAGCTACTTTTGTCATATTGGAACTTTCCATATTCCATTGGATAATCCACATGACACCAAAGACTTACATGATGTTGCCTACTATGGTAGGAGACTCGCATGAACATTAAATAAGCACATCAAATAACCAAATTGTCAATGAATTAGGTCACAAAAATCTTCAAAGGGGTTGTGATTTGTAGTACGCTTGATTCTCATGCAAATAAATGTTTTCAAACCTCAAAAAGATCAACAATCTCTTTGCAATCCAAAAAACATTTATGCTTCACAAGCGGTTTTTAACCTTTTCGCATTAACATATATGCCAAGACTTGTAAGCACCATTCCAAAATTTCCTTATGTAAGTTGCATTATAGAATAAAGGACCATTTCAATAAACACAATCTTGTTTCCATTTGCTTGTAATGCTAACAAGCACACCATTTTGGACAATTGTCATAGTTAGACCATCAAAGTGTTTGAATTCACAAAATAAAAAAGGATAGGTGTTAATAGCACAATGTGGCCCATATCACAAAATACATAGCTTTTTCTGCACACCATTTATGGACATTCGATGGTTAAGAACTTGTCTTATCTATAAAAAAATTTCAACACACAAGTAATTCAAATTTCAACATACTTCAAAGTTGGTTGTGAAATCTTGACCCTTTGTCCTCTTGTTGTGGACTTTAATCAACCTTTTAACAACTATAATGTTCAAGTTTAGTTGAACAATCCTAAATTGAACCTTAATAATGTATGAAAGCTCAAAGACCTAGGTTGCATGACATACATAACTTGTTTAGCAAGTAGCCTTCCCAAGGTTGCCTCAAGATGAACCTTAAACCTTAAACCTTTAGAAAATGGATGGTGGTTTATAATGGGTGTTAAGTTATTTTTATAGCTCCTATTAGTGATAAAAGTAGTTTTATCATGAGTTTTAAATGTGCCAAAGGTGCTTTCATTGGAAAAAAAAACATTGCAACATTTTTTCTTCATATTTTTGGTCCCTCACTTGTACATGTTTCATGAACAACCTAGAGGGGAAACTTTTAACATGTGGAGGTTACTCTTCAAATTGTTAGGGAAACTTCAACAATTTGGAAACTACCCATTCTGTTGTCATTTAAGAAAAAATAATTAAATTACAAAAAAATTGTGTGTTTTATGATAGGGAACGGTTTAGGTTTAGATATTTCTAGATTTTTTTTCGAGGAATTTCAAATCTAAAAAGGTCTAAACCTAAACCCTTTCCCTATACATTCAATATTATTGTAATTGAAAATAACTTTCTTCAAATCATGTGCAACTAATAAAGTTATTGGTAAAGTCATGCGATTAGGGGATGAGAACAACTAGTTTTGGCATAATAGGGCATCAAATTCCTAATTGGGGATGAAAAATTTTAAAAGGAAATAATTGGGACCCAACTTAGTTTTTCCACCAATTTTAGTTGGAAACTAAGTTTCATCATGTCTTTCCTTTTTCTTGAGCCTTTCCATTGTTGCTACATATATTTTCATTACTCTTACATGTATATTTACTCTTGAACCATTTGCATTAAATGCTAAAACTTTCATACTGAGATTTAATAATTTTTTCTTATTTTGTAGATACCACTAAAAGAGGGGATGGGGGGAAGCATGCCCAAAGATAGGGTGAATTTATGGATAAGTCTAATTTTGTTGTTTTAATATTCGATCTTCACTTTTTCAAAAGATTTGTTCATTTAATGTAGATTCAACATTTGGAGAAAAACAATGGTTTGAGAATGAATTTAAGATCCATATCAAGGATCTCTACCATGTCACACTTTTCTGACATCTTTACAATGGGTGCTATAGCCTACTTATCATTTTTTGAAGTTTGGATGATTATGCCAAGAGTTCATAGACATCCATCAACTTTCAACGCTAGAAAAATCACAACCTCTCTAGTATGTTGGGCCTTGCCCCCACCAAGAGACATGGACTATCGCATCAGGGAAATTTCAAAAACTTATTTTAAGTTATTTAGTTTTACACTTGAACAAATCTTTTACAACAATTTTTGTTGGGAGTGTTTACACTATCAACATTTTTAACTAGTTTTATTTTAGGGTTTAACTGACAATGACAATGGTGGCTTTTTCTTCTTCTAAGTTCCTCTAGTCTCATTGCAACAACTAGTGCAATGATGGCGATGGTTTATGGAAATAGTGAAAGTGAAAAGTAAGTGGTGACGAAAGTGTGGATATGTAGGTGAAATTTTTTTTGTCTTTCTTTATTTCATGTTTTCTTTTGAAGATTTTTTTTTCTCTTTTAGTGGAGACCTGAAATAGTTTTGTTCATGCATGGGTTTCCTACATGTGGTGCTTGACCTGTGGCAAAAGTGGCGCACAAGCCTTGTTAAGAGCACTCGTTGATGCACATTTCCTTTTTTGTTGAATTGTAACTATAGCACCTTTTTGCATAATAAGATAGCAAGATGTCACATGTATTGATTGGTTGGGGAGAGGGGATATTTCACATTACTGGTCATGGTATTTACATGTAATCAACCTTCTACAACAAGATCAAGTTGATTATTATTTGCTTGAGTGGAAATACCTTGTTTTCCTTCTACATGGTATACAATTGAAAAGGTGTGAATTTAACAAAAGATTCATTACAATAGAACCATGTTTTTTTCACCCCCCCCTTTGGTGATTACAATGACTAAGCTGAAGTTTATACTATTTCAAAATGACTAAAATGGGTACTTTTTATCCATTTTGCCTCCTTGCCAAAAGTAGTGGTGTCTATTACGACTAAATAGACCAACAATTACAGTCATATTAGACAATCCTAGTGACACATGTATTTGACCATGCTAACATGGCATTAGCTCCTATTAATTTGTGATTAGTTTTAATCATGGTATAAATGACGTAGTATGTTCATACTAGCATGGTGTTAGTGTTTATTTTAGTGTGACTAATTTTAGTCATGATATAAGTGATGTGCAATAATAAGTAGGTAACTAATAACTTAACTAAATTTGGCTAAACAATGTTAAACTAAAATATGAAGGTTAAATCAACTTAAATTTGGTCACTTGAATTTTTTTTGGCTAAAATTATAATGCCTTTATTTAGGTTTATTTATTTAATTTTAGCCAATTTTATTTTTAAATTTAATTTAACCTAATTTAAGTTAATTGAACCTACCCAACTTGGCTTAAATAACATAATCTAATTTCATTTATTTGATTTTACTCTATGTTATTTTAGTTTAGCCAAATTGAACCAAAGTGGCCTAGTTTAACCAAGTTTAAGAAAAAAAACTTAGTATACCGAAGTTTAATTTAATTTAACTATATTTAACCAAGTTTAACCAAAATAGCCAAGTTTAACCAAATTTAATGTCATTATGTTAATTTAGTCAAGTTTAACCAAGTTTAATTTAAATAGCTTAGTTTAGCCAAGTTTACGAATTCCAAGTGCACATTGATGGGTGGCTATGTTTTGGAGTCATAAATTACATTTCATGTTAGCTTTATAAAGGTTCTTCATTGTATTTCATGTTTCCCATAAGTAATACTCACAACTAATCACCCAAGTTGATTTGGGTATCTACTAAAGTTGTTGAATTAATGTAGTGAGAGTTCAGTGACAACTATTTTCTTTGTGGGTTTACAAGAAATATTAGGTGATGGAGGCCATGCTACTATACAAGCTCAAAGTTCTATCATCAAGTTTTTTGGTCCAACATTTGCACATGACTATCACAATATTGCCTTGGAGGTGTCCACCTATTTCTTTAACGTGTTTTTGTATTCCCCCATAATTAGGTTGTGCAAAGAATGTTCAATTGGCCATTGTGGTTGTTGACATAATTGAAGATTCTTAAGCCTTTGAACACATTATAAATGCATTGGGACGACGATTGGAAATTATATTTAATATATGAAATGGTGTTTGAAGATTTTTGTATTCAAGAAATATTTAATAACAATGTTATTTTATCCTTATGACTTAGTCATAAACTGTTTATTTTTTGGGGGTTGATGTGGTAGGTCATGAAGAATGGACATATAACCACTATGACTATATTTCAGAACCATGATTGATAAGCCAAATAGATTTCACAATTGCCATAGAAGGATTTGGATGACTTGATTAGATCTACTTAACTTGGGGAATCACCCTCAATGTGACAAAGGGAGATTAACACATTATTTAGTTTCTTTAATGTGCACATGACAGTGTAGAATAGTAGTTCACTTTGCATTACTTGTGTTGCTTGCTTCATTTAAGAGGAAGAAAGGTTTAGGTAACAAATATAGGTGTAGAATCTAATCGAGGCTCTTCTTGTTGGTTGGGTCAACAATGCATATTTAGATTGAAAGGCTCAATATTTTTATCTTGGGAATTTTTTTGAATCAAAATATGCATGAACCTTGTTTCAAATAGCCAAAAATGCACCTATAATCATTTGCATGACTTAAGTTAAAAAATCAAAACCCTACCAAGTCATTTTGGGTTTGGTGATTCGCAAAATTACTTTTAAGGGTTGTTTAAGAGTTGGTCACATCCTTTTCATTCTTCAATTTTTGTTCTCAGTGCAACACCCATCATTGCAATTTGTGGTTTCATGACTTTACTTGTTATGATCAATTATTGAAAGGATTAAAATTCTTGATTAAACTTATTTAGTGCTTCACGTATCATGCATAAAAAGGGTTGCGTACAAGTGTGGAATTTGTATCAACTTGCATGATGATATGTTAGAATGCATCGCTTGAAATCAATGGACACATATATTGAAGGTTTAGTTAACACCACATTGAATGCAAACATATCTTTTCTGATTTTTTTTGTAACTCAAGACATCCATAGTCATAGTTGATTTTGCGTGTTTCATATTAATGAGGCATGCTTGATATGCATATCACTACAAAACTTGAGATACTTGACCCTAACTGTAATGATGTTATGGACGGTAGTTTTATAGCTTTAGTACTAAGGTTAAATTCATATTAAATAATGTTACCCAAGGCAAAACATTAGTTAAACCTAGGCTGAACTCACAATAATCAAGGTTAAATTAACTTTGGCTAAACTAACCATGGCCAGTTTAACTATGAGTTTAAACTAACTTTGGCTAAACTAATTATGGAAAAAATAAATATGAGGATAAACTAACTTTGGTTAAATTAACCATAACAAAACTAATTTTGAAGCTAAATTAAATATGGTTAAACTAACCATATTGGGTAAATTAACTTTGGCTAAACTAATGTTGGTTAAAGTAATTTTGGTTAAATTAACCATGGCTAAACTAAATAAAAAACCAAACAAGCTAAAAGGTTAAATTAAACTAATAATGGTTAAACTAACATGACTAAATGAATTAGTAAATTTAGCCTCGTGGTTAGTTTAACTATGGTTAGTTGACCCAAACTTAAAATATTATTTTAAATTCAACTTCTGAATTATTTTAGAAAAAAATTAGTTTATCCATCATTAATTTAGCATTGTAATTAGTTTAACGAAAATCATTTTAGCCATATGGTTAATTTAATCCAAAAAAATTTATCCCAAATTTTTTTATTATGTTATTATCATTATAGTTGATCACATATAATGATTTTTAGAAATTATAATAATACTTATAATTATTAATATTCTTACACACTAATGAATTTATTATTATTGAATATTTATTATTATTATTACTAATTTAAATAATAATATCATTTTATTCTTCAATAATATTATTATATTATCTTATTATAAATTATGATATTATATTTATGTTTAACAGGTTACACATGTTAGTTTACAAATTATTAGCCTTGGCTATGTAATAATATTATAGTAGTATTAATTATTTATAAATAGTAGAAATAATTTTAATATTGATTATATAATAATAATAATAATTTTTCCATATTTGATAGATATTATTTAATTTTTATTATAATATTTTAAATTATGCTATTACATTTGTGGTTAGTCCGTTACAATAATTAACATATGACTACTTATTGAATTATTATTAGTATTTATTTAAATTAATATAGTTACGAAATTTTTAAATTATTTTTAGTCTTAATTTTTCATAATAATAATAATAATATTCAATGACTATAATTATAATTATATTATTAATTATGGTGATATATGTATGGCTAATAGGTTACATTAATTTGCCTACAAGTACCTTAGCCTAGGTTAATTACTAACTTTATTTATTTATGAATCTAAATTAAGTAATAATAATATAATATTATTGATCATTAATTATTGTAAGTAATCATAACTATTAAAGTATTATCATAATAAAAAATATGAATATTAATGAATATTAACCAATTAATAATATTATCATTATATTATATTATATATTTTAACCTATTAATACTTATAAAATAATATATTTATTTAGTAGGTAAACTATGTTAATATGGTTATTTGCATGTAAGTTGCAACTACATTGGTTGCACTTGCAATTGAATTTTTATCCCATATTTTTTGCCGTGGATTCCAAATGTGCACGTTATATAAATAAGTGCATTTGATTTATTCACAAACCAAGTACCAAATGCCATTTCAGATGAGCCAATGAAATAAGTTAAACCCAAAAACAAAATTGGATTATCTTAAACCTACCTACCTACCTATGACTTACCTACTTAATTAATTAAAAAATAATAATCAATGGGTTTTTTAAATTGCCATGTCTCACCACATAATTCGCCTTCACAAATGGACATGTGTCAAAATCCGATTCACATTTTATTGGATGGCCAAGATATTATTAATTTATTAATAATGATGAATATTGAAATAATGCTTAAATGTCAAGTGTCATCATATAATTGAACTTCACAAGTGAATGCATGTCACCATGGGCAACCCTTGTAGAATAATGTAAATGTATAAAGTACAAATTCATACCATATATATTATTTGCATACATGTTGTCATATGCAATTGTTAATCATGTGCAACTTGTCCTATGTAACCATGGGGTTTAGTAGTTGCATATGTCACATGTAACTGTAAAATAGTTGCATACGACATTTGAAAAATGACAATTTTCTTCTAATGTTTTGGGATTGGGACTTTTGTTGCTTTTAAATCACCATAGTTTACATCTACCCTAAACAATGGTGAGAGTTTTGTTTATGTTATGTTCTCGTGGTGTAATTACATGTTGGGGTTGAAGATAAAAAAACCATCCTTAATGTAGATAGTAAATGTGGATGATCAACATAAAACCAATTACCAAAGTGGTTATAATCATGACTTGCACTTGGTTGTGGATCTGATTCACTAGTAAGTATGGTAGATATTACCCTTTATACCAAGAAAGCGAACCAAATAGCCATAAAATGCCAAGTGAAACTCAATTGCTAATAATAGGGTGCAAAGTGCAACAATTCCAATAGGAATGAAGGGATAGTAGCTCTGAAAACCAAATTCAAATGCCAAATGTGTTAAGAATATACTGGTGTTTAATTCTATCTTATGTTAGGCAATGTGAGCCGGTATTCTCTTCAAGTCCTTGTAGCTCCACGCAAACACATCTTTATATTCCTTGAGTAGGTTCTCAATTGTTGTGACTATTACAAAATCCAAATTGTCAATGTCTTTAAGGTATTATGGCTCTTCCTAAGTTCCCATTGTGAGCTTCCTAACCTATGCATCATGTGTCAAAGTCCGTTTTACAACTTGCATTTCATGTATTTTATCCTTTACAAGTACCTCATCTATTAGGATGTTGTCCTTAGTATAATTGTAAAATTGATATGGGTATTGTAGTTGAGTAGGATACTTCAGGTAATGTAATGGTTCCAACCGAAAGCAAATCTAGTTTTGCATGTAGCAAAGTGTCTTCTTCCTCATTGTTACTCCCTTTATAGATCATAACATAACATAACATATGGCCACTTCATGTTGCCATCAAGTTGCTTATAATGGCCCTTATAACACCATTGCCTTCAATGGTGATGACATTAATACTTTAATCATGGGAGATATTAACATCCATGAATCATGGCCTACTTAATAAGAAAGGATAAGTAAAGTTTAATAGGTTGTTATATAACACAATAAATGTCACAATATATGACATGCCATGGATAAAACATTTTAAGTTTTTGATCAATTTCACTAGTTTAATCATAGTGTGATCGACCATCATAAAGTAAGACTCCCATGCCTTGGGCAAAGGTACTTCAATAGGTATGTGATGTGATGAATAACATGTAGTGTATAAAAATTTCTTTTGAGACGTCTTGTAGTACAACCAAAGTTTGGTCTTGGTGTGCCACAACTCCATGATTGCTACCATAAATAATTCTATTTTTTTATGAAAATTAAGCATTACATCACAAACTTTTTGAGCCACAATTTGGCAATAATAATTGTGAATTTTTTTCCTTCTATCGGTTCATATTATTTAAACATGGGTCCAACCACGTTATAAGGAACCACACCCACCCCCCCTTAAACCACTACTTTTTGTTGTTTTTTATTTAAAAAAATCTTAGAATCTTTTTAATGTCTTTCAAAAACATTAATTTTAAAAAAATTTCTCTCAATATTATTATGTTAGGGTGTATATTTTTAAAAATCCATTAATATACACCCTATGGATGTCATACATTTATTAATATGGTTTAAACATGAATGTTATGTGCATTATTTAATCACAAATAATGTTTGTTTATTCACATTGTTTAGAGGTGAAATCACAATCAAGTGAGTCAATGGAATGTGTCATTCATTATTACAATTCATGGGTTTCTCAATTGGTTTTCTAATAAAAAATGCCTTAAATGATAGTTGTTGAAAAGATCACCTTGTCAATTTAGACAAGTTGATTTGGACTTGTTAACATGATTAAGTAATCAATTTGGAACATGTTCTTTTCACTAATAATGTGACTAGGAAGGTGCACAAATGGGTGGACCAATTTGTTACAAATCCAAAGTCCCTATTTACTCAAAACCTTGATCAAATTTTGGAAATTACAACTAATTTACATTGATTTTCTCCATATCTTTTCCATGTCATTAAGGTTTCATCTAAATTTTTTTTTTCTTTAATCATGTAAGCAAAAAATCATAAAACACCTCTTCCTCCAATATGATATGGACTTATAAAAAAATGTTCTTAATTAGCCCATTCAAAAGTCCATAATCTTATAGTTATATCCAAAAAAAATTCAACCCTTAACTTCCTTATTTTAATCTTTTATTAGTTTCAAGTTTCGAACATACACCCCATCAATCAATGGACCGTATTATAATCCATAAAAAATTTGTAGTTAGAAATACAGTCCATGAATTTTGAGTTCAAAAATCCATGGTTTTTATGATTTTTTTAAATTTGTAAAATGATTTTGTGCATCATGCAGATAATCAAATTAAGATATTTAAACCAAGTTCATTTTAATAAATTTCAAATTCTATAAAGCAACATGGGCATTGCAATGGCAACTACAAAGCAAAATTGGTTTACATGACATCCAAATTGGTCCTCCCATTTGTGCACTTATTTGATTAACTATTTGACTAATAGACAATGGACCATTTGATTGCATCAAATTTACACTTAAATCAAAATCATTTTTTGGATTTTTTAAAAATTAATAGGTAAGTAGGTTGAAAAAGACCCTAGGCAAGTAGGCATTATTTTGGCTTAACCTAACCTAACCTAATTTAACATCATTAAAGTACCTTATGCTCACTATTAGAAATCATGGTTTTTAAACAAGTTGATCAATTTGTCATTTTTTATTAATGAACATGTAAATTTTGATTAAAGGCCAAAGCTTTAAATGACATGTATATTTTTTACTAATCAATTTTACTATATTGGTTTATTTGACTAGATACATTTAGTCAAGTTGTACAACTGGTATTTAGTCAAATGGAACATTTAGTCAAAATGACTAGTGTTTTTTAATCAAATGTGACATGGTTTGTTACCTTATGTATTTATCTCCTATTTATTCATCCACCTATTTACCTAATTATTTATTTACCTACCTATTACCCATCCACCTACCTACCTATCAATATTTTGTCACATTCGTACAACCCATTCATTTACTTACCTACTTACGTACATATTACATACCAACCCACCCACTTACCTACTTAAATTAGCGACTAGGTGTGACCATTGGGTTTAATCATTAAATTTTTAGCCAAATTTTAGCCAAATTTTAACCATTAGATTTAACTTAAGTTTAATTAGTAGATTTGGCCATTAGGTTTAACCTAAGTTGAGCCACTAGGTATAGCTTAAGATTAACCACTAGATTTATCGAATAGGTTTAATCTAGGTTTAACCATTATGTTTAGGCACTAGGTTTAACTAATGTTTATACAAGGTTTAATCATTATGTTTAGTCACTAGATTAAGCCATGTTAAGTTAGCCACT
>Ga0116231_10012666_pt1 | contig 12267 bp, 8 predicted proteins | sample S1TSphgellanicum_2_FD_89695 | JGI IMG/M metagenome (GOLD analysis project Ga0116231, IMG submission 89695) | Host-associated microbial communities from peat moss isolated from Minnesota, USA - S1T2_Fd - Sphagnum magellanicum MG | ecosystem: Host-associated > Plants > Peat moss > Unclassified... | reverse complement strand
CGAGGCATTGAGCTATTCCCAATATTTGAGTTTGCACAAGCTCCTCGATGCGCAGCATCCGTTGTCTCGTGAGCACGACGAGATGCTGTTCATCATCATTCATCAGGTCTCGGAATTGTGGATGAAGCTTTGTCTTCATGAGCTAAACGCCGCGGTCGCATGCATTCGTCGCGACGAACTGGGGTTGACCTTCAAGATTCTGGGGCGCGTATCGACCATCCAGCAACAGCTGATCCACTCCTGGGATGTGCTGGCAACCATCACTCCGCCTGACTATTCAGCCTTCCGCAAGTCGCTCGGCAAGTCGTCCGGATTTCAGTCGCCGCAGTATCGTTTGCTGGAATTCCTCATCGGCAACAAGAATGCCGACAGCATCAAGGTGTTCCGGTCCGATCCACGCACTCATGAGATGCTGGAGCGAGCTTTGAGTTCGCCGAGCTTGTATGACGAGGTGCTGCGCCTGCTCAGCCGGCGTGGATTCGATCTGCCTGAGGACGTGATCGACCGCGACTTCACCCTGCCATATCAAGCCAGCAAGCAGGTGGCGGCGGCCTGGACCAGCATCTATCTCGCTACCGGCAAGGAGTGGCAGCTGTACGAATTGGCCGAGCGTCTGGTGGATTTGGATTATAAGTTTCAGCTCTGGCGATTTGCGCACATGAAGACGGTCGAGCGCATCATCGGCAGTCAGCGAGGCACCGGCGGCACGGGCGGTGTGTCGTACCTGACGAAGGCGCTGGAGCTGCGGTTCTTCCCGGAACTTTGGACCATACGCAGCGCGATGTAAGCCATGACCAACCTCCAAGATCAACTGCAAAACGTCAATGTGGCGTCCAGCGAGCTGCTGGCGACGCCCGAGGAAATCAAGCGGCGTCTGCCTCTCACGACCCGATCGGCGGAGACCGTTTACAAATCGAGGGAGGCTCTGCGTGCCATCCTCGAGCGCCGCGACCCGCGCCTGTTCGTGGTCGTGGGACCTTGTTCGATCCATGACGTCGTGGCGGCGCGCGAGTATGCCCGCAGGCTGCGGGAGCTTGCGGCGCGTGTCGAATCCACGATGCTGCTGGTGATGAGGGCGTACTTCGAGAAGCCCAGAACCACGGTTGGATGGAAAGGTTTGATCAACGATCCCGACTTGGATGATTCCTTCAAGATCGAGAAGGGAATATTGCTGGCGCGGGAACTCCTTCTCTATGTCACCGAACTCGGGCTGCCGACGGGCACGGAGGCGCTGGACCCCATCATGCCGCAGTACCTTTCCGAGCTCATAAGCTGGACGGCGATCGGCGCGCGCACCACCGAGTCGCAAACGCATCGGGAGATGGCCAGCGGTCTGTCGACGCCGGTGGGGTTCAAGAATGGCACCGATGGCGGTCTTGCCAGCTCGATCAACGCGCTACAGTCGGTTCGCCACCCGCACCATTTCCTCGGTATCACGCAGCAGGGGCAGTCGGCGGTTTTCAGCACGCGCGGAAACAGATACGCCCACCTGGTGTTGCGCGGCGGCGGCGGCCGGGGAAACTATGATGCCGTGAGCGTCGCAATGGCCGAACGCGAACTGCGGACGGCTGGCCTGCCGGCAACCATCGTGGTGGATTGCAGCCATGGTAATTCGAACAAGGATCCCAACCTGCAGCCGCTGGTTGCCGAGAATTGCGTGGCGCAAATCATGGAGGGCAACGAGTCCCTCGTGGGCTTGATGCTCGAAAGCCATCTGCGCGGCGGCCGCCAGGCGATCCCGAAGGACGTCAGCGAACTCGAGTACGGTGTTTCGATCACCGATCCTTGCATCGATTGGCAGACCACGGAGGAGCTGCTGTTGCGCCTCGATGCCTCGTTGCGGAGACGCCCCCAGACATCGTGATGTCTAGGTACTACCCCCAATTCGATACAGGAATATTCAGGCGCTGAGCGGCGCGGCGCGCCCCGGCGCTGCCGTTGACGAGCAGCGCGCGCTCGGCGTGCCGCATGTGATCGACATCGGATGCGGAATTACCATAGGCGATGATGGGTAAGCCGGCGTAGCGCGCCCGGACTTGCTCGAGGCAGCGCGATTTTTCCTCGCCACGGCGGTTTGGCGTCTTCAACTTGCCGTCCAAGCGATCGCCGCTCCACTCGAGTTCCGTGCACAACGTGAATTCGAAGCCCAGCATGCGCCCGATGCGAGGGACATACAGATCCGGGCTCGCCGACAGCAGCACGGCGTGATCGCCCTGATCGAGATGCGCTTGCAGCACCCCTAAGGCCGTGGAACGCAGCCGGCCGGCGGCACGCATGCGCGCGACGAATTCGTCCGCCCACGCATCGATGCGGGTGCGCGTCTCACCTCCCAAGATCATTCGAATCAGACGCGACTTGAGCTCGCCGCGATCGCCGCGGCGCACGTAGTCGAGCAGCGCGCCGGGCGCACGCCAACACCCCCGCGCCCGGCTCGGGTGTTTTTTCAAGTAACCCCACAGGAAGGGCAGGAGAGTGTCGCGCCAGGTGATGGTGCCGTCCAAGTCGAACAGCGCCACCCAGGGGCGCGACGTGCGTTCGCGCGTCATGCGGATTCATAGTAAGGGGGTCACCGGCGCGGTTCAACGAGCACACGACCCAATTCTGTCATCCGCGTCACGAAACCCCCTACAATACGCGGCTGAGCCCTAAGGCCCCGCGGCCGCCCATGGTGGAGTCAAGCATGTATCGACCATCCGATGACTTGCGGCATCGCTGCGCAATGATTGCAGCGGCTGCCCTGTCGGCGCTCGTGTGCGCCGCCCAGGCGGGCGCGGCGCCCGCGAGTGCCGCACCCGCCACTAGCGCGCCCGCCACTACCCCACCCGCCGTAACCGCGCATGCCCCTGCGCCTGCCGACGCCGGATCGGACGGTTTCACGCATATCAAGTCGCTCGGCGGCATCGACGAGTATCGCCTCGACCATAACGGCCTGACCGTGCTGCTCGTTCCCGACCATTCCGCGCCGGTGGTCACATTTGAAGTCACCTACCGCGTGGGCTCGCGCAACGAAGTGACCGGCGTGACGGGAGCGACCCACATCCTCGAGCACATGATGTTCAAGGGCAGCGACGCATTCAACGATGCCAAGGGCAACAGCATCAAGCAGCTGCTGGAGCGCGTGGGCGGTCAGTTCAACGCCAGCACCGGCGTCGACCGTACCAATTATTTCGCGACCCTGGGAAAGGAAAACCTCGAGGGCTATATCGCCATCGAGGCTGACCGCATGCGCAAACTTTGGCTGCACGAGTCCGACCGCCAGTCGGAAATGACCGTGGTGCGTAACGAATACGAGCGCGGCAAGAACGATCCGGACAACGTACTGGTGGAGGAGGTGACGGCGGCGGCATACGTGGCGTTGCCCTACCATCATCCCACCATCGGCTGGCGCAGCGATATCGAGCACGTGCCCATCCTCAAGCTGCGCGATTTCTACGACACGTTCTATTGGCCGAACAACGCCACGGTCACGGTGGTGGGCGACTTCGAGACCGGCAGCGTGCTGGCGCTCATCAAGAAATACTATGGTGCCTACCCGCATTCGCCCGCGCCGATTCCGACGATCTACACCGAGGAACCCGCACAAACGGGCGAACGCCGCGTCGTGGTCAAGCGCCCCGGCGAGGCGGGCACGGTGGTCATCGCTCACAAGGTTCCCGACGGCAGAGATGCGGACCAACCGGCGCTCGAGATGCTCGATGCCATCTTGAGTTCCGGAAAGAACGGCCGGCTCTACCGCGCTCTGGTTGACCAGGGACTCAGCTTGAGCGCGGGCTCGGGCACCGATTTGCACTACGACCTGTCGCTGCACACCATGTATGCGGCATTGAATCCGGGCACCCCGCATGAGGCCGCCGAGAAAGCCCTATGGGCCGAGATCGGCAAGATCAAGGCCAGCGGCGTGACTGATGCCGAGGTGGCGCGGGTCAAACAGCAGTTCATCGCGCAGGACGCCTATAAACGCGATGGCACCGCCGCCGTGGCCGCCGAAATTTCCGAGTGGATCGGCGTGGGAGATTGGACGCTCTACGTGACTTTTCCGCAGAAAGTCGAGCAGGTCACGCCTGCCGACGTGCAGCGCGTGGCGAACAAGTACTTCACGGAGGATCAAGCCACCACGGGTTGGTTCGTTCCCGTGGCTGCCGCTACGGGAGCGGGATCATGATCAGGCAAGTTTCCATGATCGTACTGCTGATGTGGAGCGGCGCAGCGCTTGCCTCGATGGCTGAACACGCGCAGCGCGCCAACACCGCGGGTATCGACGTGATCACGTACAAAACGAACGTTCATGACGTCGTCGTGATCGTTGCGGCATTGCCTGGTGGAGATGCGATGGCGGATGGCGGCAACATAGCCGTACCGACGCTCGCCGGGATGATGCTCGACCGCGGCACGAAGGCAATGGACATGTTCGCCATCGCCGATAAATTGGACAGCGTTGGTGCCGAGGTGGACTTTGACGTCGGCACGCAATCTCTGCACATCCACGCCAAGTGCCTGAAGAAGGACGTGCCGTTGGTGATCGGTTTGATCGCGTCGGAACTGCGAACGCCGGCCATGCTGCCGGCCGAATTCGCCAAGGCGAAGCAACAGTTCGTCGGGGGCCTGCAGGCCTCATCGCAGAACAGCGGCGCACGCGCCCATGAAGCCTTCGAGCGCAGAATATACCCCGAGGGCAATCCAAACAGACCTCACACCATGGCTGAATTCGCGGCTGCGGCGAAGTCGGTCAATCTGGACGAGGTCAAGGCTTTTCAAGCGAAGTACTACGGGCCGGCTCATATGACCATGGTGGTCGCCGGCGATGTGTCGGATGCCGACACACGCGCCGAGATCGCGAAAGCCTTTGCCGGATGGAGCGGCGGTCGGGATTACATCCGAAGTCCGGCAACGAGTGCCGCCGCGAGCGGTCCGCGCGAGATAAACGTGGCGCTCAGCGACAAGCCCAGCGTCACGGTGATTCTCGGCCAGGCGACGGGGCTACGCTATCGCGACCCCGACGCGTTGCCGCTGCGCATCGGCACCGCAATACTGGGCCGCGGCTTCACCGGCCGGCTCATGTCCACCGTGCGCGACCGTGAAGGCCTCACCTACGGCATCAGCGCCGTGGTGTCCGACGACAGCATCACCGACGGCGCATGGGATATTTCCGCGAGCTTTGCGCCGTCGTTGCTGCAGAAGGGAATTGCTTCGACGCGACGCGAACTCGACAAATGGTGGAAAGACGGCGTGTCCGCGCAAGAACTCGCTGCACGCAAACAGGGGATCATCGGCGACTACCTCGTCGGGCTTGCGACGACCGGCGGTCTGGCCGACACCATATTAGTCAACGTGCAGCGCGGTTACGGGGTGTCATGGCTCGATGAATTCAGCCAGGCGGTCGAGGCGGTCACCTTGTCTCAGGTCAATGCCGCGATCAAGGCGCACCTCGATCCCGCATCGATGGTGTTGGTGGAGGCGGGCAGCGTGGCGGCGGACGGCGCGGCCGCCAACCACCACCCCGCGGACGGCGGCGCCGCCGGCGGCCACGCCGCCGCCAACGGCCGCCCTCCCTCTGCTCACTGAAGCCTTACCGGGAGCCTGTCAGACACAAGCTTCCGGGCGTCGCTCACGCCGCCTTGCCGGCGCGAGCGAGTTGGCGCAGCACGTACTTGAGGATGCCGCCATGCTGGTAGTACTCGAGTTCCTTGGGCGTATCGATGCGCAGGCGCGCCTCGAATTCGACGCTCTTGCCCCCATCGGACGTGGCGATCACCTTCACCGTCTTGGCGGCGCCGCGATTGAGGCCGACGATTTCGAAACTCTCGGTACCTTTCAGTCCCAAGCTTTGGGCGTTTTCGCCCGGCTTGAACTGCAATGGCAGCACGCCCATGCCGATGAGGTTGGAGCGATGAATACGCTCGAAACTCTCGGCAATCACCGCCTTCACGCCCAGCAACATCGTGCCTTTGGCAGCCCAGTCGCGTGAGCTGCCGGTACCGTATTCCTTGCCCGCAAGTATTACCAAAGGCGTTCCCGACTCCTGGTACTTGACCGAGGCGTCGAAAATGGACATCGGTGCCCCGCTAGGTACATGCACGGTGACCCCGCCTTCGGTGCCCGGCGCCAACAGGTTACGCAGGCGGATGTTGGCGAAGGTGCCGCGCATCATCACTTCGTGATTGCCGCGACGGGCGCCATAGGAGTTGAAATCGGCGGCCTGTACGCCCAAGGAAAGCAGGTACTTGGCCGCAGGGCTCGACTTGGAGATGTTACCGGCCGGCGAAATGTGGTCCGTGGTCACCGAGTCGCCCAGCACGGCGAGCGCACGTGCTCCCTTGATGTCGCCCACCGGGACCGGCTCCATGCTCATACCTTCGAAGTAGGGCGGATTCTTCACGTAAGTGGATTTGTCGTCCCAGGCGTAAGTTTTTCCCTCGGGCGTCTTGAGGGCGACCCAATTCGCGTCGCCTCGAAAAACGTTGGCATACCCCTTCTTGAACATGCTGGAGTCCACGGATGCACCCACCGCCTCGGCCACATCTTGGGCGCTCGGCCAGACATCCTTGAGATAAACCGGCTTGCCGTCGTTGCCCGTGCCGAGCGGCTCGGTGGTGATGTCGATTCCCAAGTTCCCTGCGAGCGCGTACGCCACGACCAACGGCGGCGACGCCAGGAAATTCATCTTGATCTCGGCATGCACGCGCCCTTCAAAATTGCGGTTCCCCGACAACACCGAGCATGCAATCACATCGCCGCTGCGCACGGCGTCCGAGATCTCGGCTTTGAGTGGTCCCGAATTACCAATACAAGTAGTACAGCCATAGCCCACGGTATAGAAGCCGAGTTTTTCCAAATCCCCGAGCAGACCAGCCTTGGTGAGATAATCGGTCACCACGCGCGAGCCCGGCGCCAACGAGGTTTTGACCCAGGGCTTGGAGTGCAGGCCACGCGCGACGGCGTTGCGCGCCAACAGTCCCGCTGCGACCAGCACGGCCGGATTCGAAGTGTTGGTGCAGCTCGTGATCGCCGCGATCAACACGGCGCCATCTTTGACTTCGAAGCTTTGGCCGCCCACCGAGGCGTGCGCGCCACCGGTCGCCCCTGGATTCTTCTGCGTGCGCTCCTCCGCCATTTTCGCGAGGCTCTTGCGGTACGCCGCCGCCGCGCTCTTGAGCAGCACGCGATCCTGAGGCCGCTTCGGTCCCGCAAGCGACGGTTCGACCGTTGCGAGATCCAGTTCCACGACCTCGCTGTAGTCGGCGGCGGGCGCGCCATCGATGCGCCACAGTCCTTGCGCCTTGGCATACGCCTCGACGAGCGCGACTTGGGCAGGGTCCCGGCCGGTCAGCTCGAGATAGCGGATGGTCTCCTCGTCGATCGGAAATATCGCGCAGGTCGATCCGAATTCCGGCGACATGTTCGCGATCGTGGCGCGATCGGCGAGCGGCAGGCCCTTCAGACCATCGCCGAAGAACTCGACGAATTTGTCGACCACGCCGAACTTGCGCAAAATTTCGGTCACGGTCAACACCAGATCCGTGGCCGTGGTGCCCTCCGGCAGACTGCCGCTGAGTTTGAAGCCGATCACCTGCGGGATGAGCATGGTGACGGGTTGCCCGAGCATCGCGGCCTCCGCCTCGATGCCGCCGACGCCCCATCCGAGTACCCCTAAGCCATTGACCATCGTGGTGTGCGAATCGGTGCCCACCAAGGTATCCGGATAGGCGAGTTTCCTGCCGGCACTCTCATCCGCGAAAATGACGCGCGCCAGCCGTTCGATGTTGACCTGATGCACGATGCCGGTGTTCGGCGGCACGACCTTGAAATTGCTGAACGCCGTCTGGCCCCAGCGCAGAAACATGTAGCGCTCGCCGTTGCGCTTGAATTCGATCTCGTTGTTGTGCTGGAGCGAGTCGCGCGCACCATACTCATCGACCTGCACGGAGTGATCGATGACCAGTTCCGCCGGAGCCAGCGGGTTGACCTTCTGCGGATCGCCGCCGAGCTTGACGATCGCCTCGCGCATGGCGGCCAGATCCACCACGCACGGCACGCCCGTGAAGTCCTGCATGATGACGCGGGCCGGGGTGAAGGCGATCTCATGGCTGGGCTGCGCCTTCGGATCCCACTTCAGGATCGCCTCGATGTCCCCCTTCGTGACGTTGACGCCGTCCTCGAAGCGCAGCAGGTTCTCGAGCAGAATCTTCAATGAGAAGGGCAGACGTTTCACGTTCAGCGACTCGAGTGCCGCCAGACTCAAAATGTCGTACTTGGCCCCGGCCACTTCGAGCGTCGTCCTTGCGTTGAAACTGTCTGTCATGAACCCTCCGCGGAAATGCGCGCATTATAATTCATTCCACCCACCGCGGCGGCTTCGCCCGGCGCGGCGGCTGCGCCTAGCGCGGCGGCTGCGCCTGGCGCGGCGGTTCCAGCCACTTCGGAAAAGGCGCTCAGATTAAAGCGTCGCGCGATGATGCCGCCACCGAGGCAGCGTTCTCCCCGGTAGAAAACCGCATACTGCCCCGGCGTCACGGCGCGTGTGGCGTGGCGCAGGTCGACCTGCCAGCCACCCCTTAGGCGATGCAGCGTGCAGTACAGATCGATCTGCCGATAACGGGTCTTGACCGCACACTCGAGAGTCTCGAGCTGCGCGGCAGCGCCATCGAGCCAATGTACGTCCTCGACCTCGAACCTTTCCGACATGAGCAAGGGATGATTCGGGTCCTGCACCACGATGAGCGCGTTGCGCGCGGGATCTTTGTCGGCCACGTACCAGGGGGATGCGGCGCTTCCGGCGCGGCCCCCGATCATGAGACCCGAACGCTGTCCCAAGGTATACAGCGCCAGTCCGCGGTGCTCTCCCACCACCTTGCCTGCATCGGTTTCGATGGGCCCGGCCTGGGTGGACAGATAGCGGCTCAAGAATTCCCGAAAGGGCCGCTCGCCGATGAAACAAATGCCTGTGCTGTCCGGTTTGTCATAAACCGGCAGTCCGGACGCATGCGCCAGACGCCTGACCTCGTCCTTGCGCATGCCGCCGATGGGAAACAACGTCTTTGCCAGCGCCGCGGGCGCCACTGCGTGCAAAAAGTAGCTCTGATCCTTGGACCCGTCGACGCCCTTGAGCAGTTGGGCCTCGCCGCCGACGTCGACTAGACGGGCATAGTGACCGGTGGCGATCAAATCTGCGCCCAGACGCTGCATGTAGTCGAGGCAGACCCCGAACTTGATTTCGCGGTTGCACAGCACGTCGGGATTCGGCGTGCGATTCGCGGCGTACTCGCGCAGGAAATGCGCGAACACACGCTCCCGATACTCTTCCACGAAACTCACCCTGTGCAGGGGAACCTTGAGGAGGTCGCAGACGCGGCGCGCGTCCTGGTAATCGGCGGCGGCATTGCAGTAGCCGTCGTCCTCCCAATTGGACATGAACAGGCCCTTCACCTCGTATCCGGCGTCGCGCAGCAACAGCGCCGCGACCGCGGAGTCGACGCCGCCGGACATGCCGACGATCACGGTGGCGGGCGAGTCAAGAGGGGTGGGCGGCACCCTGCCAGTATAACGGGCGGTCCGCCGCTTGGGCGGCCGGGTCATGCGCCGCTAACCAGGCTCCGTCTAGGCGCCCCGCGGCCGGGCGCCCCCCGTCTTTACATCAGCATTTGGCGCATCTGCGACTCTTGCATGCCGGTCTGCCAGACTTCATCGAAGAAGTTCAGATAGCGGCGCACGACCACCGGATCGTTCATGTCTGCGATGCCGTCCCAACGGTCGGCTTGCAGCCGGTAAACCAGCGCCTTGTCGTCGGCGATGATGAACGCGCCGGCGCTGGCGGGATATTCCGCGCTCATGGCACGAAGATCGATGCAGCTCGTGAGGCGTCGCGCCAGCGCAAGGAAGCGGTTGTTGTCCAACATCGCCCGCGAAGGGTCCGCCAGCAGCACCCTGACCTTGGCATAAGAGCGCGCCAAGACCAGTCGTTTGATCGCTTCGAGGAAAGGTTCCTCGCCATAGATCAGCGGCTCGAGATCCTGCGTGAAGATCGACAGCAAGCGCTGCGCCGACTTGGCTACCTTGAGGCTGGCCTCACGCACCTCCGGCATGGTCGTCAAGATGGTTCGGGTACTGGAGCCGGCGGCGCCGTCCGGGCCTGTGGCCGAGTCTTTCTCCCCGACCGATTTGGACCGTTCTTCAGCATCCGCCATTGATTTCTACCCTGACCCGCGTGTATCGAAATCGATAGTACCGTCAGCCATCAGCCCCCCGTGCCAACTGCGTCACGTTTCGGAGGGGCAATTGTCAGCGCTGCTGCCAGCATATTAGATTCTGGCTGCGGGCAGTAATCATGAAGGCTCCTCGGTAGGTTTTCGCGTAGCGAGAAGGGGTGCAAGTCCTACGTAACAGGACGGTGTCAGTTGAAGTAGCCGCTGCTTATCCTCTGCCGGCAGCGACAGGGACTCGACGAACGTGCGCATCGTGTGCTCGTCCATGGCGCGTCCGCGCGTGTAGGCTTTTAGCTGCTCGTAGGCTTCGGGGATGCCCTGAGACCGCATGACGGTTTGCACCGCCTCCGCCAGGACTTCCCACGCGTGATTCAGGTCCTCGGCGACCCGTCCGGCATCGAGAGCCAGCTTCCCCAAGCCCGCCAGGATCGAGTTGTAGGCGAGTACGCCATGACCGATCGCGACGCCTAGATTACGCAACACGGTGGAATCGGTGAGATCCCGCTGCAGCCGCGAAACCGGCAGCTTGTCCGCGAAGTGTCCGAGCAAGGCGTTGGCCAGTCCCAAATTACCCTCGGCGTTCTCGAAATCGATCGGGTTCACCTTGTGCGGCATCGTGGATGAGCCCACTTCGCCCGCAACCACGCGCAGCTTGAAGTAGCCCAGGGAGATATAGCTCCACATGTCGCGCGCGAGATCGAGCAGTACTGTATTTGCGCGCATCAAGGCATGGCAGTATTCGGCGATCCAGTCATGCGGCTCTATTTGTGTCGTGTAGGCGTTTGGCTCCAGCCGAAGCGAACGCACGAAGGCCGCGCTGACGGCCGGCCAATCGACTTCGGGCAAGGCCGCGGCGTGGGCGTTGAAATTGCCGACCGCGCCGTTCATCTTCCCCAGAATGACGATACGGCCGAGGCCGGCGCACTGCGCCTCGAGCCGGGCTGCCACATTGGCCAGTTCCTTGCCGACCGTCGTGGGACTCGCCGTCTGGCCGTGGGTGCGGCCGACCATCGCAACCGCGGCGAGGCTTTCGGCCATGCCGTCGAGCTTCGCCAACAGGGCGCTCAAGCGGGGCAGCAGCAGCGTCGTGCGCGCAGCCTTGAGCATGAGGGCGTAGGCCAGATTGTTGATGTCCTCCGACGTGCAGCCGAAGTGCAGCCACTCGAGTTGCGCGGGCGATGCACCTTGCGAAGACAGCTCGCCGCGCAACCAGTATTCGACCGCTTTGACGTCATGATTGGTACGCGCTTCGATGCGCTTGATGGCCGCAACGTCGGTCGGGCCCGGGTCCTGCGCGAGCGTCGCCAGCAGCCGGCGAGCAGGCTCGGGCAAGTGCTGGAGTTGTGCGGCAGCCGGCCCAGCCGCGAGCGCCAGCATCCAGGCGCATTCGACTCGCACGCGCTCTCGCATCAGGCCTGCTTCGCTGAATAGCTGGCGGACCTCGACCAGTTTGCCGGCGTAGCGGCCGTCGAGCGGAGAGAGGGCGTCGATGGACATGGCGGCTGTTCAAGTCGCTCGAGTGGTAGAATGCCCTGGATTCTACAGTAAACCCTTCATTCCGCGGCGAATCCTGATGAACACCGAGACCCGCATCGAGCACGACAGCATGGGCGAGGTCGAGGTGCCTGCGCAGGCACTCTGGGGCGCGCAGACGCAGCGGGCAATCCAGAATTTTCCCGCCTCAGGGCTGGTGATGCCTCGTGGCTTCATCCGTGCACTCGGACTCATCAAGGCGGCCGCGTCCGCCGCCAATGAGGAACTCGGCGATCTGCCGCCGCCGGTGAGTGCCGCCATCAGGATGGCTTCGCTCGAAGTCGCGGGGGGTAAGTTCGACACGCAATTTCCGGTGGACGTCTTTCAGACCGGCTCTGGCACCAGCAGCAACATGAACGTCAACGAGGTCATCGCGACTCTCGCGTCGCGCGCGCTCGGTCGACCGGTGCACGCCAACGATCAGGTCAACATGAGCCAGAGCAGCAACGACGTCGTGCCGACGGCCATCCATGTAGCCGCCGCACTCGTGCTCAATGAAACCTTGCTGCCGGCACTGCAAACGCTGCGCGAGGTG
>Ga0116231_10012665_pt1 | contig 12267 bp, 8 predicted proteins | sample S1TSphgellanicum_2_FD_89695 | JGI IMG/M metagenome (GOLD analysis project Ga0116231, IMG submission 89695) | Host-associated microbial communities from peat moss isolated from Minnesota, USA - S1T2_Fd - Sphagnum magellanicum MG | ecosystem: Host-associated > Plants > Peat moss > Unclassified... | reverse complement strand
TTCCGCCCCAGCCGCATCCTGATGCAGGATTTCACCGGTGTCCCCGCCGTGGTCGATCTGGCCGCCATGCGCGACGGCATCATCAAGCTCGGGGGCGCACCGGAGAAGGTGAATCCGCTGATCCCGGTCGATTTGGTGATCGACCACTCCGTGATGGTCGATGTCTCCGGCACATCAAACGCGCTGCATGACAACACGACGATCGAGTTCGAGCGGAATGGCGAGCGCTACCGCTTCCTGCGCTGGGGCCAGGAGGCGTTCAATAATTTCCGCGTGGTGCCGCCCGATACCGGCATCTGCCACCAAGTGAACCTGGAATACCTCGCCCAGGTCGCCTGGACCTCCGAGAATAACGGCGAGACCTATGTGTACCCGGATACGCTGTACGGCACGGACAGCCACACCACCATGGTGAACGGCCTCGGCGTGCTGGGCTGGGGTGTCGGCGGGATCGAGGCCGAGGCCGCGATGCTCGGCCAGCCAATCGCCATGCTGATCCCGGACGTGATCGGCTTCAAACTCACCGGCCGGCTGCCGGAGGGGGCGACCGCGACCGACCTTGTGCTCACCGTCACGCAGATGCTGCGCGCGAAAAAAGTCGTCGGCAAATTCGTGGAATTTTACGGCGCCGGGCTGGATGAGCTGGCCCTGGCGGACCGCGCGACGATTGCCAACATGGCGCCGGAATACGGTGCGACCTGCGGGTTCTTCCCGGTGGACGACGCCACACTCGGCTATCTGCGCCTCTCCGGCCGCGATGAGCACCGGATCAAGCTGGTGGAAGCCTACGCCAAGGCGCAGGGGCTGTGGCGCAGCTCGGTGGACCCGGTGTTCACCGACACGCTGGAGCTTGACCTCGGCACCGTGCTGCCCTCGCTCGCCGGGCCAAAGCGCCCGCAGGACCGGGTGCTGCTGAAGGACGCCGCCGGCGCCTTCAATGCCGAGCTCACCAAGGGCCTCGGCGTGCCGGCGAATGACGCCGGCACCAAAGCCAAGGTCGCCGGCAAGAACTATGAGATCACCCATGGGGACGTGGTGATCGCCGCCATCACCTCCTGCACCAACACCTCCAACCCCTATGTGATGGTCGCGGCCGGGCTGGTGGCGCGCAAGGCGCGCGCGCTGGGGCTGCACCCAAAACCCTGGGTAAAAACCTCGCTTGCGCCTGGCAGCCAGGTGGTCACCGAATATCTCGACAAATCCAACCTCTCGGCGGATCTGGACGCGGTCGGCTTCCAAACCGTCGGCTATGGCTGCACCACCTGCATCGGCAATTCCGGCCCGCTGGAGGACGCGATTGTGGACGCAATCGAATCCAACAAGCTGGTCGCGGTCTCGGTGCTCTCCGGCAACCGCAATTTCGAGGGCCGGGTGCACGCCAATGTGCGCGCCAATTACCTCGCCAGCCCGCCTTTGGTGGTGGCCTATTCCCTGCTCGGCAATATGCGGGAAGACATCACCACCGTCCCGCTCGGCAAAGACAAGGCCGGCAAGGACGTGTACCTGAAAGACATCTGGCCCAGCACCAAGGAAATCCACGACATCGTGCACGCGGTCGTGACCCGCGAGATGTTCCTGGAGCGCTACGCGGACGTCTTCAAGGGACCCAAGCAGTGGCAGGCGATCGAGGTTACCGGCGGGACCGACACCTATGCCTGGCCCTCCGGCTCCACTTACGTGAAAAACCCGCCTTATTTTGAGGGCATCACAATGGAGCCCAAGCCCACCGGCGATATCGTGGGGGCCCGCATCCTCGCCATACTGGGGGATTCGATCACCACCGATCATATCTCGCCGGCCGGCAACATCAAAAAATCCGGCCCCGCCGGCGTGTTTTTGAGCGAGCACCAGGTGCTGCAGAAGGACTTCAACTCCTACGGCGCGCGCCGAGGCAATGACGACGTTATGGTGCGCGGCACGTTTGCCAATATCCGTATCAAGAACGAAATGCTGAACGGCGTGGAAGGCGGCATGACGCGCCACTACCCCTCCGGCGACGAGCTTTCGATCTACGACGCGGCGATGCGCTACAAGGCGGCAAACGTGCCGCTCGTCGTGTTCGGCGGCAAGGAATACGGCACCGGCTCCTCGCGCGACTGGGCGGCCAAGGGCACGCTGCTGCTGGGCGTGAAGGCGGTGATCACCGAAAGCTTCGAGCGTATCCACCGCTCCAACCTGGTCGGCATGGGCGTGCTGCCGCTCACCTTCAAAGAAGGCATGGACCGCAAAACCTTGGGCCTGAAAGGCGATGAGATCATCGACATTCTGGGGCTGGACGGGCTCTCACCGCGGATGGATTTGAAACTGGTGATCCACCGCGCCAACGGCACCACCGATCATGTCGATCTGTTCTGCCGTGTGGATACCGCGGATGAGGTGAACTACTACCGCCATGGCGGTATCCTGCAATACGTGCTGCGCGGGATGGCGAAGGCGGCGTAAGAGCGAGGCAAGCAAGCGCTTCTTTTTTAAAAAAAAGAAGCAAAAAACTTTTAAATCCCTCAGAGCGGCGGGCGTTTCACGCCCCCGGCTCTGAGGGATAAAAAAGTTTTTGGCGGCGCTTTTTTCAAAAAGCGCCTTCTTATACCATCGGTCATAAATAATGACCGTTGGTATAAGCCTGTTTTTAGGCGCGTGGCCGCCCCGCCAGCCCCACGCGCCCGGTTGAGCGGCCCTGTCCCCAAGCCTCGGTGTGGCGGCAAATTAGTAATGAGACAAAACTTGACCGCGCTTCTCGGCGCATGATAACGCCGAACAACCAAGGTGAAACATAGCTCGCCAAAAAATAGGCCGCTCGTCCGAAGGATTGGAATTTGCTGCATCTGCGTTGTGGCTTCGTACGGCTAAAACTGCCATTCTATGGTTCGTTGCGGTTGCTACCGTAATATTCGCCTACATGCCCATTCCGCTGCGTTGCGGCGAGCCTCCAAGCGTAAAGTCCAAAATAAAAAAACAATTCTGTTCATAGGGAGACTTTAAAAATGCCAAAAGACAAGAAGTTCCTTGCGTCAATCAAAAGCACCAAAAGCGCCGGTCTGTCGCGCCGCGGCTTCGTCGCCGCCGGCGCCGGCATCGCGGCCACCGGCCTCTCGGGCCGCGCCTATGGCCAGACGATGGCGGCCGCCGGCGCGGACGCCACGCTGAAAATCGGCTTCGTAAGCCCGCGCTCCGGCCCGCTTGGTGGCTTTGGCGAGGCGGATCCCTTCGTGCTCGGCCTGGCGCGCCAGAAATTCGCGCAAGGCGTCACGCTGCAGGGCAAGACCTACAGCATCGAAATTCTGGACCGGGACACGCAGTCAGACCCGGCACGCGCCAGCCAGCTCACCAAAGATCTGATCAATAACGACAATGTTGATCTGATCCTGGCGACCTCCACGCCGGAGGTGACCAACCCGGCAGCGGACGCGGCGGAAGCCGGCGCCGTGCCGTTCCTCTCCACCGTCTGCCCCTGGGAATCCTGGTATTTTGGCCGTGGCGCCAAGCCCGGCCAGCCCTCGCCGTTCAAATGGACCTACCATTTCTCGTTCGGCGTGCAGCAATTCGCCACCGCCTATCTGGCGTCCTGGTCCTCGGTGCCGACCAACAAAAAAATCGGCGTGCTTTCCCCGAACGACGCCGATGGCCAGGCGGTCCGCGCGCATCTCTTCCCGCTCTTTGCCAATGCCGGCTACACCGTGGTCGATCCGGGGCCGTACGAGGATGGCACGACCGATTATTCCGACCAGATCTCCATGTTCAAATCGGCCGGCGTCGAGCTGTTCAACACCTTCCCGATCCCGCCGGATTTCACCACCTTCTGGCGGCAGGCGGCGCAGCACGGGCTGACCCGGCAGATCAAAATCGCCCAGCTCGCCAAAACCGGCCTGTTCCCGAGCCAGGTGGAAGCCTCCGGCAGCCTCGGCTACCGCCTCGCCGCTGCCGCCTATTGGCACAAGGTGTTCCCCTACGCCTCCCCGATCACCGGGCTCGACGGTCCCAAGCTCGCCGCCGCCTATGAGGCTGCCACCACCAGGCAGTGGCAGCAGCAGCTCGGCATGTCGATGGCGCTGCTCGATGCCGGGTTCGGCGCGCTCTCGCAAACCGCCGATCCGAAGGACAAGGCCGGCCTCGCGAAAACCCTCAGCACGCTGAAAGTGGTGACCACCGCCGGGCCGATCGATTTCACCACTGGCCCGGTTCCCAACGTCGCCATCTCGCCGCTGCTCAACGGCCAATGGCTGAAAGCCACATCCGGCCCGTACAAGCTGAACTATGTGCTGGTGGATAATGCCGAGGACCCGAACGTTCCGGTCAGCCACAAGCTGCTGCCGTACCACATCTGAGCATGAGTTCCGGCGCGATCCTCAATGCCACAGGCTTGACCAAAAGGTTCGGCGCCCTGGTGGTGCTGAACCAGGTGGATTTTGTGATCGCGCCGGGCGAAGCGATCGGAATTGTCGGCCCCAACGGGGCCGGCAAAACCACGCTGCTGAACGTGCTCTCCGGCGCCTACCCGCCAAGCGCCGGCACGGTGAATTTCCAGGGCCAGGATGTCTCCCGGCTGGATGCGGCAGAGCGCAACCGGCGCGGCATCGCCCGCTCGCACCAGGTCCCGCGCCCGTTCGGCGGCATGACGGTATTTGAAAATCTCCACGTCGCCGCCGCCATCGGCGGCAATCTGCATGGTGATGCGGCCAGTGCCCGCTGCATCGAATCGCTCGAACTCTGCGGCATGACGCGCCTCGCCAACCGCCGCGCCGAAACCCTTGGCCTGCTCGACCGTAAACGCCTGGAAATGGCGCGCGCGCTCGCCACCGGCCCGCAGCTCATTCTGCTGGACGAAATCGGCGGCGGCCTGACCGATGGCGAGGCGGCGGAGCTGGTCAAAATCATCCGTGCCATCAACGGCAGCGGCGTCGCCGTCGTGTGGATCGAGCATATCGTGCATATCCTGCTGCAGGTGGTCACCCGCCTGGTCTGCATGGATGCCGGGCGCATCCTCGCCGAGGGCGACCCGCGCGCGGTGATGACCAACCCGGAGGTTATCAGCGCCTATCTCGGATCGAGCGCGGAAGCGGTTTCATGAGCATCCTTAAAATCGACCAATTGGAGTGCCGGCACGGCCTGCTGGTCGCCGTGCGCGGCATCAGCTTCAGCCTTGCCGAGGGCGAAATCCTCGCCCTTGTCGGTGCCAACGGTGCCGGCAAAACCACGCTGCTGCGCACCATCGCCGGCGCCCACAAACCAGCCGCCGGCAGCGTGTGGTTCGACGGCGCGGACGTCACCGGCTTGCGTGCGCATAAACGCGTCCAACGCGGCATCGCTTTGGTGCCGGAGGGCCGCCGGCTGTTCACCGACATGACGGTTGAGGAAAATCTCAAAGTCGCCGGCGCGCATGGCCGCAAAGGTGCCTGGAACCTCGCCACCGTGCTGGAAGCCTTTCCCCAGCTCAAACCCAAGCTCAAAGCCCGCGCCGGTGACCTCTCCGGCGGCCAGCAGCAAGCCACGGCCATCGGCCGCGCGCTGATGACCAATCCGCGTTTGCTGCTGCTGGACGAAGTCTCCCTCGGCCTCTCGCCACTGGCGGTGGACCAGGTTTACGCCTCGCTCGGCGGGCTGATGGGCTCAGGCACCACCATTATCATCGTCGAGCAGGACCTCAGCCGCGCCATCAGCGTCTCTTCGCGGGTGATCTGCATGCTGGAAGGTGCGATCGCTCTGGAAGGCGCCTCCACCAGCCTGGACCGCGAGGCGATCACCGCGGCCTATTTCGGCCTCCACCGCCAGTCGGAGCACGCGGGGTGACGTGTGCTGAGCAAGCGGTCGCTTTTTTAATCATTTTGGGCGGCCCGATTCAGACCGCGCTACGCTCGGTCATCGGCACGCCAAGCTCCGCAAAAAACTCTGTGATAAGCGGGCAGTGGTGTTTTCACGAGCAACGCCGCAGCGGAATCAAAAATTTTTTGCGGAGCTTTTTTTTAAAAAAGCGACCGCTTACTTCCCTCCCTTGCTAGGCCTTCTTGCATGAATTTCCTCAACCAAATCATCCAGGGCGTATTGCTTGGCGGCTTTTATGCGCTGCTGGCTTGCGGGCTATCTTTCATGTTTGGCGTGATGCGCATCATCAACCTGGCGCATGGCAGTCTCGCCATATTGGCGGCGTTTTTGCTGCTTGATTTCTGCAACTACACCAATCTCTCGCCGTTTCTGGGGCTGTTGCTGGTGCTGCCGGTGATGGCTTTGGTGGGCTGGGTGCTGCAATTCGCGGTGCTAGACCGTTCGTTGCGCGCCGGGCCGTTGATCCCTGTGCTCAGTACATTTGGCGTGGCGGTGGTTTTGGATAACAGCCTGTTTGAGGCGTACGGCGCCAACTCCCAGTCGCTCGGTCCGAATATTGGCGATCTTGCTTTTAATAGCTGGAATTTAACCGACACGATCTCGATCGCGCAGTTGGATGCGTTGGTGTTCGCGACCGCGGTGGTGGTGCTGGGCGGGCTGCAATTCATTCTGGCACGCACCGCGATCGGCCGGACGATTCGCGCGACCGCGAATGACCCGAGCGTGGTTGATTTAATCGGCGTGGATTCCCGCGCGGTCTATGCCGTATCAGCGGCGATGGCGATGGTGATGGTGGGCCTCGCCGGCGCGTTTCTCGGCATGCGCGATAGCTTCGACCCCTATGCCGGCGGCCCGCAATTGCTGTTCGCGTTCGAGACCATCGTGATCGGCGGCCTGGGCTCGCTTTGGGGCACGCTGATCGGCGGCATCGTGCTTGGCGTCGCGCAGAATATCGGCGCCACCATCAGCCCGCACGGGTTTCTCATCGCCGGGCATCTGACGTTTCTGGCGGTGCTGATCGCGCGCACCTTTGGCGGCAATTTTTCGTTAAAACGCCTGCTGCCGAAAAAAGCGGTGGCGCCATGAGCCTCGCCGGCTACAAGGTCGAGCGCTGGACCCGGCAATCGGTGATTTTCGCCGGCTGCATCGGCGTATTGTTGATTGTGCTGGCCATCGGGCCGTTCATCTTCTCGGCCGATATCACGGACCGACTGACCACGTTGTTCATCTACATCATCCTGGCCGCGATGTGGAACGCGCTCGCCGGCTATGCCGGGCTGGTCTCCATCGGCAACCAGGTCTTCATCGGCCTCGGCGGGTATTTCCTCATCAAACTCTCCAACGCGGGCATCAGCCTGTACCCCGCGCTGGTGCTGGCGGCGCTCATCGTCGGCGTCATCGCGCTGCCGGTGGGCGAGCTGATGCTGCGCCTGCGCGGCGGTGAATTCGCCATCGGCATGTGGGTGCTGGCCGAGCTCTCGCATTTCCTGGTCAATCTGGACCCGGTGATTCAGGGCGAGACCGGCACCTCACTCACCGCGATCGACAATTACGCCCCCGCCACGGCGCGCGCGGATACCTATTGGATGGGCTTTGCCCTGATGGTCGCCCTGCTCGCCATCGTGTTCCTGCTGCTGCGCGGCCGGGTCGGCGCCTCCATCCAGGCGATCCGCGATGACGAAATCGCCGCCGCCTCGGTCGGCGTAAAAGTGCATGGCGGCAAGCGCATCATGTTCGTGCTGGCGGCGGTCGGCTGCGCCGCGGCAGGCGGCGTCTGGCTCGCCACCACCGTCAGCTTCCAGCCCGCCACCTTCTTCGGCATTCAATGGACGGCCTATATGCTGTTCATGGCCCTCGTCGGCGGCCTCGGCACGTTCGAGGGGCCGGTCATCGGCGCGATCGTGTTCTTCCTGATGGAAAGCTGGTTCGGCGCTACCGGCGTTGCCTACCTCATCGGGCTCGGCCTCGCGGCGCTGGTGTTCTCGCTGTTCTTGCCAAAAGGCATCTGGGGCACGGTGGAAAACCGCTTCGGCCTGCGGTTGTTGCCGGTGGGTTTCTTCCTGCGCGGGCCTTGAAGATAGAAAAGTAAGCGCTGCTTTTTTGAAAAAAAGCAGCAAAAAACTTTTGTTTCCATGGCGGCAGTGCCGGTTGGACCGCACGCGCCCAGAGAACTCAAAAATTTTTTGCGGAGCTTGGCGTCCCGATGACCGAGGGTCGCGAGGTCTGAATCGGGCCGCCCAAAATGGTTAAAAAGCGACCGCTTACTTTTTCCCCGACCCACCGCCATACTCCACTAATGTCCTCCGGCAGCCGCATCATCTGGTGTATCGGGCTCTACGCCAGCGCCTCCACCTGGGCGTTCAACGCGGTGCGCCTGCTGCACGCAAAGGCGGCGCCGCCTTTGCCGTTGCGTACCTATTTCGCCGCCGGCCAGATGGATTTGGCACCCTTGGCGGCGCCGCTCACCCATCTTGTCAAATCGCACGAAATCACCGATGCCGGCACGCTCTCCGCGCTTGGCCGCCGGGCCGATAAAATCCTCATCACGGTGCGAGACCCGCGGGATTGCGTCGCCTCGCTACTGCTCTACCATAAGCTCGAATTTGCAGCCGCGCTCGATCTGGTGGACCAAACCATGCGGCTCTGTGTCCGCCTCGCCGCCGACCCGCGCGCCAAACTCCATTATTACGAAACCAGGTTCTTCGAGCGCGCGGAAACCCTCCCCGAACTCGCCGCCCATCTCGGCCTCAATACGCCTCCAGCCGCGTGCGAAGAGATTTTCTCAAGCCTGAGCCGCGAGGCGGTGGAACAACACATCGCCCGCCTGCCAGAGCTGCCCGGCATCCTGCAGGACATCAAAAGCGGCGACCGGCTGGACCCGCAAACCCATTGGCACACCCACCACGCCGGCCGCAGCGGCGAAATCGGCCGCTGGCGGCACCAGCTCACCCCAACCCAGGCCCGCGCCGTGGAAGACCGGCTGCGGGCTTGTTTCAGGTTTCATAAGGAGAGTGCGGGTTAAGCAAGCGCTGCTTTTTTGAAAAAAAGCAGCAAAAAACTTTTGATTCCTTTGGGCTCTAAACACCCATGCCCCAGTGTCAAAAAAATCTTTTGGCGTCGCTTTACTTCGAATCAAAGCGACCGCTTACTGCTTTTTGGTGAATGGTGGGCGCGACAGGGATTGAACCTGTGACCCTTCGCGTGTGAAGCGAATGCTCTACCGCTGAGCTACGCGCCCGGTGGGGCACCGGATAGGCCGGGCGAGGCCGGTGTGTCAATCACGTGGATGTATGGTTCACGCAACCGGGGTATCACCTATATGGATGGCGAGGGGGCAAAAATGTCGGATGACTCTGCGCTATTGGGCCGGCTGGATGGGATGGCGTGGAACGGCTTTCATTCCCGCGCCGCGGCGGTGCTGGGCGTGGGCTGGGGGATGGATGCGTTTGAGGTGACATTGGTTGGCTCGATTCTGGGCGTGCTGGGGCCGTACTGGCATTTGAGCGGCTTTGCGCTGTCGGGGATTCTGGCTTCCTGGTTTGCCGGCATCATGCTGGGCGCGCTGGGGGTTGGGCTTTTGGCGGACCGGTTCGGCCGCCGGGCGGTGTTTTTGGGCAGTTTGGCGATGTATGGGGTGGCGACGTTTCTCACCGCCTTCGCGCCGGATATTTCGGTGCTCGTCGCCCTGCGCTTTATCGCGGGTGTCGGCGTTGGGGCTGAGTATTCGGCGGTCAACGCGGCGATTGCCGAGTTCATGCCGCGCGCCAAACGCGGCTTTGCGGCGAGTTTCGTGATGAATTTCTGGTCCATCGGCACGCTGCTGGCGGCGGTTCTGGCCTGGGTGGTGTTTTCGCTGATCCCGCCGGATTTCGGCTGGCGTGTGGTGTTTGCCTGCGGTGGTATGGTGGCGCTGGCGAGCCTATGGGCGCGCCGGCGCCTGCCGGAATCGCCGCGCTGGCTGCTGCGGCAGGGCAGGGGGGATGATGCCGCCGCCGTGGTGGCGGCGATTGCGCGTGGCGAGAGCCTGGTCACACCGGCCGGCCCGCGCCGTATGCCCATAAAATCCGGCTGGGTGCCGGAGATTGCCCGGCTCCTGCGGCATCATAAAGCCGCGCTGGCTTTGGGCTGCGTGCTGGATTTCGCGGAGGCTGGCGGCTATTACGGCCTGTTCGCGTTTTTGCCGCTGGCGGTGCTGCCGAATTTGCATCTGGCGGCCGCAGCACTGCCGCCATTCTACATCGCCGGCAGCATCGGCGCGCTGGCGGGGGGGCTGGGCGTCAGCCTGTTGCTGGACCGGCTGGGCCGCAAGCCGGTGGTGAGCCTTTGCTACGGCGCCACCGCACTCGCCTGCCTGGCCTTTGCCTGGGCCGCCCCGGCCGGCACCGCGCCCATCATCGCCGGGTTCGTCATCGTCAACCTGCTCGCCACCGCGAGCTGGGTTGGCGCCTATCCCACGTTTTCAGAGCTGTTCCCGACCGATCTGCGCGCCACCGGCATCGGGTTTTCGGTCGCGGTCGGGCGGATCGGCGCGTTGATCTCGCCCTTCCTCATCGCCGCCGCCGGCCGGGTCGGCCTGGCGGCGGCCTTGTTCGTGCTGGCCGGGTTCTGGCTGATCGGCCTGGTTGCCATGCTGGCCTGGAGCGTCTGGGGGATCGAGGCGCGCGGCCTCTCGCTTGAGCGGATTTCCAACCCGGCGTGACGCTCTCCGGCGAGATTTTGGTGTTCGGCGGGTGCTACAGCAATTTGCAGGCAGCCCAGGCTTTGCTCGCCCAGGCCGCCGCCATGGGGTTCGGCCCGGAGCGGATGTTCTGCACCGGGGACATCATCGCCTATGGCGCGGACGCGGCGGCGACATTGCACCTGATCCGCGATGCCGGGATCGCCAGCATCGCCGGCAATTGCGAGCGCCAATTGGCGGCCGGGGCGGGGGATTGCGGCTGCGGCTTCGCCCCCGGCTCAGCCTGCGAGGCGCTGGCGGCGGATTGGTATGCCCATGCGCAGCGCCAGATTACCGACGAAGACCGCGCCTACATGGCCGGCCTGCCGGACAGCCTCGCCCTGACCTTGGACGGCGCCAGGCTGCGCCTGGTGCACGGCAATGCCGAGCGGATCAACGCCTTTGTGTTTCCCTCCGCCAGCAATCTGGAGCTTGCGCGCCAGATCGCCCAAGCAGAGGCGGATGTGGTGGTGGCGGGCCATTCCGGCATTCCCTTCACCCGTCATGCTGGGCGTGGGCTGTGGGTGAATGCGGGCAGCATCGGCATGCCGGCGAATGACGGCACGCCGCGCGGCTGGTTCGCCACGCTGCGGGTTGTGGACGGGGTTGTCACGGCACGGCACCACGCACTCAGCTATGACTACAAGGCGGCGGCCACCGCCATGCGCCGCGCCCGCCTGCCGGAGGGCTACGCCGCGGCGCTCGCCACCGGCATCTGGCCGAGCCTCGACATATTGCCCGGTCTTGAGCGCCTGCGCACCGGCATGCCACTCGAGCACGCCGCTTTGCCCGAACCCCAGCCGGAAATCGCGCTTACGGCGCTGGAAACGCTCTGGATCAACACCGGCACGCTCTGCAACATCACCTGCGCCGGCTGCTTCATGGAGAGCTCGCCCAGCAACGATGCGCTGAGCTATTTTACCCTGGCCGATCTCTCCGCCCTGCTGGATGAGGCACCCCCCACCCTGCGCGAGATCGGCTTCACCGGCGGCGAGCCGTTCATGAACCCCGAGATCATGCCCATGCTGCAGGCCGTGCTGGCGCGCGGCCTGCACGCGCTGGTGCTCACCAACGCGATGCGCCCGATGCAGCGTCACCAGGCCGCCCTTTCCCGGCTGCTCGCCGCCCATCCCGGGCAGCTCAGCCTGCGCGTCTCGCTCGACCATTTCACCCCGGAGCTGCATGAGGCCCTGCGCGGCCCGGGCAGTTTCGCCCCCAGCCTGGCCGGCTTGCGCTGTCTATCCGCCATAGGCGCGCCGCTCTCGGTCGCCGCCCGCACGCCCTGGGGCCAGACCGAGGCGATGCTGCGCGCCGGCTTTGTCGCCCTGTTCGCCGCCGAGGGCTTGCGGCTCAATGCGCAGGACCCCGCGCAGCTCGTGCTGTTCCCGGAAATGGACGAAACGGCGCCCCTGCCGCCGGTCACCGCCGCGGCACTCGCCGCTCTGCCGCCGGATAAACCTTTGATGTGCGCCACCTCCCGCATGGCGGTGCGCCGGCGCGGTGCCGCCGCTGCCTCACTCACCCCCTGCACCCTGCTGCCCGCCCGGGCGCTGCCCGGCTGGGAGAGCAAAATCACCCTGGACCACCCGCATTGCGGTAGGTTTTGCGTGTATGGCGGCGCCAGCTGCGCCGGCGCACCCGGGTAAAGCCGCGATATGCCGATTTTTGAGATAAAACGGCGGCAAAAAACTTGTTAATGTTTCCAAAAATTGGTTTCCTAAAACAGGGATTAT
>Ga0116231_10012664_pt1 | contig 12268 bp, 7 predicted proteins | sample S1TSphgellanicum_2_FD_89695 | JGI IMG/M metagenome (GOLD analysis project Ga0116231, IMG submission 89695) | Host-associated microbial communities from peat moss isolated from Minnesota, USA - S1T2_Fd - Sphagnum magellanicum MG | ecosystem: Host-associated > Plants > Peat moss > Unclassified... | reverse complement strand
GATAGTAGTCTTTATCGGCAACGATGCCCGACTGAATGAGAAAGTCGGTGAGTTTCTTCATATGCCCGACGCTCAAACTGCGAAATGACTCGGGCGTATCGGCGGGCTCGAGAGGCGGCAAGTTGCGGTTGGCGAATTCTTCCGTGAGAAGACCGGCCTGGGCGCGCTCCAACTCCCGACGCATCAGCGTCTCCTGCTGGTCGAAGTCATAGGGCACCAGATGAACTTTCTGCAGATACCAGTTGTAGTTCTCCTTGCCGACTCCGGAGGCGCCCGTTTTGGATGGGGCCTCGGCATTCAGCCATTGGACGAAGCTGTCGGTGGCAGCTCGCGCATCTTGAATGGCCGCCAGCAGTGCGTGGCTTGCATGCTTGAGGTCAGCGTGATTGGATCCTTCCAAGGTGCGCATGTCCAGAGTCCCCGATTGCAATTGCTTCAACAGGTCGCTCTGGTCACGCAAAGTTCGCACGCTGTAGATCCATAGGTCCCGTGCGTTGCTGTCGTGCAGGTTGACCTTGGCCTGTTCGAGCAGCGTCGGGATCCCTTTGAGCGCGCAGGCCAGAGCCCGATCTTCGGCGGGCGTCAATGGAAAGCTGTAGGCATACAGGTCGATCGTAGGCGCGGCGGTGTCACCCTCGTGCTGCGGAACGTCGCTGCGCTCGCCGATGACCGTGGCATAGAAGGAAGGATCACGGGCCCAGGGACGACGCACCCGCAGGTCGAAGTCCAAGCCATTCATTTCCGCTTCGATCAGCTTGTAGTCGACGAGCTCGGCACTTGGCCAACCTTGGGGGTCGATGCCGGCGAGGCGGGCGCGAAACGCCGGCAGCCCGGCTGCCTTGGTGCCCATGGCGGTGGCCGTGTAATCGGGAACACAGCGGCTGACCACGGGCCGCTCGAAATCACGCCAGTCTTGCGCCAGTTGCACGAGCGACGCGTAATCGCCCGCGGCCAGAGCCGGCAGCGGGGCAGACAACAACAGCAACAGGGACCTAAACAGCATTCGCATCGCGTACACTCCCGCTCTCATGTCCGAATTCACCCTGGCACCTATGCGTAACGAGTATAAGGTCCCCGAGCGGTTGCAGCGACGAGCGCGCCGTGCCTTCTTCGCGATGGCCGCCCTGTTCGTAACCCTCGCCGCACGCTCGGCCCCGCCACACACCGCGATTGTGTCTGCGGATGGCACCCATGCAGTATGGCCGAAGGACGACGGCTCCGGATTCTGGGTCAGTGAGCGGAGCCGTGAAAGCGGGAGCGGGTCCACGCCGACGAACGCTTCCGAGCCTGTGGACTGGTCCGCACCGGCGGAAATCAGCATTCGAGGTCTCGCCACAAACCCCGTGTTCTCTCCAGACGGTAGAAGAATCGCCTTCGAAAACCCCCGCGGCGGCTATTCGACTCAAGATCCCAACCCGTGGGGCCCGACGCGGGCCTACACCTGGGGTTTCATCGCCGTCTATGATTTCTCCGACGAGCGCATCAGCTACGTAAATCCGAGTTTCGCCCAAGATTCGAATCCGCGATGGCTCGATGACGATACCATTGCCTACACCCGACGCATCGAGGGATCTCCCGCGATGGAACTGACGGCGCCCGCCGGCACAGCAGCCGCGAGCATGGCGCCCACCGCCACCGCGCGGCGTAACGGCGGGGCTTCCTCTGCCTACCGCAGCTATCTCGAGGCGTTGCTCGGCGCGCCCTTGGTGTATCAACCGGCGCGCTCGAGCGATGGCGAATCGATCGCCTTCATTGCACGCGAAGGCCGAACCCTGACAGTTTATTTCGCCCGCAGGGGCAAACCCGCGCTGGCGCTGGTGAGCTATCCAGACGATGACGGCCAAAAATTGTCGCAGGTCGTGGTGTCCGACGATGGCCACTGGGTTGCCTACGTGCGTGGCGAACCTCCCAATGACAAGGGTGAGGTGCCCAATCCGCGATCGATGCGGGTGCCACCGCAACAGCAGATTTGGCTCGTCAAATCTAACGCTTCTGGCGCTACCGCCAGTGGCGCGGGCGGCGGCGCCGCGGCCGGCCGCGCAGCTGCCGGCCGCGCCGCTGCCGGCCGCGCCGCTCCCCAATGCGTTGCCGTCGGCAGCGAGCCGCGGTTCGCGCCGGACGCCAAGTCGCTGCTATGGGTTTCCGCACGCGGCATCGCGAAGATGGCACTCCCCGCAGATGGATCCGATGCACTGCAAACGGTGCAGTTCGTGCTGCCGGGCCCCGCCGAATCATTGCGATTTTCACCCGATGGCAAGCGGATCGCTTATGCACGCTCATCGTATATCGAGATCTATGACTTTGCCGCCAAGACGACATGGGCCGTGGCCAAGCCCCCCGAGGCCAACGATTCAGATCCCGCCTGGTCGGCCGATGGAGGGCGGGTCGCATTTCGACGCGAATACGGGCATCAACCGGACAGCGAGACCGGGTTTGCCGAACCTTTCGTCGCAAGACAGCCATGGGCCATCTGGGTGGCCGACCCGACGCATCACGAGGCGCGCCAAGTGTGGCGCGCCGACACCGGGATCGGTTCTGCTTACTATGCGCTCGATCAAGATGCGACCGATTCGGGCAGTCAAGGCGACCAACTGTTGTGGTCGAACGAAGGCCATATCGCGTTCGCCTGGGAACACGATGGCTGGCGCCATCTCTATGAGGTTTCGGCCGAAGGCGGTACTGCGCGTCTGCTGACACCGGGCGACGGCGAGGTCGAGTCCGCCGCCGTGTCGCCTGATCGCCGTGAGGTGATTTACACGACCAACATCGGCGACCTGCCACGGCGCCACATTGCGATGGTTTCATTTGCGGGCACGGTACCGGTTCAATTGACCGGTGGCGCGACCAGTCAGTGGGCCCCCACCCCGACCCCTGCCGGCGGCGTTGCGTACATCGAGGCTGGGTGGGCTAAACCACCTCAGGTAGTTTGGCAGGACTCGGCCAGGCACATCACCGCGGCCGGCCCACGCTTGGCGAAGGATTTTCCGACCTCGAAGCTGGTTGAGCCTACGGCCGTCAGCTTCCATGGCACGGACGGCGGCACCGCCTACGGCCAACTGTTCGTGCCTCCCGACCCGAAGGGATGCGGCGTGGTGTTCGTGCACGGCGGCATCAAGCGGCAGATGTTGCTGGGTTTTCACTACATGGATGCCTATTCCAATCTCTACGAGATGAATCAATACCTCGTCAGCCGCGGCTGCACGGTTCTATCGGTCGAATACCGCAGCAGCATCATGCGAGGCTACGGCTTTCGCAATGCCTTAGGCTGGGGAACCGCGGGCGCGAGCGAGTACATGGACGTCTTGGGGGGCGCGTATTACTTGAAATCTAGATCCGATTTGCACATCGCGAACATCGGCATCTACGGTCTCTCCTGGGGCGGGTATCTGACCGCGCAGGCGCTCGCGAGAAATTCCGACGTCTTCAAAGCAGGTTTCGACATGGCGGGAGTTCACTCGTTTCCGGGCGATGCTTTCAAGTACTCACCCGTCGCATTCGCGGCGCAGTGGCGCTCACCCGTCTACGTTGCCGCCGGCGACGATGATCGCAACGTGGACTTCAATCAATCCATTCTGCTCATTCAAGCGCTGCGCGCTACGCCGCAAGCCGTGGACATCGTCGAGAAGGTGTTTCCCAATGAGACGCATGATTTGTCTTCGACGTTCGAGCATCTGACCGATGTGTATTGGGAAGGCAGCGAGTTTCTGCTTCGACATCTTTTGTAGGCGAGAGAGATCCGTGCAAGTGGCTAGATTGGTCCCTGTGCCCGACAGGACTCGTGGGGAAGCGGGCGTACCGGAGAGATAATATGGATAAGCTGTTCATATCTGCCAATTCGCTGCTGCACGATTCGATGGAGCTTGCGCGGCGCGTCATCAGCAGCGGATTTCGCCCGACGTTCTTGGTGGCGATGTGGCGCGGCGGGGCACCGATCGGAATCGCCGTCCAAGAGGTTCTCGAGTACCACTCGATTCACGTCGATCACATCGCCATTCGCACGTCCTCATATACGGGGATCGATAAGCAGGCCAAGAGCGTGCGCGTGCACGCCATTGACTATTTGGTGTCCCGCCTTACCGCGGAAGACCAGCTTCTATTGGTCGACGATGTGTTTGATTCCGGGCGGAGCTTGGAAGCGGCCATCAACGAGCTCAAGGCGCGCTGCCGGCGCAACTTCCCGGAGAAGTATCGGATCGCGACGGTCTACTACAAGTCCACCCGCAATCGCAGCTCACTGCTTCCCGATTACTACGTGCTCGATACCGACAAATGGTTGGTGTTTCCCCACGAACTCGTCGGCCTGACGCAGCAGGAGATCCTGGACCACAAACCGGTGACTGCCAATTTTTTTGAGGCACCCTGATGGCAAACATGCGCAAACTTTTTCGAAAACTCCTCGGCGTCATGACGTTCGCCGCACTGACCGTGCCGGCCGTTACGGCAACTGCCGCAGCGTCAACGGCCGCGGCGGCCAGGGCAGCCCCGCCCAAGCGTCTGGTCATCATCGATCAGGATGCCTCCGGTCCCGGGGGCTCGAACATCATGTCGATGCTGGTGATGCTGCAATCGCCGCAGGTCCAAGTGCTCGGCATCACCGTCGTCACGGGCAACGCCTGGCGCGACGATGAAGCCCGGCATGCATTGCGCATGCTCGAATTGATCGGACGCAGCGATGTTCCGGTAGCGCTCGGCGCCGTCTTCCCGCTGGTCCGTACGCAGCAGGAAACGCGCCTCGCGAGCGCGCTCGTTGGCAAGGTCGCATGGCTCGGTGCGTGGGGCCAGACGTTGCCGACACTCACTGAAAAGCCCGCGGGCGCCGTGATCGCTGCGCCGCTGGCGACGCAGCCTGGCCCCTTCGACACGCCGCCCCTGGCCGAAGGCGAGCCCCACACCAAACCGATCGCGGAGGATGCCGTTCACTTCCTGATTCGACAGGTTCATGAGCATCCGCATGAGGTCACCATCTACGCGGCGGGACCGCTCACCGATATTGCGCTCGCCGTCTCCATCGATCCGCATTTCGCGGAAACAGCCCAGGGGCTGGTGGTGATGGGCGGCAGCCTGGATCCGCACACCAGCGATCCGGAATTCGCAACGAGCCCGCGTCACGAGTTCAATTTCTGGTTCGATCCGGAGGCAGCCCGCATCACCTTGAGGGCGCATTGGCCGCGAATCGATGTGACTACCGTCGATGTGTCAATCAAAGCCATGTTCACGCAAGCCATGCTGGATGCCATCTCGGCATCGCAGAGTCCCGCGGCGCGCTACATCGCCAAGTATTCAGACGAACGCTACTACCTGTGGGACGAGCTGGCGGCGTGCGCGTGGCTCGATGCTTCCATCATCACTCAAAATCTCGACCTCTACATGGACGTCGACGTGAGCCACGGCCCCGCCTATGGTGAAACGCTCACCTGGAGCGAAGCGCTCAAGCCGGCCGTGGATCTGCAAAAGGTGCATGCGCAAACCGACCTCGACCTGCCGCGCTTCAGCAAGATGTTCGTCGATTTGATGTCGGCGCCGACGCCCAGGAACCTGTCAAAGTAAGTTTCAAGCCAGGTAAATGAAGCGCGCGATGAACAGAGCCGCCAGGACGTACACCAGCCAGTCGCTCCACGAGGCGCGGCCTCGCGCCAGCCTCAAGATCGCATGGCTGGTGATGCCGAAGGCAAGACCGTTGGCGATCGAGTAGCTCAAGGGAACCATGATGACGGTGAGAAACGCCGGTATCGCTTCGGTCGGTTCGACCCAATCCACTTCGGTCAGTGCGCCCATCATCATTCCGCCGACCAGGATCAGGGCCGGCGCGGTCGCGGAGACGGGGATCGCCTGCACCAGTGGCGCGAAGAAAAGCGTGCACAAAAACAGGATGCCCACGACCACGCTGGTCAATCCCGTGCGTCCGCCAACCGCGACGCCGGCCGCGCTTTCGATGTAGCTGGAGACGGGGCTCGTGCCCGCCATGGCGCCGACAGTCATGGACAGCGAATCGACGATGAGAATGCGGTTGAGCCGCGGGATGCTTCCATCCGGCGCCGTCAATCCCGCCCTCTTGGTCACGGCCACCAAGGTGCCGACGTTATCGAACAGGTCGACCAACAGGAACACCAGCACGATCTCGAGAACCGAAAGCCCGAAACCGCCCTTCATGCTCAAGGCCGCGGGCACATCGAGCTTGAAAGCAGTGGCCGACAAGTCGGCGAGACTGTAGGTGCCCGGCGTGATGTGAGCCAGGCCGATGCTCCAGCCGATCGCTGCCGTCAACAGAATGCCGAGCAGCATCGCGCCCTTGACGTGCCACGTCTGCAAGCCCGCGATCACCACGAGCCCGAGCAGCGATAGCGCCGCCGTCGGGGTCGTGAGATCCCCCAGGCCGACCATCGTACCCTGCTTCGCGACGATGATGCCTGCATCCGACAAGCCGATGAAGGCGATGAACAACCCCACGCCGCCGGCCACCGCCGCAAATAGGGATTTAGGCACCGCGTTCATGATCAGCTGGCGCACGCCGACGAGCGTCAAGATCAGAAAAGTGACACCCGAAATGAACACGCAGCCGAGCGCCGTCTGCCAGGGCACGCCCATGCCCTTGACCACGGTGAAGGTAAAATAGGCGTTCAAGCCCATGCCGGGGGCGAGCGCCAGGGGATAGTTCGATACGATGCCCATCAGGATGCAGCCGAAGCCCGCGGCAAAACACGTTGCCGCGGCGACCGCGGCGACCGGCATACCCGCATCCCCTAGAATCACCGGATTGACGATGACGATATAAGCCATCGTCAGAAACGTGGTCAAACCGGCCAGCAACTCGGTACGCAAGTTGGTGCCGTGGGCCTCGAGACCGAAATAGCGATTCAACATCCCGACACCTTTTGAGACCCCGCGGTGCCCGCTGTAGGTCCTTCCCCATGCTGCAAAAAGGAGCAGCCACTGCCCCACAATAGATCACCGCAAAGTATTGAAATTCGCGGCAAATCGTCGGGATGCCGCTTCACACTAGCGGCGTTTTTTTGCGCTGTAAAGCAGCAGATTGCTTTTCGAGGCGAACGTGCTGTAATGCCCCACGAGCCTGTCTGAGGGGCGCGACACCATGGGCAAGCTGACCACACATGTGCTGAACATAGCGTCCGGAATTCCAGCCGCCGGGATGCGCATCGATTTGCACCGCAGGGAGGCGGCCACGTCAACGCTCATCGGCACCGCGCAGACGAATGTTGATGGTCGCAGTCCTGCACCCCTGCTGGACGGCGCCGCGCTGCACAGCGGACGCTACTGCCTGACCTTTCATGTCGCAGCCTACTTCCGTTCGATCGGCATAGCGTTGCACGATCCCCCGTTTCTCGACGAGGTGGTGATCGATTTCGGTGTCTCCGATCCGGCACAGAATCACCACGTACCGCTGCTGGTCTCGCCGTGGAGTTACTCGACGTACCGGGGCAGCTGATGGCGCCTTCCTCGCCAACCGTCGCGGCCAAGCGCGCGCGTATCCTGCGCTTCATGATGGATGGTCGGGAGGTCGCCATCGAAGACCCGCCCGCGACCATGACGGTACTCGAGTATTTGCGGGAAATCGCGGGGCGCCGCGGCACCAAGGAAGGATGCGCGGAAGGCGACTGCGGCGCATGTACCGTGGTCGTGGGCGAACTCGACCCCGATCGCAAGGCGCTACGATACCGCGCCGTGAACTCCTGCATTCGATTCCTTGCCACGCTCGACGGCAAGGAACTCGTGACGGTGGAGAGCCTGCGGCAGCCATCCGGCGACCTGCACCCCGTGCAGGAGTCCATGGTCGACAACCACGCCTCGCAATGCGGGTTTTGCACGCCCGGCTTCGTCATGTCCTTGTTCGCGCTATATCTGGAGCGCGGCGAAGCACAGCGCGCCGATGTCGTCGATGCGCTGTCGGGCAACCTATGCCGCTGCACCGGCTATCGGCCCATCATCGACGCCGGCTTGCAGCAATGGAGCTACCCGGCACCCGCCCGCTGGAGTCGTGCCGAGGCGCAATCGCAAACCCATATCGACGCGTTGCGGCGCTTGGCACGCGCGCCGGGAGAGGATGCCTCGCTCCACTGTCCCGGCTACCACGCGCCGCGCACGCTGGATGAACTCGGCGCGGCGCTCGCGACGTACCCTGGCGCGCTGTTGCTCGCGGGCGGCACCGACGTCGGACTATGGTCCACCAAACAACTGCGCGAATTGCCTCATATGATCTACCTCGGCGACATTGCTGAGCTGGCGCACATCGACTTGAGTCCTGAGGAACTGCGCATCGGTGCCGCAGTCACGTTCTCCGACGCTTGGCCGGCGCTGCTGCGGCTATTTCCCGCGCTCGAGGAACAGGCGGCGCGCTTCGCGTCGACTCCGATCCGCAACTCCGCCACGCTCTGCGGCAACCTCGCCAATGGTTCGCCGATTGGGGATTCGATCCCCGCCTTGATCGCGCTGGGGGCGCAGATCGAATTGCGCCTTGGCAAAGCGCGGCGACGCCTGCCGCTGGAGGACTTCTACTTGGGCTATCAGGTGAAGGCGCTCAACGAGCGTGAATTCGTGAGCGGCGTGGCGATCCCGGCCCCCGTCGATGGCCAGCTGCTCGCGAGTTTCAAGTTGTCCAAGCGCATCGACCAGGATATTTCGGCCGTGTGCGCCACCTTCTGCGTGCGCACCGAGGACGGGCGCGTCTCGAGCGCGAGACTCGCCTACGGCGGCATGGCCGCCACACCTTGTCGCGCCGCTCACGCCGAGCGCGCACTCGAGACCTTGGGCTGGAACGAGGCCGGACTCGAGGGCGCAGTCGCGGCACTCGCCCAGGATTTCAAGCCCTTGTCGGACATGCGTGCCGGCAGCGACTATCGACTGCGCACCGCGGGCGCGCTGCTGCGGCGCTTCTACTTGCAATCCCGCGGCGGCACGGCGGCACTGCGAACCAAGGATGCCTTGGCCGGAACGGCGTACGCATGAGCGTGGGTGCATCCGCCCCGCATGACAGCGCCGTGCTGCACGTGAGCGGGCGTGCCGAATACTGCGATGACATTGCGCTGCCGGCCAATACCCTGCACGCGGCGTTCGGCATGAGCCCGGAAGCGCATGGGCGCATCGTTTCGCTGGACCTGTCTGCGGTGGTCGCGGCCCCCGGGGTGGTGGCGGTCGCGTTGCCTTCGGATATTGCGGGCGAGAACAACTACGGCGGCGCGGTGCACGACGATCCGATTTTTGCGCAAGATTGCGTCCAGTACGCGGGGCAGCCGATCTTTGCCGTGGCCGCGGACAGCATGCGCGCAGCCCGCAAAGCCGCGCTGCTGGCGAAGCTTCAGATCGAGCGCAAGCCTGCGGTGCTCGGCATTCGGGCCGCGCTCGCCGCGCAAAGTTTCGTGCTCCCCAGCCAGAGCATGATGCGCGGCGAACCGCAGGCGCAGCTTCAGGCCGCGCCGCACCGCCTCGCCTCGACCTTCACGATGGGTGGCCAGGATCATTTTTATCTCGAGGGCCAGATCGCCGTCGCTGTTCCGCAAGAGGACGGCGGCATGCTGCTTCACAGCTCGACGCAGCATCCCACCGAGGTGCAGTCCGTCGTAGCGCATGCGCTGGGAGTCCCGATCAATCGCATCGTGGTCTCGTGCCGTCGTATGGGGGGCGGCTTCGGCGGCAAAGAGAGCCAGGCCGCGTTGATCGCTGCGGCCGCTGCGATACTCGCGCGCAAGACCCAGAGGCCGGTGAAGCTGCGCCTGGACCGCGACGCGGACATGCTCATGACCGGCAAGCGCCACGACTTCATCGCCGACTACGAGGTCGGGTTCGATGCGCAGGGGCGCGTGCTGGCGCTGTCCGTGATGCTGGCCTCGCGCTGCGGGTACTCCGCCGACCTGTCCGGCCCGGTCAACGACCGCGCGATGTTTCACCTCGATAATGCCTACTATTTGGAAAACGTCGCGATCGTGTCCCACCGCTGCAAGACCCATACCGTGTCGAACACGGCATTTCGCGGCTTTGGCGGTCCCCAGGGCATGCTGGTGATCGAAGCCATTTTGGACGACATCGCGCGCACGCTCGAGTTGGACCCCGTGGATGTTCGCCGCCGCAACTTGTACGGCGCAGCGCCGCGCGACACCACTCATTACGGCCAGCCCGTCGAGGGCAACCGCTTGCCAGCGATCTTCGATCAGCTCGAACGCAGCAGCGAATATCGGCGGCGGCGCAGCGAGGTGACCCGCTGGAACGCCTCCCAGCCCATCATCAAGCGCGGCTTGGCCCTCACCCCGGTCAAGTTCGGCATCTCATTCACTTCGACGCTGTTCAATCAAGCCGGTGCGTTGCTGCAGGTCTATACCGATGGCACGGTGATTCTGAACCACGGCGGCACCGAAATGGGCCAGGGTCTGCATGTCAAAGTGGCGCAGGTCGTCGCGCATGAACTGGGATTGCCGTTGTCGGCGGTGCGCATCAGCGCCACCGACACCAGCAAGGTGCCGAATACCTCGGCAACGGCGGCCTCCTCCGGTTCCGACCTCAACGCCAAGGCGGCACAAGCGGCGGCGATCACCATCCGCGAACGTCTCGCCGAGCTCGCCGCCGAGCGCTGGGCAGTGCGCCCCAGCGACGTGCAATTCGTAGGTGGGCACGTGCAGGCGGGTATGCAACGGGCAACTTTCGCGGAAATGGCCAAACGCGCGCACGAAGCTCGGATATCTTTGTCGGCGAGCGGCTTTTATAGGACGCCCAAGATCCATTGGGACAAGGACACCAAACTCGGCAGGCCGTTTTATTACTTCGCATTCGGTGCCGCGGTCACCGAGGTTGCGCTCGACACCTTGACCGGTGAGACGCAGATGCTGCGCGTGGATATCCTGCAGGATGTTGGCAACTCGCTGAATCCCGCCATAGATTTGGGCCAGATCGAAGGCGGCTTTTTACAAGGAGCCGGATGGCTCACGTCCGAGGAACTGGTGTGGAACGACGCCGGCGAATTACGAACTCATGCCCCATCCACCTACAAGATCCCGACGGCGCGCGACTGGCCGGCCATGGCGCACGTTGAACTCCTGAAGTCGGCGCCGAATGGCGAGGATTCCATCTATCGTTCCAAAGCGGTCGGCGAGCCGCCGCTGATGCTGGCGTTGTCCGTGTTCCTCGCCATTCGCGATGCGTGCGCGGCATGCGGCGCAGCGGCGGCGCTGCCGGCCCTGAGCGCACCGGCAACCCCCGAGGCGGTGCTGCGTGCCATCGATTCGCTTAGCCCAAGACCGGCTGCATGAGCGTCCCGCAACCAGACATCGAGCACTTCGCCACCGCGGCATGCCGGGCGCACGGGCATTGGCTCGAGCCGCTGGCCGGTCACTGGACGGAGGCAGCACACCGCCGGCTGGCAGCGCGAACGCGCGTCGTGCGGATCACCGTCGTCACGCTGCGTGGCTCGGCGCCGCGTGAGCCCGGAGCCACCATGCTGGTCGATGCCGATGGCACGCTCGGCACCATCGGCGGCGGTCAACTCGAATGGCGCGCGACGGCGCTGGCACGCGAGCAGCTCGATGATCCAGCCGCGCCGACCGTGCGCGTGGTCGAGCTGCTGCTGGGGCCGGACCTTGGCCAGTGCTGCGGCGGCCGGATCGAATTGTGGTTCGAACGCCTGACGCACGACGATGCGGGCTGGTTGTCGGAAGCTGCGAATCGGCTGCGCGCCGGTCGGGCCACCACCCTCGCCAGCGAAGTGACGCACGGCAATGTGACGCACCGCCTGTTGCCCGCGCTTTCCAGAGCGATGCGCCTGCGGCTCGAACGCGGCCCCGACGCGACGCTAAGGCTGCTCGAGCCGCTGCTCGGAGCACGCCCGCCGTTGTACATTTTCGGCGCAGGTCACGTCGGCCAGGCGCTGGTGCGGCTGCTCTCGGATCTTGCGATGTTCGATATCCTCTGGGTGGATACGCGCGCCGGGATGTTGCCGGAGGATTTGCCGGCGAACGTGCGGGCGCTGGTCTGCGATGCCCCGGTGCAATTGGCGCGGGACGCGGCGTCGGGCACGCGTTTCGTGGTGATGACGCATGATCACGGGCTGGACTACGAAATTTGCCGTGCGGTTTTGCAGCGGCAGGATTCATATTGGCTGGGACTCATCGGCTCCAGGCCTAAGTCCGCGCGCTTTCGCGCCCGCTTGCTGCGCGACGGGCTGTCGGCTGCGACGCTGTCGCAGCTGCATTGCCCCATTGGTGTCCCCCTCATTTCGAGCAAGCTGCCCACGGCTGTTGCGATCGCGATCGCGGCGCAACTCTTGCAG
>Ga0116231_10012663_pt1 | contig 12269 bp, 12 predicted proteins | sample S1TSphgellanicum_2_FD_89695 | JGI IMG/M metagenome (GOLD analysis project Ga0116231, IMG submission 89695) | Host-associated microbial communities from peat moss isolated from Minnesota, USA - S1T2_Fd - Sphagnum magellanicum MG | ecosystem: Host-associated > Plants > Peat moss > Unclassified... | reverse complement strand
TTTTACTACCTACTAACTGAGCTAACCACCATGGTTAGTTATAGAACTGGAACCCAACAGAAAACTGTTTCCTGACCACTTACCATCCATCCTTCATGGTGCTGCGCTGGTGGGTGCTGGTTCGCTGTGGCCATTACTCTCCGTATCTGGAGGAGGCTCTTTCACAGGAATCCAAAATGTGGACTTTCTGGTCCCTTTCCGAAACTCGGATGCAGCTTCTTCTGTTTTGCCTGGTTTTGTGAAAGGGAAGTAGACCCTACTCGGGTCCAACGCACACCACCGTGTGATGTTGAAATTCAAACCTATTAAACTTTCTTTTGCTCCACCCCACCCCCCCACGCACCCCCTCCCCCCTTTCGCCCTCCACACTCGGAAAGTGAGCGGAAGGTGAATTGTGATTGTGCTATATTTCTTCGTTCGTGGGCCATGAACATGATGAGCACATAGTCCCTTCTTTCACTTGTCTTTGCTGCAACAAAATTTCTTCCGTGGGCCATGAACATGGCCGTGGTGTACTCCCTTCTTTCGCTCGCCTTTTGTTGCAACTTGTGTGGTTGTCCTTCACATCCTCCCCTTCACACCTATATATATATACATTTTCACTAGATATGTGGAATGAAGGGCTGAATTCAACCATTGAATAGTGGACAAGATGAGATTCCTTGTTCGTATACTCCACCTAGTCTTGTTGTTGTTCACAACAAGGGGGAAAAACCATGGGCACCCACTACTAACCTTCCCCAAAAAAAACATTTTACCGAAGTATAAAGCTGCTCCTTCCGTCCATAGTACCACACCCAATAAATAAATTATAAAAACCCTCCTTTTGTGAAATTTTGGGTGGCTCAATTTTTCGCAATTTGATACAAAAAATTGTTATACTATGCAATAAAATTTGCACAAAATTTTAGTATGACAATGGGGAGTAAGAAAATTGAAGGAAAGAAAATTGAAATTGGTTAGTGTGTACTAGGAACAAGGAATTTTTACTCTCTCTTCTTCTATGTACCGAATTGTTTTCTCCTATTACCCATTAATTAGCTTTGTTTAAGAAGTAAGTGCAAAAAGTCTACTTTGGAACCCAATTGTACACAAGAGGGAAAGAGGGAACCCTGGGAAAAAACTAAATGAGATTTAGGTTAGTAAAAACATTTATTAGAAAAAGGCATAGTAAGAACAAAGGTGAGGTGGATGGAAGAGTAAAGGACTTTGTTGAGTTTGGATATAACTTTTGTTTGCATGAAATGCTCCTCAAATCACGCACAAAGCTGAATGCAATACTGGCACCATACAAATCGTACTTTTACTCCCCTAGTTCACCCTTCCTCCCCTCTTCCCTTTACAGCTATTGTTCCAACTATAAAAGATCGCCACCGACCGACACATTGCCTTGGGTGAACCAACACTTCCACTTGTACCATGGTAAAAGCTGTAAAGAAAAATGTTACTCTATAACTCTTTTTTTTAATGGGTTGTTTCTAAACATTATAAACATCAAAAGAAAATTTTTACTCTATAAATTTTTATGAGTTGCTTCTTGACATTATTTATAAACATCACAAGAAAGTTTTTTCTCTATAAATTTTTTATGGGTTGGTTCTTAACATTATAAACATCACAAGAAAGTTTTTACTCTATAATTTTTTTATGGGTTGGTTCTTAACATTATAAACATCACAACATTTTTTTTACTCCATAAATTTTTTATGGGTTGCTTCTTAACATTATAAACATCACAAGAAATTTTTTACTTTATAATTTTTTTATGGGTTGGTTCTTAAAATTATAAACATCACCAGAATTTTTTATCTCTATAAATGTTTTATGGGTTGGTTCTTAAAATTATAAACATCACCAGAATTTTTTATCTCTATAAATGTTTTATGGGTTGGTTCTTAACATTATAAACATCACAAGAAATTTTACTCTATAAATTTTTATGGGTGGTGGGTTGTTTGTTAACATTATAAACATCACAAGAACTTGTTTACTCTATAAATCTTTATGGGTAGCTTCTTGACATTATAAACATCACAAGAATTTTTTTTACTCTATAAATTTGTATGTGTTGCTTCTTAACATCATATCCATCACATCTTGAGTCTAGGATAAAGCTCGACGCTGCAGCCTTTATTATAGTAAGGGTTCACATGAGGCAGAGTCAAGCATGGGCCCCCTGCCTCAGGTGAGACCGATTTTGGGAATGGCCATGCCTGAGGGCTTAAGAGGGCTCACTCGCGAAGGTGAAGGTACTAGTGTAGGTGCTGCTTCACCGGGCCCTGCCAGGGTGAACCTTGGCACCTACATAGGTACCTTGACCTTTTTTAGTAAGGCCCTATTGTGGTCACATTAAGCCCCAAAAAGTGCTAAATTTGAACTCCAAGACCTTGATTTGGTCTACATATGGGATATTTCTAATGTTTGAAATAATTTAAATCGAATTTGAAATTTACATTAAATTTTTTTTTGGGGATGCAAGTTTTTTCCAAGTGTAAGTTTGACTAATTTTGCTACCTTTTTAAAAAATTGCCAAAATTTCAATATTGCCAAAGAGGTGTTATAGTTATAAACTCCCTAATACCTTGGTGGCTAGTGACCCTCTCATATAAGGTTCTTTGCAAGCATAATACCATGAATGGGGAGACGTGCCATCATTAGAGCTTGTATGGTATGGCCTTGACATTATTTTAGTGACAAGTCGTAAATGTGTTGTTTGCTTCAAGGCGGCCCAACATGGGTTTCCATGTAGGAAGGGCCTTGGACCGAATTGACACAAAAACATGTGTTTCAGTGGCAACTCAACATTCATTTATGTTGGTTGCAAAGTGTATGTCACAAAACATGAGCCTCAAAACAACAACCTTGAAACCTACCAACCACTGAAACATGTCAAGTTTTGGCGGGTGGCCCAACGCACTTTTCAATGCTCGAACAGCCTAAGCCTTCAAAACATATCACATCGAAACATGTAACGTTTCAGGAACTATGTTTCAATCTCATCCACCCATCTTCCATGTTCCTTCATCCGATCCCCATCCATGATGTTTTAAACCTTTTTTCAACTTCGTATTGTTACTATGTTTTTTTTTGTTGAATTTTGACATCTTCATTGACACTCCCCCATTAGAGATGTCGTTAAGGTTTTGATAACAAAAAGAGCTCATGGTGGCACTAAACAAGCTATGTCTTTTCACCCGCACTAGATTGCTCATCATGCTTTTATCTGCAACTTTCTTCACTTTCATTTTTCCATTCAAAGCACAACAATGTTGTGCATGAATAGTTTTAAGAACCAATAACATGTATTGTTTAACCCTATTAAGGCTTCTTGATGTTTGTAAGTGGATATTTGTTTATATATTATTATTGGTGATTGACACATGTTGTGTCAAAGGTTGAAAAGTTGCACATCGAATATTTGCTCGGAAAGAAGACGAGTTTATTGGTTCTATCGTGTTCATTTTCCACGTTGTTTGTTTGGGTTTGCGTTATTATGTTATTTTTCATTGTATTCTTGTTCTTTACTTGTTCATTTCTTGCTTGTTGTTTGGGTTTTTGTTTTTTCTTTGGATAAACATTTTTTTTGCAACAATCCACTTGTATCATGTTCATTTCTCACATCGTTGAATTTGCATGGTCTTTTTGTTTGTTATTGTCTTCTTGTTCTTTATTTGATCATTTCCCTTGCCGTGATTTCGGTTTTTGATTTTTTTGTTTTTTTGAACATTTTTTTGCAACAATCCACTTTTCCTTGAAAGTGGATAATAGCTTATAATCTTGTAGTGCTTCTCCCACAACTCTTGGGTATTTCTAGATAATGTTTTGAAATTGTTCGTATGTTACCTTCAAACATCCAAGAACATTGGGAATAGTCTCACAAAAATGTAACCTACAACATTCCTAAGCAAGGGAAGTATGGGTTTCATTCTTATTTCTAATTAAATGAGGTGATTTGACGGAATGTACCACTTGAAACATGATGAACTACACTATAAACATGTTCCAGTTACATGTTTCAACATCTTTGTAGGTTTTTAATTTTTATACACATGTTTTGGCTATCTAATGAATGGTAGTTTTTAGATATTGTTTAGTTGAGGGTTCATACCATATTTTTTATTTCTATAAACAGGTTTCAACTATCCAATTGAATGGTAATTTTCAGATGCTCAATCCTTGCCCAATTCTCACAATTTGTTCATAATAGACACCAAGAACAAGTTCAGTTCCCTAGAAGATCGAAGACCTTACAAAAAAAATTTGTGAACTCATCTTCAAACTAGTTTTGGATGCTACTGAAAACAATATGTTCATGCAATATTTATTGGTTGATTTGAAGTGAGTAATTAGAAGGCAACAAACAATATTGGCAAAATTACAAAATGGGCTTGTGCACTTGATACAAGTAACAAAGTTTTAATGATTGAACAATGGTCATAAGATGTGATTAAAATACCTACGCAATTTCTTCAGCCATAGTGATGCAACTCAAAACATTAAATCTAAAAAGAAACTAAACCTAAATTTTGTGACTTGAAATTTAAATGTTTTGCAACTCAACATGTTTCAGATTCTTTTACAAATGAGGGTTTATGTTTCTAAACAAGTTTCTTCTTGGCTAAAATCAAATTTCATGTTTTTACAACTCAACTAGCAAGTTTCAAACAAATTAAACACATTTTTTAGGTGCATTTTTTATTTTTTATGGATGGTAATGTCATTTTGGGATGCTTCTAACTCTATGTTTCTAAATGTATTTTTAAAAAAAAATTAATCTATATTTTTAAGTCTATGTTTCTAAGAGTCATGTTCCTAACATGATCTTCTTAGCATTTTGTTTATTGTATGGGGCATATTTATGTTACAACCACAATGAACTTTACAACGTCCCATTTTTTAACTTCACAATGAGTTCTTAAATTCAAAAGTCCATGTTTTGAATGATCATGTTCATGTGTAGATTCCTTTTCCTTTCATCCTTTATGTTTCATTCATGTTTTGTTGTTTCTTAATAGTAGGTTTAGTTTTGGTAAGCATGTTTCTATGATGTTTTGTAGGATATTTTCCAAGCCTATTGTCCACAACATATTAAATTCTAGCAATTGTAAATGATGCCTTTGCAATATCGCAAACAAACAATGTCGTGTTTTAAAACATGGTGGTTGAAAATTAGTGCTATTTATTATCTAGTGTTCATTAAAGTTTTAGTAATATCTAGTTTCTAGGTTCTTATCATGTTTCGTAGGAGATTTTCAAAACCCTTAATCCACAACACAATGTGTCATGCATTCCCAACATTATCATAGGTTTCGAAATTTATGTTTCATAAGATGCCTTTCAAACCTAGGGTCCATAGCAAGCACTTGCTTGTTCTAAGAGGTTGTGGTTTAAAACTACTTTACAAAGGCATGATCCCAATATGGCTTTGGAAAGCAATGTTTCTATTTTTATTTTATTTTTCATTTTTCGAAGGTTTAATATTCCTATAGTTTCGAAAAATACATTTCTTCATGTTTCTTACATGTTCCATATAGGTTTATTACAAGCTTTTTACAAGTTTTTATCCATGTTTCTTCCATGTTTCTATCATGTTTTTCACAGGTTCCTTTTCTAGCTTTATATGTTTGAAAGTAATGTATGAAAAAACCACATCATTTTTTTCAAACATCCACTTGCCTTCCATCAATCATTGTAGAGTCTTTCTGATAAAGTTTATATTCTCAAAACTAGAAACATAACATATGTATCTCAAAATTAAAATCAACTGGATAGTTGAAACCTATGTATAGAAATAAATAACATGAGTTGAACCTTAAGCTACAATGAAAACTACAATGTTTTTAACATGTTTCAGAGGTTTCAAAACATGTTTATTGGATTATTTTTTCATATTCCATGAACATGTTCTAAATGACTTTTGATCAATATATCATAGTTGCTAATGTAACCAAGTTGTAAAACATCACCCAATGCTTTTGGATTTTCAAGGGTAAGTTGATGTTAACCTTCAAATTGTCCAGGAACACCCAAGTGCTAGAGGAGGAGCCTTGTAATAACATAACAAGGCTTTGTTCATCAAAAACATATATGAAATAATGGTCAACATATGGCGATTGGATGTTTGAAGGGAATGTATCGAATAGACCATAACATCTATTTGATACATTCCCCTCAAACATCCACTTGCCTTTCGTCAATCATTATAAAGTTTTTCCCATAGAAAACCAAAAACATAATAGATCTATGTACAAAAAACTATTCAACAACATTGGTTAAAGCCTGAAGCAAATGGTATCTAAAAATTACCATTCAACTAAATAGTTGAAACTTGTTTACAAAAATAAAAAACATGGTATGAATCTTGAGCCAAATGGCATCTAAAAACTACCATTCACTAGATAGTCAAAACATGTGTACAAGAATTAAAAACCGACAAAGATGTTAAAACATGTAATTGGAACATGCTTTTAGTGTAGTTCATCATGTTTCAAGTGGTGCATTTTGTGGAATCACCTCATTTAACTAGAAACAAAAACGAAACCCATACTTCCTTTGCTTAGGAATGTTGAAGGCTACATTTTTGTGAAATTGCTCCCAATGTTCTTGGATGTTTAAAGGTAACATATAGACAACTCTTAAACATTATTTAGGAATTGGAAGATTATAAACTATTATCCACTTTCAAAAAACAAGTGGATTGTTGCAAAAAATTGTTTAAAGAAACAAAAAAATCGAAAACTCAAACAACAATGAGGGAAATGATCAAGTAGATAACAAAAACACAACAAAAAACAACAAAACAATGTAAATTCAACAACACAAGAAATGAACACCATACAAATGGATTGTTGCAAAGAAATGTTTATAAAAACAAAAAATAAATGGAAACCCAAACAACAAATAGGAAATGAACAAGTAAAGAATAAGAAGACAACAACAAAAAATAATACAACGCAAACCCAAATAAACAATGTGGGAAATGAACATGATAGAAACAACAAACCCGTTTTCTTTGTGAGCAAATATCTAATGTGCAACTTCTTAATCTTTGACACAACATGTGTCAATTATTAAAAATATATAGAAACAAATATCCACTTGCAAACATCAAGAAGCCTTAATGGGGTTAAACAAGACATGCTACTAGTTCCTAAGATTGTTCATGCACAACACTCTTGTGCTTCAAATGGAAAAATGAAAGTGAAGAAAGTTACTCTTGTGCTTCAAATGAAAAAATGAAAGTGAAGAAAGTTACAGATGAAAACATGATGAGCAATCTAGTGTGGGTGAAAAGAGAGAACTTACCTAGCATTGCCATGAGCTCTTTTTGTTATTGAAACCCTAACTAAATCTCTAACGGGGGAGTGTCAATGAAAACGTTAGAGTTTGATGGGGGAACATGGAAGATGGGCAGATGGGGCCAAAACATAGGTCCCAAAATGTTACATGTTTCGGTGGGTGGTATAGGTTTGGAGGTTCTTGTTTGGAGGCTCATGTTTGATGGTGCGTGATTTTGAATGGCCGAAATGGCACCGAGCTGCCACTGAAACACGACATGTTTATGTGTCAATTTGCTCCAGCCCCTGCTGCCCGTGCGTGGAAACCCATGCCAAGCCACCTTGAAGCGAGTGACACATTTATGATTTGTCACGGAAATAACGTCAAGGTATGGTCCGGTATTTTCCTATTTTGGGTTTTGGGCCGGTTCTGGGTTTAGGGTTTAGGGTTCGAAATTTGGAAAAAAAAAGAAAGAGGAACTGGACCTGTTCTATATGGGTTCTCTCAGTTCTTAAAGTTTTTTGGGGGGCTGGGGTTGGACATGTTGTTAGTTGTACGGGAGGTTCTTGTAGGAGTGTGTTCTCCTGAGGGAGGGGGCATGCCCGAAGGTGTTCCTGAACCTTAAGAGAACGCACAAGTACGAGAACCTCCCTTTACATAAACTATTTATTTTAATTTCTTCGCATTTCATTAAAAAAATAAAATTCCATAGGAACATGGGAACATGTGAAATTTGGGGAAGCTCCCCAGGCATAACGGCCTAGGGTTCTTCTGTTCAGGGAGATGCTTCAAAATAACACATGGAAATAAAAAGGGAGTTGTCTATGTTTGTGAAAAAGTTTGAAGCATGCAATTTTCTTTTAACAATTAGTTTGGGAATGTGCGTAGCAGGTTTGGAGTTAAGCATTTTATTAGTTGTTACGTTTTGGAACACGTTTCATGTATGCATGTTGTTGTTTATTTTCTTTTCTTTTCTTTTATATTTTGGCTTAAACATGTAATTGGTACAAGTGGTCACTTTTTATTGATTGTGCAATGATAATAATTATAAAAACTGTTCAATTTTGAGTTTGTGCATAAGTAAATAGAACCGGATTCAATTTGGGACCAAACTTGCTTAATTTTTTCAAATTTTAATTTATTTAATTAAAAAAACAACCAAGTACTTAGAATTGTGAAGAACCAGGTTGAGAACCAGATTCAATTGGGTCTATAAAATAAATAAATAAATAGAACTGGAGCCAAGGGTTCTCTCCAATTCTTTGAGGGCTGTGGAATAACAGGAAAAAGTCAGTTCTGTGACTCTTTCCTTAAATATAAATCAGAAAAAGTAAAATAAATAATAATATAATATAATAATAATAATAATAATATTATTATTATTATTAAATTTAAAAAACTGGAACCTTTTGGTTACCTGATTGAGAAAATATTTTTTAAAAAAAGAACTGGAACTGGCAGTTGATTTCATGGAATTCTGACCCACAATTGACCTAATGGACAAAAGACAAAAACAGGAACTGGTTTGTTGCAGCAATGCTTTTGTAGTTGATGTAAAACTCTGCCCAACTTGAGTGCAAGGAAAACAGGATGACAAAACAAAGATGACAAGAGAAAAAGCAGAATGGACAAAAGGAAAAGGGCAGGAGCCTCAAGGTTAAGTAAAACAAACAAAAACCATTCTAGTGAAAATCACAATCTGAATCTGGGCTAATACGCCTTGCAAAGAACACCCTACCTATTAAGGTGATTCTTTGACATGCCACTTCTCGACTTGGACCCTTTCAGCAGAGTTTTTGCACCCCTCCTCACCATGGCCGCCGATGTATTACAAGCGGTTTGTTGTTGCGACAAAAAAGGTTTTTACACCCCTCATTAACCATGGTCAACCTATCACAAGCGATTGGAGATGGAGAGTTTTTGACATGTAGTTTGTGCAACTTGACGTCTTTTAAATTCTCTCTTGTTTTTAATATCTTTGTGCATTTTATGAATCAGATGTGTGTTTATAAATAAAATTTTGCAAAGTTTCAATGAATTCTCTCTCTCTCTCTTATAAGCCCTGCCTGGCTCATCATGTGAGCTGTGCCTGCATGACTTGACTTATCCTAACCTTGGTGCACAAAATACTGAAGTGGGGTCGAACTTTCTAAGTGCAACAATTAATTGACATTATCAGGGGGAAAAAAAAAGGCGCGAAAACTTAAGGATGGGATGGCAATTCTGATTCCCCACCCTGGCATAGCTCTGGAATTTTAAGATAGGTATGCCGGAAAGGGGGGGAGGGAGGGGGGGCGAGAGAGGGGTGTGTGTGTGTGTGTGTCTAAACCTGGAAAATATATAGATCGCCAAGTCGGTTAACTTAACAAACTGCACGGGACATAGGCCGCAACTCGGGAAGGGCCCAACTAATTTAGTTGTCCAGTTATGCACATGCTTGGCTTCCGTTTACTAATTCTGCACAACAAATTTTGTCACTGACATGCTTTCTTTTCTGACTCTCCATATACAATTTTGTCCCACCACCACCACCACCACCACCTACACTACTCATATCTTCACCTTCCTCAACCACTCAGGCAAGGAAGCCATGGTGAGACCATGGTGAATCGTCCTTTCTATTTAGAGGCTATATTTAACCCCAGAAATATGAAATTCCGAGTTGTTGGTGACCTGGATGACGCCTCGTTAGGAGCTATTATTTAACCCAGGAAATGTGAAATTCCCAGTTGTTGGAGACCTGGATGAGGCCTCCTTAGGAGCTTATATTTAACTCGGGACATGTGAAATTCCGAGTTGTTGGAGACCTGGATGAGGCGGCCTCTCTAAGAGCTTATATTTAACCCAGGAAATGTGAAGTTCCAAGTTGGAGACCTGGATGAGGCCTCTTTAGGAGCTTATATTTAACCCCAGAAATGTGAGTCAAGATTTGGACTTGGAGACTTGATGTTGTCTTGAGATTTGGTTTTTCTAATGTTTATAAGCAACCACCCTCTCCCCACCCCCAAATTAGAGTAATGGTCCCTTTACCATGGTACCCATGTAGGCGATGGTGAACAAAAAGGCCTTTTTATCTAGAGATAGATTTCCTCACATTGGAGAGAGGTAACTTACATATGCCGCATCCCATGGGGGCAAGTTCCATGATTCTATGTAAAAGACTCTTGCCACTATTCATGGTAAAAGAAGGGTTGGTGCTGCACCCCATAGAGAATAAAGTTTGTGAAGAATGAATGCCTACCTATATGCACAAAGCAGGAGGCCATATAAGACTCTCTATGAACTTTGTGAGTGTCAATGTTTTTGTGCCCTAAACAACACCGTTTGATCGACTAAGGTGCAAAGTTTAGTTAAAATAAATTTGGACATTGTTATTTGTAAGCAAGCAAAACTAGGCTATTGGTAGTAATGTGACCCTTCTCATGAGAAGCTTAGGGTTCAAAGTTGATGAGATAGGCCCTTAACCACAAGCTTTTCGTTACACATAATTTCCCTCCAACTCTTACTTGGGAAAATCCCTCTTTTTGAAAAGTTTGGCCCCCTTATCCTGGTAGTGCCCTCACCCTTGTGCTTTATGTGGCATAAAGATCAGAACCATGTGTTTTTTCCACTTCTAAACAATAGTCTAGATGTCAAGGAGGCCACCAACAACAAATATGCAAAGTAGATGTTGAATGAGATGTCTTTTTGCGCAAAAAGAAGTGTGAAAGGCATGAACCAAAACCCTAAAAGCTTACTACGAAGCTGGAAGGCATTCTTTAGAAACATAATAAACCCACAAATTTACTATGTGTTCTAACAAGACCTCCAATTGCACCATGAAAAAGCTATGAGGTCTTTATGCTTACTTAAACAACTTTCACACTTGGTGTTAGGACCTCGCAGGGAAGGAACCCTAACCCTTAAATAATCATCTAAATTTTATAAATGAAATGTTAACACTTACCATAAGATTGATTGCACCTAGTGCTAGAACGTAGGTTCACACTTGCAATGCCATGATAATGTTAGTTGAAAAAGTTGGGTACCTACTAAAATGATGGTTCACACTTATTATCATCTTTTGATTGTAGAAATGAAGAACTCATAAACTTAGGTTTCAAAAGGCTGAAATTTCTCACTTTTTCTTTGTACCCTAACAGCTCCTCAAAAGCATATGGGTAGACAAATTTGTTTGTTTGGGAGGTGGAGAGTTGAGAGGAGGGCACCAATATGTGGCCCCCCCTTTTAAGGGATTGTTATGTTTTGTTTGGTTTTGTTTTGAGGGAGTGCCATATCATGTTGGCCACTTGAACATGGTTCCTTTCATTTTTCGGCCATATCATGTTGGCCACTTGAACATAGTTCCTTTTAGTTTTGGTCATATCATGTTGGCCACTTGAACATAGTTCCTTTTAGTTTTGGCCATTTGGCATCCACCACAACAACAACATCAAGTACATTTCAAAGTTGTCTAAAGTTTGAGACACATGGTTCAAGGGTCTCAAGGTCATGATTATTTTATTTTATTTTATTTTGTGGCAATTTTTCACCATTGAAAAAGGCTTCAAAATTTTATATCGGAAATTCCTGATTATTATTATTTTTTAATTGAAAAAAAATTCAAGAATTGCCTACAATTCAAAGGAGCGCTTTAAGATTTTCCACTTTCATATTTTGAATATTGCCAAATTTGGCTAAACATATTTACAGATGATTGCTACATTGAGAATCCTCACAAAATTGGAAGAAAATATAAAAACACCATCCCTGGCTTTTCAATCTTCTCAATTTTAACACCATTTGTAGATGTGAGTGAAGCTCTCGATTTTGGGGGTCAGGTCAAGCATTTTGGTCGTGTTTGAACAAACGAACAAACTGGGGGAGCCAAAACCTCAGGATTTGTTATCAAGGGGGGGGGGGGGGGGGGGGGGATTTGGGGGGGGTTTTTTTTTTTTGGGGTGGGGGGGTGGGGATGAAGTGAATTAAATCTTTTTTTTTTTCAAAAAAAT
>Ga0116231_10012662_pt1 | contig 12270 bp, 9 predicted proteins | sample S1TSphgellanicum_2_FD_89695 | JGI IMG/M metagenome (GOLD analysis project Ga0116231, IMG submission 89695) | Host-associated microbial communities from peat moss isolated from Minnesota, USA - S1T2_Fd - Sphagnum magellanicum MG | ecosystem: Host-associated > Plants > Peat moss > Unclassified... | reverse complement strand
GCCGGTTCCGCCATAGAAAATGCTAGCCGGTGGTCAGTTATAGGCCGGGCCGGTTCTGCCGTAGAAAACGCAAGCGGAACGCCCTGTGTGTCAGACGGACTAAGTGAATTTATATATAAGATATTCAAGATTTGTCCATGTTTTACAAAGAACAAGCAAAACATGGATAAATACACAATTGGAACAAGACCACAAATGAGAAATTAGAATAAAAAATGAAAATTGTGATATATTGTACATTTAATTCATAATAGTGTGGCCTGCGTTGAACATGACTTTGATGATAGACCTTGATAGAGGGGAAAAAAATTAATTAATTGAAAATTGAAATAAATTTTCATTTACAAAAATTACTCAAAATTCAATACCTCCCTTACTTTAAGTTTAAGAGTTAGAAATTCACCTCCAAGAAATCACTCCCATCAAGGGCCTTCCAATAGTACCAAGACATTACCCCAATTCTCTAAAATATTTAGTTTTGATTTTGTTGGGGTTTTTTTTGACAAATTGTTCAATATTCAATATCTCTTCCTTCACAGTTCTGGGCATCAGTCTGAATTTAAATATTAAGAACTCAATCGAGACCTTTACCTGTGAACTGTTGAACATGATAAAATCAGAGTAAAACTTGAAACCTTTTACCTGCTTATTTTCGAGGAAGCCTTAGGGACCTACCTAGGTTTCAGTGTCTTAGAAGAGCATTATTAGAGTTATAGTTTCTCTCATCATTTTGAGTTTCCTCTTGTGTATAAGCTTTGAGCTCTAATTTTTGTCTATTTGATTTCCCTAATGCATGTGCTCTGATTTTTACTTGACCAAAATCCAATTTTTTTAGTGTTGTGATTTTTCTGGTACTTATGCTTCTTTTCAAATCATAATCGTAAATCTTAACCGTACTTGAAATTGCATTTCCTTTAACAACCTAAACCCTATACCCATCATGAGTTGAGAAAAATAAATTGAACTGTAACCAAAGGTTCTGGAATATTTTTTTTAAAAATTCAAAATCTTACCCAAAAGGGTAACTTACACCGGTGTTGGGTGGGTATCCCAGGGAGCGCTGGGTATCAACTAGGCATCACTCACTGAAAACCTTTGGATATCAGTTTAAGTGATATCTGCATTGAATCCTGACCTTCGGTTCTCTCATGAGAGAAAACTGGGGTGAGACCTTTACCTTGTTTTTTAAAAATCTGTAAACTGAGAACCAAGAAAAGGTTTTTTTTTCTCTGGATCCGGTTCTCAGCTAGACAGCTTAAGTGGTAGGTGTAAAGTGTAGGGGCTTAGGTAGCAACTTTTGGAAGAAGGAATCCTAAGTGGCCATTGGATGTAGGGTGTAATGGGGTAGGAAGGAACTAGAAGCTTCTAAAAGAAGAAGGATCTTAAATCTTACATGACGTTCAATTTTGCTCTCAATTTAAAAAAACGAATCTCTCCCTTTTTCTCCCTCTCACATTGCTCAAAGCTTTTTCACATTGATTAAAGTTTAAGCTTTCTTGAAAGCTCTCTTGAAAGTTGGTTTTTTATTTTTTTGTTGTTTAGGTGCTTTGTAGTTTTGTATTGAGGGAGTTGATTTTTTTTTTTCTTGAGTTCCTTCTTCCTTTCACAATGCAAGTTCCTTGCTTGCTTGCTTCCCTCGTGAGCTTGCACCTCGCACCCACCTGCTTTTTGTATGTCATCACATGTTTCATCCTCATTTTCACCATTGTCATTTTGTCATCATCGCTTTGATTTTGCTTGTTTTCACTTGCTTGCTCTCACTTGTTTCTGCCATCGCTACCTGCTTTTGCTTCCTTGCTTTAGCTTGCTTGCTTTTGCCTATTTTTGCCATTGTTGCCTACTTCCCACTTGTTTTCACCATTGTTGCAAGCTTTCATTTGCCTGCTACCATTTGTTTTCGCCATTGCCATTAATCCTACTTGCTTGCTTTCATCATCATCACCTGCCTACTATCACTTGCTTTTACCATCTTTTGTCATTGCCACTTGCCTATTTTTGTTTGTTTGTTTTCATCATCAAGTACCTTGTTTACTTCCGCTTGTTTTGTCGCATGCATGGCTACTTTGTGGTTTGTTTGTTTGAGTTTCAAATTCGTGCCCCTTGCTTAGTACTTCCTCCCTTTTCTATATGAGCAAGAGGTGGAACATAAGAAGCATAATAGCCACCTCCAATTTTTAATTTAGTAATTTTTTTTAAAAAAATTTTCTTTCTTATATTTGTAACTTAGTTTTTAATTTATCATTTTTTTTGTGTAGTTAATTGTTAATTTTTTGTTGTTTGTTTTGCAAGTTTTTTACACTTGGATTATGCATATTCTCAAACACATAAACCCTAGTCCTTAAACGAAACATTAATCAACATTTTTTTTTTCATTTTTCTCACTTTAACCTTTCATTTTTTCTTCAATTTTTCATTTTCTTACCTTAAATTCTTTTTCTTTGTAAATGCTTGTAAATGTTTTCTAAACCTTCAAACTTTTGATTGCATTGTTATTTTTAGTTTTTTAAACTTTCAAACCTTTTATTGCATTATTATTTTCTGTTTGTTTGTTTGCTTACAATTGTATGCAATATTTGAAATACATTTGGTAGAATATTGTTGATTACTTTTCTTCTACTAAATCTATTGTGAAAACTATAACATGGAACATTCTTTAAAAAATGAAAACAAACCAAATTGAACTTGTGACATTTTCATGAATGAAGTTGTTATGACAAAATAGAATGTGGAGAAACAATCTAAAATAAATCCTAGTTTGGAATTTGAGAGTGAAGGAAATTTGCAAATTGATAATGAAAAATAAATAATCTAGCAACATTTTAAAAAGATGCACAATCAAAGGAAAATTTAAAAACTAGAAGGAGGAAATGTGTTGTGTTGGTCTTTCTTTTGCATAAATGCTAACAAACTTGTGAACTTAGAACAACCACAAGTAATGAAATGTTTGTTATGTTATAATGCACCTGTGAATGTTTCAAACCCAAGAATGTAAGCAAGGAAAGGTCTAATCTCATATTACAAAACAAACAATATAACATCCTTAAAAAAAAATGTGAATATTAATCACTATTTAATTTTCAAAAAAATTAAATAAAAAGTACAAAATATGATGAAAAGAAGTGTGGAAAGCGAACTAACAAAAAAATGTTTCAATCCATTTAGATCTTCCATATCAAAAAAATTTGTTGTGAAGGATTCATTCAAAAAAGATGATATTCAACAAAAAGAATTTGATGAAGATTTAAGTTTGTTAATTATTTTAAAATTTTTTGTTAATTCAATTTGTTGAAAGTATATGGTTTAAAATATTAATATTATGTTTATGTCCAAGATTTGATTTTCCTTCTAGAAGACAATTTTCACAAAAGATTTTGCCAAATTTGGTGGAGAAAATTAATCAAATGTATGTTCTACCTAGTTTTACAAAGTGATATACTACAATAACAAGCTTTGATTTATGGATGAATATAGGTGCTCATGATATTTTTGCTTTGGTTGTAAATTTTTAAGATATGATTGGTAACCAAAATATGTAACTATTGGATTGGTTGAAGCTATAGAAACTTTTAGACAAGCGTTGGCTTGAAATTTGATAAATCTAAACAAATTTGGCTTAAGAAAAAAATCATTGCATATGTGAAAGATGAGGGCTCTAACTTGAATGCAATGATTTCTACTTTAAAATCTATTATTAGTTGTGAAACATTAGGTTTACCAAAAAGTTTCAATGGTATTTGTTTTGGGCATGCTTTTTCCAAAGCATGTCAATATGTTACTATTGATGAAAAAATGTATAGAAATATAAGGTATGCATCTATCAAAGCAATTCAAGCAAATTTACAAAAGTGTATTATTTAACCCAAAAAATCTAGAAAGACTAGGCAACAGTGGACCAAAGCTTATGTTGAGATTGAAATTCATCCCTAAAAACTCAATACCCTAGTGAAAACGAGGTAGACATTAAACTCTTATTCACTTTGTGAAAAAGTTAGTTTTTTGTTGAAAATTGTCAATTTGTTTTGTTTTTATAAAAAATAATTTGTTTTGTTTTACTGTTTTGTAGGTTTGCTAGCAAAATCAATATGTTTCAAGAAGCATTGTTTTCAAGTTGCTATAATTTTGTGCTATAATAAACAAATTGTTATGAAGGTGGCTGGCTAAGTACCACCACTTCTTACATGGCACATTTACCAAATTATTGTTAATTGCCTTTTTCTATTGTGATTACATGTGTTTTGAACCAGTCTTGTGGGCATTAGTTACTAAATGATGCTTTAAATTTTGCAATATCCATGGTTTTGAAAATTAGAAACGCACTTAAAATTATGCCATTTCTACATAATTTTATGGAAGAGGAATCAATTATTGTTGATGAATTAATTTCTTTTACATCTAACATTAGAAAGGAAGTTTGTGTTTTTAGAATTTTTCCTTTCTTTCTTGAGAAAATTTGAAAAAAAATAAAAAAACCCATAATATGTTTTCTTTGATGTTAGATCCTAGGTTTAAAAGCTTTTGTCTTGTGTCTTCATTTATTAGAAAGGAACAAGGTGTTGCTATTGTTGAAAAATATGATATCAAATCCTTATATCCCATGTTTAAGTGCCATCACCATTTGCATCCTTTGGTAGAATCTAAAAGTGCTTTTCTTAACATTAGTGTGGATGAGGATTGCAATTTGGATATATTTGAGCAAAATACCAACATAAGTGAACCAATGAAAAACTTGTGAATATGGAACGTCTCATTTTTAAACAATACCAAGTGGATGTGAAAGAAATAAAATGTCATTTGTAATGGTGGTAAAAACATGAGTCCATGTTTCCAACTATGTGATTTTTTATTTGTCAAATCTTTGGAATTGTTGGATCTTAAATTGAAATTGAAAGAATTAAAAAAAAAAACTAAAATCCTTACAAATTTAAGAAAATGTAAGTTACAATCAATTTTTTGGAGAAATTGATATTTGTTAATAAAAATTGGTCTAGTGATCCTAGAATTGATTGTAAATCACCTTTTAGTGTAATAGAATTCATTGACATAGATGGGAGATTTAGAAGAAGAGCTAGAAAAATTTGAAGGTTCTTTTGAGAGGGATAAAGTTGTGTATTTGTGAAGTTAAAAAAAAAATGTTAGTTGGAAAAATGTTGGAATTTTTTTTGTTCATTAAAAAATAACTCAAATTTTTTTTTTGGTTTGTAAGAAGATTTGAAATATTACTTGTGTTGTAAATCTAAATTTTAAATAATTATAAAAATAATTAAAATTTTTTAAATGGAAATTGTAAATGATAATGGTTCATGAAAATTGGTGTAGATAACCGATTGTTCTCACATAAGCAAGAACCAGAAACTTAAGAACCGGCCTTGAGAAAAAAAAATCCAAATTGGAGACCTGGATCTGACCTCTAAAATTCAATAAAAAAGTCATATTAAGAGAACCGACATATATATATATATATATATATATATATATAACCAGTTGGTTACTTTAAAAAAATCCAGCCTCACCTCCTACCTGGCCATTTTCAAAAAGTTGGTACCCAACCCCATTTCATAACCGGAGCCTCATTACTTCAAATATATACAACTGAACTTGACCCAAGAGGATATATGCAAAGGGTATCTCCCAGAAAACCTGGCATAAATCCCTTTGATACCTGATTTATAACTAGGGTTAGGGTTTTGGAATTTCTACTTTGTGTTTAGGGTATTTAGTTTTCAGTTTGCATGTTTTTTTCTCCTCTCTCCTTCACTTTCCACATCCTTCTTTTGCTTTTACAACTATCATTCCTATCAAAGCGCTGTCAAAGCATCGAAGTTACGAATGCCCCCTACTAGCTAGTGAATCTTTCAAAGGAATCATTGCAAATACCCAGGTTGTCTATTTGTCAAAGACACTTGAATGAAAATGCAAACACCTTGCTTCTCTACATGTGAAAGACCTTTGAATAAAAATGCAAATACCAGGGTTCCTTATTTGTCAAAGACCTGGGCTTATAACCTGAGTATACCCACCTGGGTTTTTGCCAAATAACCATGTCATATACCTGGGCAAATCAGATTACCAAACCCTCACCCCGATCATATGTGGCCATCACAATGTTTTTGGAATCCAGACCCAGGCGATTCTTTAAAAGGTAAAAATGCAAATACTCGGACCTGGGTGGTTCTTTCCAAAAAAAAAGATCACCTAATGCCCAGACCCAGTTGATACATGAAAATCAAATACCCGCCCAACACTGGTATAAACACCATCAAATCCCCTCAATGCACCCTTATTCATTTAGGGCTTTGCAACAGTCCAGAGCACTCCAGGCCGTACTGTGTTTTGGGAGATCTCAGCTACAGAAACAAAAGAAACAAACTACATTCCATAATAGATAGATTGTATTTCCTGAATGAAACCATATCAGGTGTGATTTCAGCTGTGTTATGCAATTTTAAAAAGAATACCAGAACTGAAAAACACAAACATGAAAGCAATAAGAGTATTTTTATTCATTTGAATATCAAACACACAAGTGTATAATTATGGTAACAAGTGTTGGTGTGTAATGTTAGTTATTTAGTGAAAGAAACCAAGAAGAAAGAAGAGCACAAAGAGAAGGTTAAAAAGGTTCAACCAAGGAAAGAGAAAGAGCCCACAGACCCAATACTGAAAGCTATATAAGAGCATGTTCTTTTGAGGACATGGATAGAACCACAAAGAGCACCTTGGAATCACAAAGCAATGATCTTTGAATATCATTTGCGGTGAAACTTTCATTTAACGTATCCTATGAGTGGGTGTGTGACTACAACAATGAGGTTGTATAGACTTCAAAAGACACAATAATATCTCATTCTATTCAAACCCTCCAGCACACAACATACCCATTGGATTCAAGGAGTGCAACAGCATTGGGAAAATACAAACCCAGGCAAGGAAAAACATGGGGAAGCAACACAATTCTCTCCCAGTCATTGTGTAGCTGCTGCCTGACAAGCAACTATGGTGCAACTATCTTTGAATATCTCTCCCTTTCTACTAGGATCATGCAACCAACAACTTTCAAACCAGCAATGTACAAAGACAAAGACAATTATCAGCTTAGTGCAAGCTCATTATGATCAGACCAAAGTTTCATACTGGAGAGAGCTGGGAGACCATGTATAAATTTTTCTACAAGCATGGCATGTCCAACATCACCAATTAGCACAAAAACAGAAACCCAACACCAGATTTAGCAGCTGATTGTATCTTTGCAATGTAACTGTAACTTGCCAACCATCAAGCTACACAGCTCCATCACCATGCTAACAATAGGTCTCCACTTCCAAAAAAGAAAAGGCCATGCAAAACAGATTGAAAAACAAAAACTTGCAATACATACTTCAACTCCAAAAAACTGAGGATGACGATCAATGAAGCAGTTTGCAATGTACCTTCATAATCTGGACCGAGCTAGCTTCACTGACACGACTTTGTCCACAAACTTTGACAAACCCAAAACTGTTTCCTTTCTTCCTGACAGTCAGTTTCCACATAAAAAGCATGGTTTCATCCTTTGTCTAGAAATTTCACAAACTACACAACTGCAGACCGAATCTTGACAAAAATCCTAGACCCTCATAATTCTGCAAACCCTAGATGTATACGCCAAACCCTAACTGCAGATGGAAGCAAATACCAAAACCACTCGGTACAAAGGCTAACACCTCCAATGTGTACCACAGCAGCACAATGAACCATTCCATGAAGAAACCAAATATGGCAAAATAAGAACAACCAGCAGCATACAAAAGAGGTCCCCAACAAGATAAAGTACACTTGGTAAACAAACTTAAAGCCAGCGTTGAAAGAATGAATATCCTTATAAAAAAACAACTATTCACCATCTCTGCAAAGTACAAGAAAAGAACAAAACCCAATTGCGTGTGAGAAACAGCTACAACTGTTACATGCGAGTGAACAATCAAAAGATAAAAAGAAAAAGCTTTGAGTGCGCGTTAGACACAACACATACCACGGCATTGGATTGTAGTGACATGTACGTTTGGATTTCTCTGGCGTTCAGAGTACGAGAAGTGGAGAAAGAAAAAAGCTTGGTGGGAGAGGAAAGGGGGAGGAGTGAACGTCGACGGTAAACTTTGTGCGCTCTTTTTTCTTTCTTTCTTTCTTTCATTCTTTTTCGTGGAAGACGACGGCAGTGGGGGGACGACCGTCTGTGTCTCTCATCCATGACCACAAAATACCAGAACAGAAGATAATGAACTAAAGTACACGGCCTCAGAGATGATATCCGGATGCATCTCATCCGTGAAGACGAGTTTTCGTTCATGAAGGCGCTCTCGGGAGCCGTAATAAGTCGCTCGCTTGCTCGTGCTTTGTGCTTTTCTTTTGTGCGGTGTTGCGTGCACGGAAACAGCGGCAGAGAGAGAGAGAGAGAGAGAGAGAGAGAGAGAAAGAAGGGAAGACTACGACGGCGGAGAGCTCTTGCGTTTGTTGGATATGCATATATCGAAACTTACAGAGATGGAGGAGGTCGCGGAGTGCGGTAATTGAGAAGAGAAAATCCTGATTGTTTTCTTTCGAGCTCTTTGGGAAGCTACATACATAGAGACACAAAAGACGACAGACTTGATGGAGGAGGATATGGAATGGAGTTTGCGGAGCGGTTGGAAGACGAGAGATGGAAACCTTGCGAAGCATGTGAGCTTGCTGCAAGTACTACATGCCGCCGATGGATCTGTACTGCGAAAACAGGCCGATTTACGAGACGAGGATGGCGTCGGGGGCGGCGCAATTCTGGTCCCTGGTCCAGACCCGAGTCCTTGCGAAGTCACCGGTGAGATTGGAGAGTTCTTCCCCTCCGTTCTGTTGTTGTTGTAGGTTGTCTGTTTAGGATTTGTCGCAAAGTTTGAGCAGAGAACTTCGTATTTTTCTTTGTTTTTGCGTTTCTCGGTAAAGAAGTCGTGCATGCACGCTTCGTTTTGCTTCTTCTTTGAGGACGCTGGAGTGAACGCCGTGGTCTCGGACATGCGAGCTTTTCTGGAATCTGTCCTGATTGTAGGGTAAGTCTTCTGTGAAGTTCCAGAACTACTCAGGTTCCAGTTCCAGTTCTATCTTTGCGTTGACGCTTTGTTGGAAATCTGCACAGGTCTGTGATAGTGAAGAAACTTCTCCCTTGTCACACTCATTGCGGACATGCCAAATGGAGAAGAATTGTCGTCTCTCTGTGAATTCCATCACTGCAGACATGCCAACGGAGAAGAATTGTTGTCTCTCTCTGTGAAGTCTCTACTTGGATGTCGTTGTTTTCTTACGAGAGATGATGTAGAGAGGGGTGAATGGAGTGGCTAGGTCTCTCAGGAACAATTCAGAGCTCTGCTTGTCACATTGCTGACCTTTGTTTCTGACATTATTTTACATGCTTCTCTTATATCTTGGGTAAAATCTAGATCTCAGGGTTTGAAAAAATAGAGCATTTTGCAAGGTTACTTTGCAAGGTCACCCTCTTTGTTGCATGTATCCCCTTTTTCTCAGTTGTGGGTGATGAATGTCAATCTTGTTGTGTGTGCAGTGAAATTTCAACACCGGCTGTGCCATATCCATTGCATTCAGGTACTAAGTTCTGCAAAGACATGTGAAATCTATACACAGAGTGAGGGAGCTGCCAACCCAGAGTATGTTTGTACACGTCGTGGTACGAAGTTTGAGGCAGCGACCAAGAGCAAGAAGATTGTTGCAGGCATGTTGGATGAAGAAATTTCGAGCAAATTGTCAGTAAAGGAACCAATCACTGAGGGCAGATTTGAGAGCCATTCTAACTCTCAAGGAGCAGAGGATGCTGTAACTTCTGGTATGACCCAAGAACATCAGAGAAGTGAGATTCAACAACCAGCTGAGAGTGCCAATGTTGCAGGATTGAGTAGTGGCTCAGAAGATTCTGATTGTCAAGAGACTGAAGCTGAACTGGCAGTGTGTGAATGTGGTGACATGCCAATCTGTCAATGTAAGGTCATAACTGGAATTAGTCTGGCAGAACCTGCTTGGAGTCAACAATGTGATGTTCAGCATGGGAGTCACTTTTCTTGTGAGACAGATGAGGAAGAAAGAAGTTGTTCTGAGGACTCAACAGACTGGGCTGAAGCCTTTGCTCACTCTTGCAAATCACAAGGTCAAGAAGTTGATGAACTGCAATCAGAGGGATGCAAAGCAGAGTTTTATCTTGTTGATTCTGCTGATGGATCAGGATCACACTGTCAGCAGGAGTTTGCAGAATCATATTCAGCAGGGATACATAAAGGTTTGGGAGATGAAGTGATCTCGTTGATTAAACATACTCAAGGGGGTGTACATGAGGCAGATTCTGATGCCATCCAAGAACCTGTGCAAGACAGTGGAATTTCAGTGGTTGGTTTAGGAGGAGGTGAGAAGAGTGAAGTGGAGGCTAGCGTGCTGGTTGTGGATGAATGGGATGGGCAACAGAATGGGACAGTTCATAGTGATGAAGAATTTGAGGTTCTTGAAAGCAGTAATGGTTTGGTTAGCAGTTGCAAGGGTGCAGGATTTGAACAGCAGATTGTAATCAAGAATGAGAAGAGACATGATGTTAATAGCTTCCCTGTTGACATTGATTCTGAGGAAGAAGTTCTTTCAGATAGGATTCTCTATAAGGTGGAAGTGCAGTTTGAAGACCTTGATCCATGCATGTCCTTAACAATCAGGCTTCTGTCTTTGGAAGAGAAGTTTGTTGTGGATATTGAGGATGTTCTGATCACTGTGTCTTTAGGCCCCATTTTTACGGCCTTCAATTGTTCTACTTCTGTGAATCCACCACAGCAGGGCTTGAATGTAGGCAACGGGGCTGCCTTTCTTGGGATGCTCGTTCCAAGTATGCTGCAAATGGCATCGGGGCTTTCTGGGTCGAGTGAAAGGAGAGAGGTTGCACCAGCAGCTTCTATTAATGGAGAAAAATTACTTACAGAGGGTGCTAGCATGCAAAGTATGCTGACACCTAGTAAGGAGCCCATTATAGAAGCCTTGATGTCAAGGTTGGACCCAGGAGGCTTGAAAGGAAAACGTGTTGCAGATTCTCCACCAGTGGAAGTCACCCATAATGCTTCTGTTGCTGAGGTTTGTCAGCGCCTTGATAGACTGGAAGCTGTGTGTGTGCGCATTGAGACTTCTCTGAACAAGGCTTTGGAGTCTTTTGACAGACGCATTGAGCTTCTTGAGGCCAGGCAGAATGTGGGACATCAGCCTGGTAATGCTTCCTATACAGGGTCTTCTCCCATAGCTTATGAGTCAAGGTTTGCTCCAGGGTTGGAAGCTCAAGTGTCCAATCCATATTCAACCCATACTTCTGGACAGGGCCGTTCTATTTTTGAAGGTGCATCCACTTCCAACACTCAGACCATCTCGCCTACTTATATTTCATTACCTTGTCCTTTCACTTCTAGACCACTAGGAATGTCACTGCATTGCACTTCACTTGCAATAGTACACTGCTTCTCACCTTGACCCCCAATCCCAGCAACCTGGTTGCCTGCAACATTTCCCAACTCATCTGCCTCATGAGTGTCATCATCATTGTTGAAGTCTCACAAAACTCAATCACCTTTAACTGTTGGCTCTGCAGAATCTTCTGCAAGCTTGGATGCAGACAAGGTGCTGGATAGGTCTGCAGTTGTGACCAAAACAGATGATACAGTTTCTTGCCAGTCTCTGGAGGAAGCTCATCATGATGGTGCTGAAAGCAGTGGCAAAGTTTCATCTTCACGAATGATTTCTTTGAAATCCTCAAGACCTTTGGTGACTGTAGATGATGCTTGGTCATCAGCGTTGCTGGCATTTTCAATGACCGGAGGTTCAATTATTGCAGGTGCTCACCCTGGTTCAATTGGACTAAACACTGATCAGTTGGACACAGTTTCCAGTTCTGAAACACTGACCTCTGAACTAAGGGCTGGTGCCACTGAAGAGCCAGTGACTTGCTTAGATTCAAATATAGATGATGAAAAGGATGTTACTTCAAGTGTCAATATGAGCTTCTTGCATAGAGCAGCAATTGTACAGGAAGGAGCATCTGATGACCCTGTCAGAAGAAAAGAAGAGGAAGATTCAGATGGAGATCAGTTAGTCAAGGTAGCCAATCAGCCTGAGGAGACTGCACAAGTTGCTAGACAGGAGCTGCAAACTCAGCAACACGATGTGCAGTTGATTCATGATGAGGATGCTGGAGCAGGTCAAGAAGAAGAAATTCTGCTGCGTCCTGTAGAAGTT